>JGI11705J14877_10000790_pt1 | contig 19123 bp, 23 predicted proteins | sample Etolaghawater15m_FD_14877 | JGI IMG/M metagenome (IMG submission 14877)
TTGTTGTTGTTGTTGTTGTTGTTGTTGTTGTTGTTTCGGCACCCTGTGGCCCGGCCTCTTTAGAGGTTCTGCTGGGCCAGGGGTGACGGATTATTTTTTCTGAAATCTGTGAATGCTTGATGCTATGAGAAAGAAACTACCAGTCTCCGTGTTGCTTCGGGGCATGTTCTTGTGCGTTGCCGCCTTGTTGCTGGCAGCGCCTGGGAACATGATTGCCCAGAGCCATGAGGGACAACCGGAGAAAGTGACCTTCCAGGTGATTACGCCTCCGGATCCGAACTTTATTCCGATGTCTGTTCTGACCGCAAAGGCTGCCGAGTTTATGCCCGGGGTGGGTGTGGAGATGGTTATGGCTCCTTCAGGCGATCCCAGTGCGATGCGGGCGATGCTGTACAGTAAATCGGCTGATTTCGCCTTGTTCAGCGTGCTTGGTGGTTCCCGGTTTTATGCTGCAGGGCTGACAGATCTCTCGCTTGTGGGTGTCCATGTATGGAAAGGTGTTCATCTTGTTGCCCGGGAATCGGTTACTGATGTCAGGCAACTGGATGGTGAACGGGTTATTGCTGTGCCGGCCATTATGACGCCGTCACATATGGTGAGCACGTTTGCATTGCAGAAGATGGGGGTTCGTCCGGATTACGTTTCGGGTGGCGGAGGCCCTGTGCTGATGGCGCAGCTGTCGAGGCCGGAGAACGCGCCGATGGCGTTTGTGGCACCGGAACCTATGGTAAGCATTATCCTCAACCGGCAGGAGAGTGAGGGGTGGCCAGTACGTTACAGGGTGCTTATGGACTCGCAGGCGGCGGCAAGTCCGGAGACAGGAGAGACTCCGCTTGGCGGGCTCTGGGTGGTGAATTCTGAGCGTGTTGGTTCTCGGTCCGAGGCGGCAAGGGAGTTTGTCGAAGGGTTTCGTAAGGCGATAGCGTATGTCAACGATCCTGCTAATCGGGAAGAGGTTTCTGTTATTGTATCGCAGGCGATGAAGGATGTGTACAGGCAGGGTGCTCCGGTGGATGTGTATAAGGCGATGCTGCAGTCTGGTCGGTTGCGCCTCGATTTTCGGGGGGCTGACGTTACTGGCGATGTGATCGTCTCCGAGTTGAAAAAAATCTATGATGTCACGATTGACAGAAATCTTTTGAACCCTGTATTCTGAAAAAGGGTGTGAGGTAGTAGTTGTATGCGTTCGTTCCTGTTTGCAGTGCTTGGCATTTCTGGCATATATGTTGGGTGGCAGTTTCTCTGTGTTGTCTATCCTCCAGCGATTATTCCTTCTTCTGGAAGCGTGGGGGGCGCGCTGTGGGAGATACTCCGGGATGGGGATTTTTCTGCTGACCTTGCAGCTACCTTGTGGCGGGTGACAGGGAGTTTCATGCTTTCCTTGTTGATTGGTACAGGTCTTGGTATCCTGGCTGGAGTGCAGAGAGATGTACTTGCTACCCTGCACCCTGTTATGGTGATGGCTGAAAGTGCGCCTCCGGTGGCGTGGCTTGTTGTGGCGATCCTGTTGTTCGGAATGGGGTCGGCTCCGTCATTCATGGTCGGGCTTTCAGCTGCGGTGCCTATCTTTTTTTTCAATACGGTGTCTGCAGTTCGTGGGCTCGACCGGCAGCTTATCGAGATGGCAAGGGCATACAAGGTCAGGGGGTTCAGGCTGTTCAGTTCGGTCTACCTTCCAGGGATTGTCCTGAGTTCGGTAGCGGCTTCATCTGCATCGCTCAGTGTTATCTGGAGGGTGATCATCATGGCTGAGGCGTTCACGTCTGCCCAGGGGTTCGGCCCCAGATTGTGGGGGGCGTACCTCTATGCAGAAGCTGATGTCGTATATGCCTATATCGTTCTGATCGTCTGTCTGGGTTTTGGCCTGGAATATGGGGTTATACGGCCGGGGTCCAACTGGCTTAAGGTAAAATTGAGGATGAATGGTGATGGAAAATGAAGTGTTGCGATGTATCGGTCTGCAAAAGGAGTACGAGGGTAAACGTGTGCTGGAATCATTCAGTTGCAGGCTGCATGAAGGCCAGGTGGCAGGCATCGTGGGGCCCAGTGGTTGTGGGAAAACAACGATACTGCGCATGATTGCCGGTCTCGAGCAGCCTTCGTCGGGAACCATCGAACGGGTGAGAATGCATGCGAGGGTGGCCTATATGTTTCAGGAGGCTCGCCTTGTTCCGTGGTTTACAGTTCGACAGAATATCAGCTTTGTGCTCGAATCCCGCCAGCGACACAAGACCGGTAATGCTAAGCGTATAGAGGAAGCCCTTGTTGCCGTAGAGCTCGATGGCTATGGAGATTACTATCCTGATCAGCTGAGTGGAGGTATGCGGCAGCGGGTCGCTTTGGCCCGTGCACTGGCATATCAGCCAGATGTATTCCTGATGGATGAGCCATTTGCAGGGCTTGATTTTCCTCTTCGTATGCAGATGATCGATTTCCTCAATAACCTGCTGAAACAGACCGGTATCAGTGTTCTGTTTGTCTCGCACGATACTCGCGAGATTATGCATCTGTGTGATCGGGTCTATGTGCTTAAAGGGATTCCTGCAAGGCTTGAGCATGAGATGGATCTCCTTCCCAGGCAGAAGCGGCTTGATCATCCCGGCTACCTGCTGAAGATGGAAGATGAGATGCTCCGCAGCATGAAGAGCTGATGTAAACCTTTTTCTTTTACCGGGTGTTATGAGTGAAAGGTGGTGTTCCTGAAAACAGGGACAGATTTAGCCAACATAGCATGCTGGAGGAATGAAAATGGGAGTTCTTGGTTCAGTAGCTGGTAAAAGGAGCAGTCTCGAGCCGGACTATCGAGTGGAAGTGCAGGATGGGGACATTGAACTACGGGTGTACGGAAAGTTGCTCCTGGCGTCTACAGTTGTCCCCGGCGGGTATGGAGATGCAAGTGGCCTGGCGTTCAGGCGCCTGGCTGGTTTTATATTCGGGAGGAATACAGGGCAGGAAAAGATTTCCATGACGGCTCCCGTGCGGTGTCGGAGCCAAGGGTTGCAAGTTACAACCCGCCATGGACCATTCCTGCATTGAGACGCAACGAGATCCATATCGATATTGAAAGGTAGGGTTCCGACAGGCCCTCCTGGAAAAAGGGCCTGCGGATGTGCTACGGATTATTGCTGCTTCTGGCCAAGGTTGGAGGTGACGCCAGAAATGACATCTTGGGCAAGCTGAAGGGCGGTCGTGACAGCGGAGGTTGCCAGTTTGCCACAGACGCCTATGCATTCCTGGGCGAGGTTTCCAGCTACGCCAATGGCTTCTGTTGCTGAATCTGCGACACTCTGTACTGGTTCGCCTACTGCGCTGAAGAGGTCTTCAAAAATACCTTTGTTGTCTGCCATGCTGGTAGGGTTTTTCGTTGTTGATAGATAAGGTGGCTATAGGTAGAGGTAAATATAGGAAGAAGTAAGCGTTCTTTCGATATCTTTTCCGTGATAACCTGTAGCACCAGTAGTAACGGAGTAATAAGCGGGAACTGTTCCTGCTGGTTACTGATATCGTGATGCCTCTCTCTACCATTACCAGGCTTCTCGCTCAGGTCAGGACTTGAATGCTATTGTCAGGTGTTCTTCATCCATCTCGGCACCGGCTACTTGCAGCGAGGCAAGCGCCTGGGGCAGGACTATGTTCCTTCTGTGGTTTCCTATACGGACATTGAGCTCATCCCCTTTCTTGTTGACTTCAACTTTTTGGGGTTCTATGCCGGGCAGAAAGAGTTTAAGCAGGTAGCCTTTTTTTACCTGCTCGATGCTGAACGTGGTTTCCCGGTAATATACCTGAGATGGATCTTCCTCTCCATAGAGTAATGCACTGAGTTTCGCTATGGCGTCCAGGCCGCAGATTTCCTTTGTATAGAGTGGGACTTCCTTGACAGGAAGGGGGCTGAAGTTTTCGTGTATTTCCCTGCGGTAGGTGAGCTGGTTTTCTTTCCAGTACTGGAAGTAGGGATCATGTACTTCATCAGGAATTATTCGGTTTGCTATGATCAGATCCGTTGCTATACCATACAGGCTGAGGTAGGCATGAGCCCTGAGGGATTCGTTGATGACCATGCGTTCCGGGTTGGTTACAAGCCGTACCGAGGTGACTGTATTGTCTGTCAGTACCTTGCCAAGCCGCTCGATTTTTTCGTAGAAGTCATAGGGAATATCCATCAGCTCCTTATCTGGCAGTGAAAAGCCGGCAAGGGGGCGGAAGATGGGTTCGACCAGAGGGCGTAGAGTCACGGCCATTTTTTCAAATGGCTTGTAGAGCCGGCGCATGTACCAGCCGCCAACCTCGGGTATACTCAGGAGGCGAAGAGCTGTGCCTGTAGGGGCAGAGTCAATGATGAGTACATCGTACTGGCCTTCTTCATGGTGGCGGAAGACCCTGACAAGACCGAAAATTTCGTCCGAACCGGGTAGTATGGCAAGTTCTTCTGCCTGCACCCCTTCAAGCCCCCGAGCCTGCAGTACTTCTGTGATATAACGCTTGACAGCACCCCAGTTTTGCTCCATTTCCTCGAGCACGTCGAGCTCTGCGCCCCAGAGATTTTCCTTTACCTGGCGTGGCTCATGGCCAAGTTCAACCAGGAAACTGTCTGCCAGTGAATGTGCCGGGTCTGTGCTGAGTACCAGGGTTTTGTAGCCGAGTTCTGCGCAACGCATGCCTGTGGCAGCAGCCATCGACGTTTTACCTACCCCTCCTTTTCCGGTCATGAGTATCAGTCGCATAGATCTTCTCAGGTTTGTTGTGAGTCGAGCACTACCTTTCTGCTTGTAACAGTTACATGCGGGTAAAAGGTTCTTTGCCAGTGCGCTTCAGGTTTTTATGTGAATTCTATAGTAATCTGCAAGGTCTTCCTGGGTGGCACCCAGTGCTCGTTTCAGGTGCAACGCGGCAAAATGGAGTTGAAGTTCCAGGGTGCCGTTTCGGAGGAACTTCCTTGCTGAGGTGGTGACTGCCGCTGCAAGGACATGTACCGGTGTGACCTGTTCTATGCGGGAGACTATGTCGTAATCTTCCATGAGGAGCATATCCTCATTGTAGCCTCCTATAGTGTCGAACAGTTCTCTGGTGATAAAGAGTGACTGGTCGCCGCCACGGCAGACCGGAAGCGGGAAACGGGTGAACCAGCCGTAGATCTCGAGTAGCGGCTCCCGGGCATCGAAACGCATCTGGAAACAGCCGGCCCTGGCACCGTTGGTTACGGCATGACGTATGTGCTGCATGAAATCGGGGGGTGGGAGTGTGTCGGCATGAAGGAAGTACAGTAGCTTCCCGCGTGCGTGAGATGCACCGCAGTTCATCTGTCGGGCCCGGCCTTTTGCGGACCGGATGATTGTTACATTGGGGAAACGAGACGCTATGGTGGCTGTATTGTCTGTACTTGCATCAGCTATGAGTAGTTCAGTCCCGACATGGTCTGTTGTGAGCTTGGTTAGGTGTTGCAGGGTGGCCTCGATCGTTTCCTGTTCATTGTAGGTCGGTATGATGATGCTTATGGGTGCCCAGAGCCTGCTTGCCTGTAATGTGTCGGCGGTGTCGATATCGGTCAGTTTGTCTATGAGGGCAAAGTGGAGATTGAGGGCTTCGAGTCTTGCAATTGTTTCATCCAGGACCTTTTCATGACTCCAGGTGCGATGCAGGAAAAGTTCCGGTACGGGTGTTTTCAGGCCGATCAGGTAGAAACCACCGTCCAGGGAAGGGCCGAGTACTGCGTCGTGGGTGTCTAGGAGTGCGAATGCTCGCTTGATATGGGAGGGTCTGATGTCAAGGCAATCAGAGCCTATCAGCACAATGTGCTGGTAGCCTTGGGTAAATCCGGTGATGAATGCGTTGTTGATTCGTTCTCCAAGGTCTTTTCCTTCCTGGCAATAGGTTTTGCTTCCTTGTGGGATGAATTCCGCAGGAGGAGGAGAGGGTTCCGAATGGAAGAGTGCAGTATCTACACAGGATTGAACAGCTGTTCTTATCGAATGTTTCAGGAGAATCCTGTACGCTTTCAGGGCCTGTTCGTCACCAATATCCCTGGCGAGCCTTGTTTTTACCCTGCCTTTCAGTGGATTGCGGGCAAGGATTATGAGCAGCCTTTTTGGAGGAGTCATGGGTTCGGTTCTGCCGGATTTCATGTCAACTACTTATATAAGGGCAGTACCACAGGAATTAGTTCGTAGATAGGTGAATTTTAACGGGGTACTGCCTGGCGGTCAATGTCCTGCCAGGCAGAGAGCGGGGTGGCTGGGGCGCAGTTGTTACCATTGTTGCTTTTGCATGGCGGCTTCAATTTTTTGACTGAGTTCAAAAAACGTGAAGGGTTTACGCAAAAAATTCACAGGCATCGAGTCCAGGTCGGGATCTGCCAGAATGTCAATAAAATACTCGGCCATGTAGAGTACCATAATGCCATCCCTCAGGCGTCGTATTTCGTGTGACAGGTGAAGACCGTTTTTAGTTGGGCTTACTATGCCTGTCAGCAGAAGATCTATGCTTTTTGAAAACTGCTTTGCCTGGCGGAGTGCATCTTCTGCGTTTTCAGCAGTAAGTACACCGTATCCTGCGTTGTTGAGCTGGTCGTAGACTACTCTCTGGTATATCGGATCCTGGTCGGCCAGGAGGATGATTTCGCCGCTCATATCGATAATTTTTTGTTTTGGTAGTAGAGTGTCGAACGATGCATGGAAACCAGTGAACAGACTCTCCGTTGGCTTGCCCCGAAGCGTTTCATCAGGTAGTTTACAACCTTTCGTTTCGCTGCGGGGCTTACCACTTTTTTGCCGTGACCTCCTTGAGCATTCTGATATCTGACTCTTTCTGCATGAGCTGGCGTCGCAGCATCCGGTTTTCGAGTTCTATATCCCTCATTTTCCCAGCTTCATCGGGCTCCATGTGCCCGAATTTATGTTTCCATTTGTAGAAGGTTGATCGACTTATGCCATGTTTGCGGCATACGTCCTTGAGTTGCCTGCTTACTTCACCTTCTTTGAGGATCGAGACAATTTCGTCCGTTGTGAATTTGCTTGTTTTCATTGATGAGCCTCCTTGTTGCGGTTAATGTTGCAAAGGGGGGATGGCTGGCGTTATTCACGGATGACTTCGAATTTTTTTCTCTGGTTGCCGTTTTCGTCGAGGTTCAGGTCTTCAGGAGCCTGCCCGGTGAGATTGACACGACGGTTCTCTTCACTGTCGACAAGGACAAGAAATGTGCAGCCGAGCGTTGCCGTGGGTACAGTGACACCGCCACTTTTCGACCCACCGAGGAGCAGACCCGTCAGAGCTCCTGCTGCACCATTGACGAAGCCTGTTGCATAGGGTGAGACCGCAAGGCCTTCGCTGTCGGTATCTACACCGAGCGTGTAGGAGATGTTGTTTGTGGTGCTCAGGAGGGTGACATCGAATTTTCTGAGTTCCCTTACATCGTCGATATAGTTGGTGGCATCGTAAATCAGGGTCGGGATGTCGACTTCATCAGCTCTTGTCTTGCGGCTTTGTATGGTAATCGAGCCAACCACTTCACCTTGGTTCATGCCATCGAAGTCGAAGTAGATCTTGCGGTCCTTTTTCTTGATGCCCCCTTTGACTTTTGCGGCATTGTATATGATTTTCGTGCCACCGCTTTTGCCTTTCGAGACGTCGTGATAGACGGTTGAGAAGAAGTTAGAGGTAATGACCGGAAAGCCCTTGATCTGGGCCGGGAGTCCCTGCAGGTTGAAGAGGGTAGGGGAAGTAACCGGCGCTGTGACTGCTCCCGGGGCATAGGGTACAGGTCGGCCTCCGTCGCCAAAGATGAATGTGCCCTGGGCTGTTGCATACGATTCGGCATCGTTGGTGCTGGCTGTAACATCGCCATTTTCTTCCTGAGCAAATGCAGTTGCTGAGTTTAGCGCGATACTGCCAGCTATGCCAAGGCAGAGTATGATGTGACGGGGTCTCATAGGTATGATGCTTTAAACTTTGTTGATAGTTACCGGTCACACTGGGCCGATATTCTACTGCAATGCGTTTACATTGCTCCGTTGCCAACTATGGCGATGGCCGTGGAGCTGTTGACAGCCTGTATCACAGCGCTACCTATATTTGCGCCTATTCCTCCATTGATATTGGTATTGCTGGCACTGTAGTTCGTTGAGGTGGCGTTGTTGTAGACTGACATGGAGATATTGCCAAAATTGATGTTCTGACTGGCATTTGAGGAGGCTGAAACCATACGTACCTCCATATTGCCTGCAGCATAATAGGCCTGGTCCAGGGTGGTGGTATTGCCATTTGGTGCAGCGTCAACTACTTCTGTCTGGGCCAGGCTGGTAGTTGTCATGAGCACAAGAGAGGCTGACAGGCTCCCTATAATCTTGAGCGGTTTCATTGGAATTCCTCTTTTTTCAGGGTTTAAATACGATTGGGACCGGTTGTTATCCCGGTCCCGATCGTTGTGTTGAAAAGCTCAACAACCCTCGGGTTTACTGATTACCCGAAGTAAGGTTGCTGTTGCCGTTGATGGCCAGTGCAGAAGCACTGTTGGTTGCCTGGACAAATGCGCCGTTGATGTTCATACCGATACCTGAACCGATATTGACGTCAGACTGGCGTGCTGTGACAGCTGCCATGCTCGAGCCAGGTATAACGGTTTCGTTGATTTCCGTGGTTGCCGGATGGTAGTTGAACCAGCTCACGTAACCCTCGGTTTCTGTGGTTTCCTTAGTCACCTTGTCCTGTACACCATTCCTGACGGTGATATGGTCAAGACCGCTGAAGTCGTTCTCTTGCCTGCTTTCGTTTTCAGCGATAGCAGCGTTAACATCCATGTCCCCACCAGCAGCAAGAGCGATGCTTCCTTTTGATGCAAATGCAAGGCCGAGGCTGAGGTCATCGAATTGGACATCCACATTTGTGCTGTTGTCCTGATCCCATTCGTTGTTCGACATGAAATCAGTATCGACATCGGTATCGTTGTTTGAAAGCATGTTCTTCTCAACGTCAACATCGGTGTCGTTGTTGGAGAGCAGGTTCTTCTCAACGTCCACATCGGTGTCGTTGTTGGAGAGTAGGTTCTTCTCAACGTCAACATCGGTGTCGTTGTTAGAGAGCATGTTCTTTTCAACGTCGACATCTTTTTCTACATCGATTTCGGTGGTGTTGTTCGAGGCGATATCAACATCCTTCTTCTCAACCTCTATAGAGGTTGCGTCATCACCAGCGGCAACACCGCCATATTGAGCAGCAGCAGCATCGACATCGACCTCAGTCTGTGTCACGTCATCACCGGCAGCAACGCCTCCTGTCTGTGCAGCAGCAGCATCGTCTATTTCTACATCAGGTCCATAAGCAAAAGCTGAGCCTGAGATACCCATGACGGCAGCGGCAACGAGAGCGATCATTGTTTTCTTGTCCATAATAGTCTCCTTGAAATAGGATTTGTGTAGTGTTAGTGTTGGTTAGCCACGTTTTCTGGTTTTGTTGTAATCCTGCTGGAGTTTTCTGGTGCTGATTACGTGAATCCGGAAAATGTGACTACTATAGTTGATCAATCTTCGTGCCAGAATTTCGGTGTATACTTATGATGTATATGTTGTGTATGATGGTGTGACTATAGTGTATATTTTTGCGTGGTACGGTTTTCTTATTTTTTTCTGTTCCTTGCGTGCAATGGTCTCAAAAAGGGATGCTTTGGATGCATCATTCTGAGAATGAATACGGTATATCTTTTGGCGGGGGAGGAGTGTGTCAGCCCAGGATTCCCAGCATGGTAGTTGCGAGGAGTTCCCTTGAAAATGGTTTTGCCAGAAAATTGACTTCAGGGGTTGCCTTGGCTTCGGAATCTGTCAAGATGTTCGAGGAGTAGCCTGACATGTAGAGAATCTTTATTCCTGGAAGAAGTTCTGCTGTTGCTTCGGCCAGCTGCCGGCCGTTCATGCCAGGCATGATCATGTCCGTGAGGAGTACGTCAATGTATTCCGGATAGCTACCGGCAATGCCCAGGGCCTTTTCACCGCTTTCAGCCTCAAGAACATTGAAGCCTGATTTTTCGAGGAAAATCCTGGTGAGATGCCGTATGGCACTGTCGTCATCAACCAAGAGAACCGTCGCTTTCCGGTTGCTGGATGGGAAAATGCCTGTCTCCTTTCTGTTCCGTGAACCGGGCTCTATGCTGCGGGGGAGAAAGATACGGCATATCGTTCCGTTGTCTTGCCGGCTTTCTATCGTCATATGGCCGTTGTTCTGCTCTATGATGCCGTTGACCATGGAGAGCCCAAGCCCTTTTGCTCCGGGCTTTGTGCTGAAAAACGGTTCACAGACCTGTTTAAGCAGGTGTGGAGGGATGCCACATCCGCTGTCGGCCACTTCGATTGCACAGATATCCTGCGGATGATCATGGCTTGCAGGGATATTTTTTGTCGTGATCGTGATCGTTCCGCCGTCTTGTAGTGCCTCAAACGAATTCCGGAGAAGGCTTTCAAGCATGTTGTCGAACTGTGCTGGATCGATTCTGAAAGGCCAGAGATGTGGTTCGGGGTTGAAGGTGATGGAAGCAGGGCAGTCCTGAGTGTGGTACTGTTCAAGTTGCTGGGCAATGAGCTCGTTTCCGTTGACCACCTTTGGCATAACAGCTTGCTTTTTTGCCAGTGTCAGTAATTGATTTGTGAGTTTTGAGCACTCGTGGATGCTGGTCTGTATAACATTGAGAAACTGCTTTTGCTCCGGGTCTGCTGCTGAGTTGTCCAGCAGCTCAGCACTGCTCATGATGGTCTGCAGTTTATTGTTGAATGTGTGGGCAATGCCTCCGGCTATTCTCCCGATCGAATCCATTTTGCCAGCTTTGATCAACTGTTCCTGGAGCTTCTTATGCTCGGATTCAATGCGTTTTCTTTCGGTGATGTCCCTGGCAACGCCGACTATTCCAGCAAGCTTGCCCTCATTGTCGACAATAAAGGTTGACATGACTTCAGTCATGATTGTTGAGCCATCCTTGCAGACCTGTTCGTATTCGCTGATGCCGAACCTTGCCGAGGCATCACCGGAATTGATTCGCTCGAGGCGTTCTGTGATCTGTTTTTTGGCCTTTTCCTGGTCTTCTGGAGTGAGCGCGTCAAGCAGATGCTGCTGCTTGATCTCTTCCTGGGTGAAACCTCTGAAGCGTTCTACCGAAGGGCTGGCATAGATGTACCTGTCGACACTGAAATCATAGAGCCAGATGATATCACCCGACTGTTCCGCCATGAACTGGTAGATTGCATTGAAATCGCATGACGCGAGCCTGACTGTGTTTGTGAGAGCCATATCCTGTTTATGGATGCGGAGGTGGGTTCAACGGTATTTTTTGATTGCCCTGAAGCACGCTCACCTGTTGGGTTCGGCTCTGCTGAAAAATATGCATACTGTAGTATGCGAAAAAGAAAAAATGTTATTATTTCCGTAATAACTGGTTTTCTGCCTCATCGAATACCTCTCTGACTTTCAACAGTAGCTCCATGTAGGTGAAGGGTTTACCAAGGAAATAGATGGGGCCATGGATCCTGGATGGCAGCATGAGGACGTCAATGAAGTGTTCGGACATGTAGAGTACTTTAAGCTTGTGCTGGTGGAGCATCATTTGTTCAGGCAGGAAGTGCCCGTTCTGACAGGGAGAAAGATTGCCAGTCAGGAGCATATCGACAGGTCGTTGGGTATGCGAAACCAGGTGCAGTGCTTCATCGCCGTCTGATGCGGTCGCTACGGTGTAGCCGAAGCTGTGGAGGAGGAGGCGGGTGATTTTGCGTATTGCAGGATCTGCATCGACCAGGAGTATTGCCTCTTGGCCGGCAAGATCTCTTCCAGCGGGATTGTGTAGAGAGCGCATGATAAAGCTTCCTTCTGGGGGAAGTTTCATGAATAACGTGCCCTGTGGGTATATGGGACGTTATTCCTCCAGCATTCTTTTACTTCCCGAGAGCTTTTTCCATGGATTCTTCATTGCGGCTCAGGATGAGTCCGACACGTAGCATCAGCCATCTTGGCAGGAGTCTGCCGGTGTGAATGAGAATTTTGTTGATGAAACCCGGGACGATAATGGCCTGGTTTCTGCTGACTGCATTTATCGCAGCCCTGACTACTGGGAGTGGACGACCGACAGGAAGCCTGGTTTTGTGGGGGTCAACGCCTGCTCCGTCGAATATCCCGGTTTCTGTGAGACCGGGGCAGAGTGCTGTGACTTTTACTCCACTTTTTCGCACTTCTTCACGAAGTGATTCTGAAAAAACAAGAACGAATGCTTTTGTGGCTGCATAGATAGCGCTGTAGGGTACACCCTGGAATGCAGTGATGGATGAGAGGTTGATGATTTCTCCATGGTTACGCCTGAGCATTTCCGGAAGGAAGAGATGCGTCAGTTTGACCAGTGTCGTTATATGCAGGGTGATCATCTGTTCATGGGTTTCTATGCTTAGCCTGTTGAATGGGCCGCTCTGGTTGAATCCGGCATTGTTGACCAGGGTGTCGACGTCGAACCGGTTCCTCGAGCAGAACCCGTGTACTTCGGCTGCGCTTTGCGGCTTTGAGAGATCGCAGGGATAGGTTATAACGTCAATGCCGTGTTTTGCCTTGAGTTCTTTTTCGGCCGACTTAAGTTTTTCTCCTGAGCGGGCAACGAGAATAAGGTTCCTTCCCCTCGATGCATATTCTTCAGCGAATACTTTCCCTATTCCTGATGATGCGCCTGTAACAAGTACGTAAGACATCCTGTTTGATTTTGTTCGTTTTTCGGTTTGTTTTCCTCAAGGTATATTATTTTTGTGACTTAAATACCTCAAAACTGTTGCAGGGGAACCGAATGAAGTGTTGCGGGGTTTTACCTGTAAGGTAGCACGCCAAAACTAACCTTCATGTTTGTTTAGCTATGTTTCGTTCGTACAGATATTGCTCCTGCAGGATGCTGCTGTTATTGTCAGTATGTATTTCAGTGCTTTTTATGTCGCCCTGCAGGCTGCTGGGGCAGTCAGATGCTTCAGGTGAAGGGGTATGGATGAAGCTTGAAGGAACGGTGAATCCGGGAAGTGCCGGTTACCTGGCAAGTGCGCTCAGTGAGGCGGAGGAGTCGGGCGCAGCAGTACTGCTTGTAGAGCTCGATACGCCTGGCGGTCTTGTTGCATCGTTACGTGAGATGGTAAAAGGGGTCATGGCGTCAAGGGTGCCCGTAGTAGTCTATGTTTCTCCTGAAGGAGCCCGGGCGGCATCAGCGGGAACCTTGCTCACTCTTGCCGGGCATATTGCTGCTATGTCTCCCGGAACAGAGATAGGGGCTGCTCATCCCGTGGGAATAGGTATTGGTGAGGAGAGTGATACTGTCAAGGATTCTAAGGCGGTAAACGATCTTGCGGCTTTTGCCCGCAGCATCGCAGAGGCAAGGGGGCGGAATGTCGGCTGGGCCGAACGAGCTGTGCGGGAGAGTATTGCTTCATCAGCGGATGAGGCCCTTGAGGCCGGAGTCGTTGATGTTGTGGCACGGGACCGTTATGAACTGCTTGATCTGATTGACGGTATGCATGTCGTAACTGCTGATGGTAAGAAGGAGCTGAAAACTGCCCGGATTTCACTGAGAGAGTTCAGTCCCGATTTCAAGCAACGTGTGTTGATGCTGCTTGCTGATCCGAACCTGGCTTACATTTTCATTATGATCGGGCTTGCTGGCCTGTATTTCGAACTAGCCAATCCTGGAGCCATGTTTCCGGGGGTTGCCGGTGCGGTATCCCTGTTGCTTGGCTTGTTCGCCCTGCAGATGCTTCCGGTGAATGTGGTCGGATTGCTGCTTATTGTGCTTGCCGTGCTGTTCATAACACTGGAGGTTTTTGTGGCCAGTGCCGGAGTGCTTGCTGTGGCTGGCCTGGTGTCCATGTTCATAGGTTCCCTTATGCTTTTCGATACCTATCATACAGGAATAGCTATTTCATTTACCGTGTTTGTTCCGGTTTTTGTTTCACTGGCGCTGTTCGTGGCGTTAGTGGTGTGGCTTGTTGCCCGTTCTGCACTGAGAAGGCCTGAGAGCGGGCCTGAATCTCTTACCGGAGCCGTGGGGCATGTTGTTCGGGTGGTGCCGGGGAGTGTGCATGTTAAAGTCTATGTGCATGGTGAGGTATGGGATGCCCGTTGCAGCAAGCCGCTTGCCGAGGGCGATAGTATCATTGTAGAATCCCTGCAGGGGATGGTTCTTCAGGTAACACCACAATCAAAGGAGTGAGCATATGGTTATGTTTCTTTTTTTCATGTTTCTGCTGGTCGCGTTTCTCGTTACTTCGGTCAAGATACTTACAGAGTATGAGAGGGCTGTGATTTTTCGCCTGGGTCGTCTTATTGGAGCCAAAGGGCCTGGTCTTTTCATCCTGATTCCCTATATCGATAAAATGGTTCGGGTAGATATGCGGACCGTGACACTCGATGTGCCTCCACAGGATATCATTACCCGTGACAATGTAACGGTAAAGGTGAGTGCTGTTGTTTATTTCCGCGTTGTGGATGCTGCCAAGGCCGTTGTGGATGTAGAAGACTTTTACTTCGCGACTTCGCAGCTTGCCCAGACTACCCTCAGGAGTACCTGTGGACAGGGTGAGCTGGACCACCTTCTTGCTGAACGAGATGAGATAAATGACCGGATTCAGACCATTCTCGACAAGGATACAGAACCCTGGGGGGTGAAGGTGAGCAAGGTGGAGATCAAGGAAATAGACCTTCCTGTTGATATGCAGCGGGCTATGGCCAAGCAGGCTGAAGCTGAACGCGAACGACGTTCGAAGGTGATCAATGCAGAGGGTGAGTTCCAGGCGGCAGAGCGCCTGAGCGAAGCAGCTGAAATCATTGCGAGAAATCCTGGTGCGCTGCAGCTGAGGTATCTCCAGACGTTGCAGGATATTGCTGCTGAAAACAATTCAACGACGGTATTTCCTATACCGATTGACCTGTTCAGGCCTTTTATCGAAAACTTTAAACCCGAAAAGCCATGATCACCATTGACAAGATTCTCTGCCCGGTTGATTTTTCGGATGTATCCGGAAAATCGATACGCTATGCCCGGGAGTTCGCGACAGGGATGGGCGCTTCGCTGCATCTCCTCAACGTTGTCGAACCTAGGCCTATGGCTGTTGATATGTCACTTTCTTACGTACCACTCGAGGAGGATCTTGAAAAAGCGGCACGTGAAGATCTCGAGGAGATTGCCGAGGCGGAGCGTGAGCATGGTGTGGGGGTAAGCCTGGATGTCAGGATTGGTTCGCCGTCGGATATCATTATCGAGGTGGCTGCAGAAGAGGGTGTCAGCCTCATTATCCTCGGTTCTCATGGGAAAACAGGTTTGAGTCGGTTGCTGATGGGCAGTGTTGCCGAATCTGTCGTACGCAAGGCAAAATGTCCTGTACTGATCGTGAAGGCCGAAGAAAAGGATTTTGTGTCTGACGACGAGTAGCTGGGTTGAGCCGTTTTTATGTCTCAAATGAGGATTTTATAGGTATGAATAGTGCGTCATTATGGGACGAGTAACGTGTTGTGCCATGTTCGATGGTGTATGCCCGGAGTGTTTCCGGGCTTTTTTATTGCTCTTTTAGGTGTGTTGTAAGATCTGGAACGGTTTTTGCAGTTTAATGAGGAGCATACAGCCATGCGTATACCGTGAGAGGATAGTTGGATATATTACAAAGAGGATGCTATGAAAAAGAGGGCTTTGATGATTTCGGTCTTGCTTGCATTGCTGGGAGCACCAGTACATGCGGCTTTGCCTCTGGAGCAGAGGGCTTCCTCGTTTGAGGTGATGAAATATGACTACCATGTCGATCAGGTATATGAGGCCTTTCTGGTTCCTGGAGAGGTACTCCGGATAGAGCTTCAGACAGGTGAACAGATACAGGATATTTCCCTGGAGCAGGTGGGGGGGAGCTGGACTGTACTCCAGGCAGAGGGGCGTAATGGTCGAGTTGTGCAGCCCCATATCCTGGTTCGTTCCGGTTCATCCGATAAACAGGCGAACCTGGAAATAGTCACGGACAGGCGTACTTATCACCTTAACCTGCAGTGCAGCAAGGAGTCGTGGATGGAAACCGTTAGCTGGAACTATTCGCTATCATTCAAGCGTGGTTATTGCTCGGTGGTAATGTGAGTTCGAGATAGAGCTTACTGAATTCTTCTGGCGTCAATGATTCAGCCCTGCGCTGAAGGTCGAAAGAGGTAACCAGGGATAGGTCGAAGGTTTTTTTCAGGTTATTGGAGAGTGTTTTGCGACGCTGCTGGAATGCTGTTCTGATAAATTTCCTGAACCCTTCTTCATCTATGACAGGACTGGTTTCGAGAGGAGCTATACGGACTACTGCGCTGTCAACTTCCGGTTTAGGCCTGAATACTTTTTTTCCCACCTTGAACAGATATTCCACCCTGCAGAATGACTGGAGTTGTACAGCAAGTATACCGTACTCTTTTGTTCCCGGTTCAGCTGTCAGCCGTTCAGCTACTTCATGCTGCATCATGAGGGTTTCGGAAGCGATATGATGGCGGTTGTCGAGAAGTCTGAAGAGTATCGGGGTGGTGATGTAGTAGGGGATGTTACCCAGTACATGGAGTTTTTCACCTTGTGCAAGAGATGTCAGGTTCGCTTCCAGAAAATCTCCCTCTATGACATGTAGTGCCGGGAACTCCTCCCTGATGAAGGACGCAAGAGCAGCATCCTTTTCTATTACCGTGAACTCAGGACATATTTCAGCTATTTCCCTCGTGAGGGCACCAAATCCCGGGCCGATTTCAAGTATACGATCCCTGGGTCCTATACCTGACATCCGTACTATTTTCCTTGTGATGTTGCGGTCGGTAAGGAAGTTTTGCCCCAGATTTTTTTTTACCGCGATTTCTGTTTGTTTATATTCAACTCTTGTCATTTGCAGTGCTTTTCGGTGGACAGGTCAAGCTGCCCTGGAAATCGTTTTTTCAATTTAAGTTATTCTGGGATTAATGGGAGAACAAAATATCGCTACCGGCGCCAGGGTGTATGAGTCTCGTGGCAATAAGGCAACGCGCCAGGGTTTTGGGGAAGCTTTGCTTGAAATCGGCCGTGAGGATGATGCGGTGGTTGCTCTTTGTGCCGATCTGACCGGTTCGCTGCATATGCAGCATTTCAAAAAGGAGTTCCCGGAGCGGTTCTTCCAGGTTGGTATTGCGGAGGCAAACATGGTGTCTATGGCTGCCGGTATGGCAACTACAGGTAAAAAACCGTTTGCAGGTACCTTTGCGGTATTTGCTACTGGCCGGGTCTATGACCAGATTCGCCAGTCGGTCTGTTATTCTGACCTCGATGTCAAAATCTGTGCGTCGCATGCAGGGCTGACACTTGGTGAGGATGGTGCCACCCACCAGATTCTCGAGGATATAGGGCTCATGAGGGGATTGCCTCGTATGACTGTGGTCGTGCCGTGTGATTTCAGTGAGACCAAGCGCGCAGTCAGGGCACTTGCAGTACATGAGGGGCCGGCTTACCTGAGGTTCGGTCGTCCGTCGGTTCCGGATTTTACCCTTGATGAAGACGGTTTCGAGATCGGGAAATCAATTGAATTACATCCAGGCAAGGATGTGACTGTTATCGCCTGTGGTATCATGGTGTGGCGTGCCCTCGAGGCGGCACGTATCCTGGAGAAAGAAGGGGTCACCGTTCGTGTCATCAACATGCATACCATCAAGCCGATCGACAGGCTGGCTATAGTCAGGGCAGCAAACGATACCGGAGCAATTGTGACAGCTGAAGAACACCAGGTGCATAATGGTCTTGGAGATGCTGTTGCGCATGTCTGTGCCGAGAACATTCCCGTGCCGATTGAAATGGTCGGGGTTGAGGATTCGTTCGGTGAATCAGGTAAGCCTGAAGAGCTGATGGCGAAGTATAAACTGACGACTGAAGATATTCTGGAAAAGATTTACCTGGCGTTACGCCGTAAATAACGCCTGGAGGAGAGTTTTATTATGGCTATGCCAAATCTGAATGATATGATGAGCCAGCTCAAGCAGGCTGGTGAGAAGATGCAGGATGTGCAGAAACAGCTCGAGAAAATCACTGCCGAGGGAGAAGCCGGCGGCGGTATGGTAAAGGCTGTTGTCAATGGGAAACAGAAGCTGCTCTCAGTGAAGATCGATCCTGAGATCATGGATGATCCCGAGATGGTGCAGGATCTTGTTGTCGCTGCCGTCAACAGCGCCCTGGAGAAGGTGCTCAAGCTTGCACAGGAGGAGATGAACCGTGCAGCTGGCGGGATGCTGGGGAATACTGATTTTCTGAAAAACCTCAATTTCGGTCAGTAGTTATTTAATGCGGTATACCTCATCGGCAGTAGAGGCCCTGATTGAAGCGTTTGCCATGCTGCCGGGCATAGGGCGTAAGACCGCCCAGAGGCTTGCCATGTATGTGCTCAATGAGCAGGATGGCGTTACCCTGCGACTCTCTCGAGCACTGCTTGACAGCAAGGAAAAAGTTGTGCGCTGCTCTCTTTGCCAGAACGTGACTGACAAGGGGGCGGATCCCTGCCAGATATGCAGGGGGCGGAGCAGGGATCGTTCTGTCATCTGCGTGGTGGAGTCTCCTACGGACCTTCTTGCGTTTGAAAAGACTGGTCATTACCGTGGCCTTTACCATGTATTGCATGGGGTGATTTCCCCTCTGGATGGTATAGGTCCCGATGATATCTGTATCAAGGAGCTGCTTGGGCGGCTCGAGCCAGGTGATGGCCCTCCTGTCAAAGAGGTGATCATGGCCCTTAATCCCACTGTGGAGGGTGAGACTACCGTGCTGTATCTCAGTCGCCTTCTCAAGCATCTCGGTATCAAGGTTACCCGGATTGCCAGGGGGATCCCTGTCGGGGCGGAACTGGAATATGTCGATGAGGCGACTCTTTCCCGCGCCATAGAGGGACGGGGAGAGTTATAACTGTTTTTAAACCTGTTAGTTATTACGTGAAAAATGCATAAAGAGTCCAGAACAGTCCTTGTCCTGGGTGGCGGCCTTGCTGGCCTGACAGCAGCCAAGCGCCTCGTCGACCGTGGGTTCAAGGTCAAGCTTATAGAAAAAAGGCCATTTTATGGTGGGAAGGTCTCTTCGTGGAAAGATGACGAGGGGGACTGGATAGAGTCGGGGACACACTGTTTTTTT
>JGI11705J14877_10000792_pt1 | contig 19092 bp, 11 predicted proteins | sample Etolaghawater15m_FD_14877 | JGI IMG/M metagenome (IMG submission 14877)
GCGCTATCCTCTTAATGACCAATAAAACAGAGGAAGAGCTGATTGGAAAAAAATGTCATGTCGTTTTTAAAAACATGGGTTGTGCGGACAAAACCTGCCCTTTCACTGAAATGTCCCGCACTGAAAAGCGTGAAACCACAGAACTGGTTATTGGCAACAAAGTCTACGACATTATTATCGATCCCGTTTTCGACGATCACAGAAAACTAAGTGGTGCTGTGTACATTTTCAGCGACCGCACCGACTACAAAGTTAGTGTGATTGCTCAGGAAATTGCCCTGAAAATTGCAAAAACAAATACGCGAAAAATTACACTCAAAGAGCTTTTGCTTATGGTGCGCGAAGAGCTGAACCGCTTAATTGATGCAACTAATTTTTTTGTGGCCTTGTATCAGCCTGAAACTGAATCCTTACGAAAAGTGGTGTTTGCTGACGAACAGGACGATTTTTTTGAATGGAATATTCGCGATTCGTTTTCGGGATTGGTAGTCGAAAAAATGAAAGCGCTTTACTTACAGCATGACGAATTAGAACTAAAGGCAAAAGCCACCGGACGGCAGTTGATCGGTGCGGTGCCTCAATCGTGGCTTGGCGTGCCTTTGATTATTGATGGAAAAGCCGTGGGGGTAATGGTGGTACAAAGCTATACCACTGCCAATGCTTTTGACAACAGAATCGGCATTATCGAGATGCTGGCCAGAGAAATTGCTCTTTTTATGGAGCGGAAAAAAATTATAGATGACCTGGTCACCGCAAAGGAGGTTTCTCAGGAAAATGAAATCAGGTTTCAAGCCTTACACAATGCTTCTTTTGGAGGAATTGCAATCCACGATAAAGGCATGATCCTCGATTGCAATCAAGGTCTTTCAAAAATTTCTGGCTACTCGGTGGAAGAGCTTATAGGGATGGATGGTTTATTGCTCATCGCCCCTCAGTATCGATCCATTGTTATGGAGAATATCCTGGCCGGGTTTGAGAAACCTTATGAGGCAGTGGGGCTGCGTAAAAACGGGCAAGAATACCCATTAAGGCTCGAAGGCAGAAATATCCCTTATCGTGGAATGAGTGTGCGGGTGGTTGAGTTTAGAGATATAACAGATCAAAAATTGGCTGAGTCTAAACTTAGAGAGAAGGATTTGCAGTTCGCCAAACTTTCTTCAAATCTTCCCGACCTGATTTACCAGTTTACACGAAGACCTGATGGCAGTTATTATGTACCAATCGCTTCTGCCGGTATAAAAAATATTTTTGGATGTTCGCCTGAAGACGTAGTGGATAATTTTGAAGCTATTGCCCGTGTTCTTCATCCTGACGACAGCCTTAGGGTAATTGAGGATATCGAAAGATCTGCAAATGAGATGTCCTATTTCACTTGTGAATTTCGGGTGCAAATACCCGGAAAACCCGTACAATGGATTTATTCCCGCTCCTCACCCGAAAGGCTACCTGATGGCAGCATTACGTGGTATGGTTTTAATGCCAACATCACCGAAATTAAGCTTTATGAACAAGAGTTAGTGACGGCAAAAGAAAAAGCCGAACTTAGTGACCGTCTGAAATCGGCTTTTCTGGCCAATATGAGCCACGAAATCAGGACACCCATGAATGGAATTCTTGGTTTTACAGAATTGCTTCGTGATCCGGAACTGAGTTACGACTCCAAAATGGACTTCATTCAGATGATCGATAAAAGCGGTAGAAGGCTTTTGTCGACAGTGAATGATATTATTGAGATGTCGCAAATTGAGGCTGGAGCAGTAACTATCCATAAATCTCCCATTAAGCTCGTGAGACTTCTTGATGACATAACCCGTTTTTATGCTGAAGAAGCCAAATCCAAGGGTATTGATCTTACTTTTAATGCTGATAATGTGCATCTGGATTTGATAGTTTACTGTGATAAAAACAAATTGAATTCCATTGTTACTAACCTGATTAAAAATGCCATTAAGTATACTTTTAAAGGATGGATAAAGGTAACACTCGCCGTTGTTGGCAAACTAATCACTCTGTCGGTAAAGGATACAGGCATAGGCATCCCGCCTGACCGACAGCAAGCTGTGTTTAATCGATTTGAACAGGCTGATATTAATGATAAAATGGCGCTGCAGGGTTCAGGATTGGGGTTGGCCATTACAAAAAACTATGCAGAACTGCTGGGTGGTCGTATTTGGCTTGAGTCGGAAGAGCATGTTGGTTCAGTTTTTTATGTTGAATTACCATTGCAAAAGGGGCATGTTGCCAACGAGTTGAAAACCGAATCTGAACTTACGAGCAATTTTGTACAGGCCAATTTCGACTTGCCTCGATTAACAATTCTTGTGGCCGAAGATGATGAGGCAAGCTTCGAGTACCTCTCTGTTCTTTTGGCTAAATGGGAGACTGAACTCATTCATTGTAAAAATGGTGAGGAGGTGTTGGAGCAGCTTAATTCTAAAACAGGTATCGACTTGATTTTGATGGACATAAAAATGCCCGGAATGGGTGGCCTTGAGGCTACCAGGGAAATCCGAAAGAAAAACGGAACGATTCCAATCATTGCACAAACGGCGCATGCTTTTACTACCGACAAGGAAAGAGCATTGGAAGCGGGCTGCAATGATTACATATCCAAGCCAATACAAGGGAAAGAACTGATGCGGTTGATAATGAAGAATGTATTGCACTAGCTTGTGAATCATGAGACGAATAACTAAAAAATCGCTTCACTATTTTAAAAGTATTAAGCCATTTTGAAAAAGCAGAATTATTAATGAAAGAATCTGAAAAAAATGATCTTCAAAAGGAGATAGATCAGCTAAAAGCCTTGAACAAAAAGTTGGAGCAAAAGGAGCAGCTCGCTACCAGACTTCTTGATAACATCAACGATCTGGTTTTTCAATATGAATTTATTCCTCATCGGCGTTTTGCGTATGTTTCGGCCTCGGCAACAGCCATTACAGGCTACACACCCGAAGAGCACTACAACGATCCTGACCTTGGTTTTGAAATCGTGCACCCCGACGATAAGTACTTGCTGGAGTCCTCCACTTATAGCCCAATTCAACCCACAGAAAGCATGATTATCAGGTGGGTGAAAAAAGACGGCACCTGCATTTGGACAGAGCAAAACATCACCTACCATTGGGATGAAGCGGGGAATTTGTGCTCCCTTACCGGAATAGCCCGCGATATCACCATGCATAAACAAATTGAAGATCAACTATCAGAAAGTCAGTATAATTACAGTCAGGTACTTAACTCCATGCAGGAAACCCTTTCGGTACTAAAAGGTGATGGAACGATCCTCTTCTGTAACAGGAATGCTGCTTTCAAAATCGCTTGTGCGGATGATCCGAAAGATGTAATTGGCCGGAAATTGGGCGATATTATACCCCCGGAACAAAATGAGGTTATCCTCGATAATGTAAATCAGGTAATTAGCACCGGGAAAGTGTTGCGCCAAGAGGCGAAGATAACCACAAAAAAGGGGGATGTTGTCTTGCTCAACACGCTGCAACCGATTCTTTATGGTTCGGACAGAATTCCTTGTGCCCTGTCTATCTCAATGGATATTACTGACTGGAAAAGTGCCGAGCATTTAATCGAAGTGAGTGAACAAAAATATAAACAGGTATTTGAAGGAGCAGGCGAAGCCATTATCGTTCTGGACAAAATGGCCCGTGTGGTGGATGTAAACAGCTCATTTGTTGATATTACAGGAATTTCAAAAGAAGAGGTAGTGGGTAAAACCGGTTTTGTGTTAGCAAAAAAGTTTGCAGACAAAAAGAATATTCCACAACTTTTATCCATGGTAGGAAATATTGTTTCAGGTAAACCTAGCGCTACTTATTCTATGGAGTTTAAAGGGAAGTCGTTGGAGATAAACACAAAAATTCCGAAATCCGGTATTTATGCTGTGGGTATTATCAGGGATGTAACCAAACAGAAAGTATATGAAAAGGCATTGCGTGAAAGTGAGAATTTATACCGGTCTTTAATCGAAACTACATCAGAGGGCTTTTGGCTAATTGATGAAAAGAGAGTTACCCGTGATGTAAACAACTCGCTTTGCGAATTGATGGGGTACAGCCGTGAAGAGATTATTGGTAAGTCGCCTTTGGAGTTCTTTGACGAGGAAAACAGGAAAATCTTAATCCGTGAGATGTCCCAAATCGAGTCAAGCCAACACCGGAATTACGAGATTGAATTTTTACGAAAGGATGGGAAAAGGTTGTCTGCCTTGTCGAGTGCCACTACCCTTTACGATGAAAAACGGCATATCATCGGCGCTTTTTCAATGATCAAAGACATTACTGAAATAAAAGAAAAAGAAAAAGCCCTACAGGAAAGTGAACTTTTTGCAAAAACCATTGCCAATACCACACCTGCCTTGCTGTACATCTACGATGTGGGAATGCGTAAAAATATCTGGGCTAATGATGTGCACAAGAAATTCTTTTCCGAAATCAATGAAACTCCTGATAATTTTAATGCAGAAACCATTGCTGAATTGAGTCATCCTGATGACTTTAAAGCCTTATTGCAAAAAATGTCGGAAATGATATCCGACTTTTCGATAGAGCGTTTTGAGCATGAACTTAGAATTCGCATTATAGACAGGTGGAAATGGATGAAATTATTCGTTTCTGTCTTTAAAAGAAATGCAGATGGTAATGTGAGTCAGGTTATTGGCGCGTTGTTTGATATAGATGAAGAGAAGCGTGCAGAAGAAAATTTGCGGATTGCAAAGGCAAAAGCCGAGGAGTCGGAACACAAAGTGCGGAGCATGTTCGAAAACACGCTCACAGGTATACTGTATTGTGATCCAAACGGGAAAATTTTAGAAGCTAACCCTGCTATATTAAAAATGGTTGGTTCTCCCTCGCTTGAGACTTCGCTACAGTTGAATCTTTTTAATAATGAAACACTTATATCTATCGGTTTTGCAGATGACTTAAAAAGGGCTTTCTCTGACAAGGTGGTGGTTTCGGGCGAAAAGCACTATGTAAGCAGGTTTGGTAAATCAATTTATGTAAAATACTCTCTTGTTCCGCTGATTGTTAACAATACAGCCATTGGGGTTTGGGCGAATCTTCACGACCTGACTGATCTATGGGAAACTCAAAACTCATTGAAAATTGCGAAAGAACGTGCCGAAGAATCGGATCGGTTGAAATCAGCCTTTCTGGCAAATATGAGCCATGAAATCCGTACTCCGATGAATGGTATTCTGGGGTTCGCAGAGTTGCTGAAGGAGCCTGAATTGAGTGGTAAACAGCAACAGGATTATATCAAAATTATTGAAAAGAGTGGTCGACGTATGCTCAACATCATCAACGATATCATCGACATCTCCAAAATTGAATCTGGTCTGATGGAGGTTAACCTGTCGATGTCGCATGTCAATGACCAGCTCGATTACGTTCATCATTTTTTTAGTCCTGAAGCTGCGATAAAAGGGATAAACTTCACTTGTAGCAAAGGCTTGAGAAACGATGATGCCGTTATCCTGACCGATAAGGAAAAGCTTTATGCCATCCTAACGAATCTGGTTAAAAATGCATTAAAGTATACCCGACACGGGCAGATTGAGTTGGGGTATAAGCTTTTGGACTCGGAGACTCCATATCTTGAATTTTATGTGAAAGATACCGGAATAGGGATACCTAAAGATCGACAAAAAGCAATTTTTGAGCGTTTTATTCAAGCCGATGTGCTCGATACCAGGGCTTTTGAAGGGGCAGGTTTGGGTTTGGCCATTACGAATGCTTACCTTGATATGCTTGGTGGTTCTATTAGGGTTGAAAGCAAAGAAGGGGAGGGATCAGTGTTTTATTTTACTATACCCTACACCAGAGATACCAAAACGCCAGAAGAGTCAGATGAGAAAAGTCTGAAGAAAAAGGTGGTAACCAAGAAGAAATTAAAGGTGTTGTTGGCCGAAGATGATGAGGCGTCGCAAATGCTCGTCAGCTACGGAATAAAGTATATAGTCAGTGAGTTGCTGACGGTAAAAACCGGATTTGAAGCTGTAGAAGCATGCAGAAATAACCCCGATATCGATCTGATTTTAATGGATATTCGTATGCCCGACATGAATGGATACGATGCTACAAAGCAGATTAGGGAATTTAACGAGGAGGTTGTCATCATTGCGCAAACAGCTTACGGTCTGGCCGGCGACCGCCAGAAGGCCATTGAAGCCGGCTGTAACGATTATCTCTCAAAGCCTATTAAGCTCGATAAGCTCACCTCTTTGCTTAAAGTTTATTTCGGATAAGGAGAGAGATTCGGTGCTAATTATATTGACTAAGAATGTGATCGGCTATGTTTAAATAAAGGTAAATGTCTTCGGTGTGTTCGCCCCGATAAACAGATGATCTTTCGTGGCCTAGCCTCACTACCACCGCTTGCTCATCAGGAATGGCAAAGATATATTGACCTAATATCCCACGCATATAAGGTATTTGTCGGTTTTTGTCATGAATTACCCACCAGTGCAATCCGTAAAAATCAACCGGTTGGCTTTTTTCGTCGATAAGATAGTGGGCCGGTTGAATGGTTTCTTCGATATAAGCTTCTGAAACAACCTGATCCTGATTCCATTTCCCTTTGTTTAGAATAAGCTGTCCGATCCGTGCAAAATCGCGTGCGTTGGTATTAAAACAGCAAAAAGCTTTTTCTATTCCATCTTTTTTATCGAGCGACCACCAGGCATCGTGGGTCGCGCCGATCTTTCTCCACAGTTTTTCCGAAGCATATTCGCTGAGTGTTTTTCCTGTTGCCCTGTTCAGCACCATGGCCAGTATTTCGGTGTTTCCACTCTGGTAGTTGAATTGTACCCCCGGAGTTTCAACCAACTGTAAATTGGTTACCAACGCTCTCAGGTTGTCGCCGTAATAGGCCTGGGTAGTAATGCTGTTCAGGTTGGAGTAGGCTTCATCCCAGTTTGTTCCTGAACTCATGGTGAGTAAATCGCGCAGGGTGATTTTACTCATGTCTTCTGATGCAAATTCCGGTAAAAAGTCACCCACCGACTGATCGAGGCTGTCGATATGGCCTTCATCTATGGCAATACCCACCAACAATCCAACAATGCTTTTGGCTACACTAAACGAATTTGACAGGGAATTTTCTGAATAATCTTCCCAATATTTCTCGTAGATTATTTCACCATTTTTAATAACCAAAAAAGCTATCGGCTTAAAGTGCTCTAATTGCTCCTGTAAGGAGTCAAGCAGATTAACTTTGTTTAGGTCTTGCGACAGTTTCCAAGGATCAGGTTTTCCGGCTCGAACCTTTCGGTTTTCAAAAATATGGTAGTCATTCAGTCCGGGATTTCCATGTTGTATGGCGTTTATAACATAAGTCGGAATTGCCAGATAAATTCCCAGACCAACCAGAAATAAAACGGCTAAAACGAATCGGGGCTTTTTAGTGCTTTTGAAATGGCTCATGTGCAGTGAAGTAATAACCCACAAATTTAGGTCATTTTTTTTATCAGAGGGCAGTATGAGTAAGTGGTTTCATAACATTTGTAACTTTGCTTGTTCAAAATACAGGTCATGAAAAAAATATTGGGGGTGATAAAAATTTTAGGTCCGGGGCTATTGTATGCCGGTGCGGCAATTGGGGTATCACACCTGGTGCAATCAACCAAGGCAGGAGCCATGTTTAATTTCGACTTGGTTTGGATACTCATCCTGGCTAATTTTCTAAAGTATCCTTTTTTTGAGTTTGCGCCAAGATATGCTCTTTCTACCGGACGCAATCTGGTTCAGGGATATGCCAGCGTAGGTCGTTGGGCTTTGATCTTGTTTTTGGTTCTTACCTTGTTCACCATGTTTATCACCCAAGCCACAGTTACTGTGGTCACTGTGGGGCTCATAGCGTATGTATTCAACATCAACATAAGCCTGATCGCGCTCAGTTTGGCCATTCTAATAATAGCTATGTTGGTGCTGTTGATAGGTCGGTTTAGTTTTCTTGATAAGATCATGAAGTTTATCATTGTGCTTTTGGCTTTATCAACTGTGCTGGCATTATTGGCGGCTCTGGGCATAGAAAAGGAGATCAAACCTGAGGCTTTAGCAAACTTCAACTGGTTCAAGCACGCCGATATAGTTTTTCTGATTGCTTTTGTAGGATGGATGCCTGCTCCGCTGGAAGTTTCGGTTTGGTCAAGTACATGGAATCTGGAAAAGATTAAGGAGTTGGGTTATAAACCATCTTTAAAGAACACCCTGACTGAGTTTAAAATAGGATACATCGGCACGGCACTCATGGCTTTGGGGTTTTTGAGTATGGGGGCTTTGGTAATGTATGGAACGGGTGAACATTTATCACCAAATGGCACTACCTTCTCCGAACAACTTATTCGCATTTATACTACCAGTTTAGGAGGTTGGGCACATTGGGTGGTCAGTATTGCGGCCGTAACTACCATGCTCAGCACCACCATAACCGTATTGGATGCATACCCACGTGTGCTATCAGCACTTTTTATTGAACTCACTGAAAAACGCTCTAAATCTGCCGTTAAACTCTATAGGATATTTCTGTTTGTCATGGCGACAGGAGCTACACTTACTATTGCTTTTGCGGCAAAATCTATGGCCTTTATGGTAACCGTGGCCACTACCATGGCTTTCCTTACCGCGCCCTTTTTAGCTTGGCTTAACTACCGAGTAGTTACTGATAACCATATGCCAATTGAAAACCGACCTGGTTTGTTTTTGCGTGTGCTTTCTTTGGTGGGAATTTTCTTTTTTGCAGCTTTTGCTGTGGTTTATGTATATAAGTTTATGAGTTTATAAGTTTATAAGTTTATGAGTTTATGGGATTATAAGTTTATGAGTTTATGGGTTTATGAGTTTATAGGTTTATGGGTTTATGAGTTTATAGGTTTATGGGTTTATGAGTTTATAAGTTTATGGGTTTATAGGTTTATGAGTTTATAGGTTTATGGGTTTAGGTGAGTCTCTTCCCTAATTATTTCAATCTGATGTTGAAGATAGTTAAAAACCGATTATTGATAGCTCTCCATATTTTTAACAGACACTTCGACAATTAGATACGTTTAAATTTACAATCAGGTTTGTTTTGAGAATTTCCTTCTTATCAACTTTAAAATTATCAATATCCACTTATCCACCTATCAATTTTTCGGTTTTGTTGATTTAGTCGGTGATGGGTTTTTGGGTTTTTTGCTTGATTTATGGAGAGCATTGAGCATTCTTCCGGTTTCTTCGATTTGAGGCCTGATTTTATTTAGCTCGTCTTTTGTTATGTAGTTCATGTCGTTTGCTAGAATTAGTTGGTTTAGAACCTCAATTAAACTACCGAATGCGATTTCATAAAATCGGGCTTTTTCCTTATCTGTTTGCCTTGTGCTACCCTCAGCAATATTGCTGGACACGGATACGATGGCTCTTCTAATCTGATTTGTAAGTTCAAATCTCTCGTCTGAAGGAAAGGAGTTTGTTGTGAGATAAATTTTCTTTACCAACATTCTTGATTTTTTCCAGACTTCCAATTTTTCAAATGAATATTCCATGGGTTTTTTGGTTTGTGAGTTTATGAGTTTATGGGTTTATAAGTTTATAAGTTTATGGGTTTATGGGTTTATAGGTTTATGGGTTTATAAGTTTATAAGTTTATAAGTTTATGGGTTTATGAGTTTATAAGTTTATGAGAGTCTATCTGCCATCACTTTTTCACGATCTTTATAGCTAACGTATTTTAAGGAATTTTTACTGATATTGTTAAGTCTCATTTTCTGTTTGATAGACTCCATGGTTTTTAACACTCTCCCTTACTGCTAGATACGTTATAATTATCAATCAGTTTTGTTTTTGGGAATCTCTTCTAATCAACTTTAACTATATCTACCAATCCGCTATAAATCTACCCACTTACGCTCTCATAAACTCACTAACAACTAGATTCTTAGATATGCACCAAACCTATTTCCACTTGATGTTGCAACCTGTACTGGGTATTTGTTTTTCGGGAACGGGTTTTCCTGCAAACACTAAATCCAATGCGGCGCGTAAGTCTTTTCCGTCAACAGGCTTGTCGTTTCCGGGTCTGGAACTGTCGAGCTGACCACGGTACACGCATTTTCCATTGGCGTCAAATAAATTAAAATCCGGGGTGCAGGCCGCGTCGTAGGCTTTGGCAACCTCCTGTGTTTCATCAAACAGGTAGGGAAACGGAAATTTCAGAGAAAGAGCTAATTCACGCATTTTAACGGGATCATCGTCCGGATAATTTTTCACATCGTTGCTGTTGATGGCCACCATCCCAATTCCCTTTTCCAGGTAATCGTACCCAATTTTTACCAACTCGTGTATTACATGTTTTACATAGGGACAATGATTGCATATAAACATGACCAGCGTGCCCTTAGCCCCTTGGATCTCAATCGAATTAAGTTCTTTTTCGCTAACCACGTCCTGAAGCATAAAGTAGGGCATGTCGAAGCCTAAGGCTATTTGTTTAGTAGGTGTTAATGACATATTTCTTTTTTTGGAGCTTTAACGTAAAACTTAACTTCATTATTGCCGTTGGTTATTCAAGCAAAGGAATCATTACCTTTGCCTGAAATCTGCAAAGATCATGAAAATTCTGGTGATTCGTTTTAGTTCCATTGGCGACATAGTGCTTACCACACCTGTTGTGAGGGCTTTAAAGTTGCAACTGAATCCCGAAATTCACACCATAACCAAGTCGCATTACAAAACTCTTTGGAACTCTAATCCTCATGTAACCAAAGTTTGGACTTACGACAAACACCCAGATGAATGCTTACCCGACCTTTTAACAGAGCAGTTTGATTTTGTCGTTGATTTGCAAAAAAACTGGCGTTCGCAGAAACTCCGAAGACGCCTTGGCGTGCAGGGAGCTTCCTTTCCTAAATTAAATATCGAAAAGTGGTTGTTGGTAAACACAGGAATTAATAAATTACCGGACATTCATATTGTTGACAGGTACTTTTTGGCTGTAAGAAAGCTGGGTGTTCATAACGATGGTCGGGGATTAGATTTTTTTATCCCCGAAGCCGACAAGGTGATTGCAGCTCAGGTAGATGGGCAATTAGCTAACGGCTTTATTGCTATGGTTATTGGAGGTCAGCATTTTACAAAAATATTTCCTCCTGAGAAAGCTGCCAAACTTATCGCAAGACTCAAATTTCCAGTCGTTTTGCTGGGTGGTCATGAAGACAAGGAAAGAGGAGAAGAAATTTGTCGTCTTTGTCATCAGGCCTCTATCGTTAATACATGTGGTGCGCTTACCCTGAATCAGTCTGCTTCTATGGTTAGCCAGGCGAAACTGGTAGTAACCAACGACACGGGATTAATGCATATAGCCGCGGCATTTTTTAAACCGGTGTTAAGTATTTGGGGGAACACTGTTCCCGAACTGGGCATGTATCCTTATTTTCCGGGGAAAACCAATCTGTTTGCAATTGCTCAGGTAAGTGGGTTGTCGTGTCGTCCTTGCAGCAAATTGGGGTACGATAAATGTCCGAAAAAACACTTCCGATGCATGATGGATCAGGATATTGACCAAATGATTGCTCAGGTAAACAAGCTTCTGGCCTCAGGTAAGGAAGAAATTGAATTCAGACTATAATTCTGTAATGCGTTTGCGAATGTAATCCCAGTCGGAAGAGGAGATTTTAGCTCCATAGCCTTCAATCACTTTTCCAGCCAAAAGTGCTCCGATTTTCCCGGCCTTCTCAAAGCCCATATCGTTTAGGTAACCAAACAAAAATCCTGAAGCATATAAGTCACCTGCTCCGGTGGTGTCGAGTGCCTTTACTTCGGTAACTCCGATACGAACCAGATGCCCACCACTTTTTATCATCGATCCTTCTTTTCCAATTTTTACAATGGCTACATCGCACATGTCGGCCATTTCATCGATTGCCGCTTCCGGATTTTTTCCTGTGAAAGCTTTAGCTTCTTCTTCGTTGGCAAATACTATATCGACGTATTTTTCGACCAATCCTCTTAGAAAATCTAGGTTGTCCTGCACCACGTTATAACTGGCCAGGTCGAGTGAAATCTTCAGCCCTGCTGATTGGGCTTTTTTCATGATTACCTCCATGAGCTGATGGTTTTGAACGAGATATCCTTCGATGTGAATCAGGTTATGCCCACCAAAATGTTCTTCTTTCAAATGATCGGCGGCGAGCTCGATGGCTGCGCCCAGAAAAGTGCCAAAAGTGCGTTCACCATCTTTGCTGATCATGGCGTTGGCGATGCCGGAAGGTGTTTCGCTGAAAAAGAGCAAGGGATTGATGTTGCTCGTTTTGAGGTCATCTCGGAAAAACTGACCTGTTGAGTCGTTACCCACCGTTCCGATAAATGAAGTTTCCATTCCCAGTCGTGCCAATCCATGGATGGTGTTCGCCGCTGATCCTCCCGATGCCATTTCTTTTTCCAAGTGTTGGCTTTTCTGTGAAATATGTACCGAAGTCTGATCATCAACCAACTGCATACTGCCCTTTGGTAATCTCAATTCCTCTAAAAGCTGATCGTTTTCAAGTTTCGTTAGTATATCAACAAGTGCATTTCCAATGCCTAATACTTTTGCCATGGTTATTATTTTTTATGCAAAAGTATAGAATTATGACGGAAGACCGGGTGCGTTTTTTTGATTATTTCCTTATCAGTATTTTGCCGGAATGTACTTCCTTACCCGAAATTAACTGAATGGTATAGATCCCTTCGGGTAAACTCCCGAGATTCAGGCTGAACTGACAATCATCAGGCTGACATATGTCTCCTAAACTGCTGAAAACCAGTTTTCCGTAAATTGAGAAAATGTTGATGTTCCAGGCATTATTCGCCGAAGGCAGCTCAAAAGTAAACTGACCATCATTTGGATTTGGATAGAGGAGAAGAGTCCGGCTTTGGCTTTCAGGAATAAAGTCAGGGTTGATGAAGGTGATATCGACTTTGCCCACACTTGTACATCCGTTAATTGTGGCGATTACCCGGTATTCATAGGTTCCGTGAGGGAAGTCGACACCAAAAACGGTGATGGAGCGTAAGTTAGATCCTGTTGACCAGTAGTAACTGTCGAATCCTTCGCCGGCATCGAGAATTTTTTGCTCATCAGGGAACAAGGTGTCGGCCGGACCTAGATCAATGGGCTGGTTTCCTCCGTAGACTGTTGTGACCACAGTGTCGAACCCGGTACATTCAAATTCATTTGTCAAAGCATAAACCACGGAATGAACTCCGGGACCTGCTTCCTGCGGGTCGAACAGATCGTCGGAAACCCCTGGTCCAGTGTAAACTCCGCCTGTTGGTTGACCAATTAAGGTGACAGCTGGATCGTTTTCGCAATAAGCTGAGAAAAGCCCTGAGAGCTTCACCACCGACGTGGGGAGAGTAAACAATTCCAAAGAGTCTGTCGACGAACATCCCTGATCAGTTGTTCCTGTCAGAAACACCCAGGTAGTATCTCTTACCGTCATTAAAAGCTGCTGACTGGTGTCTCCTGATGGCATCCAAAGATACGTGTCTGCTCCTTCGCCAATTAGGACGATTTCAGTGCCTTCGCACACTATGGCTGTGTCGAACAGGATTTGTGTAGCTGCTGCCGGAAGAATTGAAATGGTAACATTGGTGTCGGCAAAACAAAGTGACTCACCAAAGCCAGATCCTGCGGTGTAGGTCGTTGTGTCAGTCGGGGCAACCTTAATTGTTGGTTCATTTGAGATGGTATCGCCTGCAATAGCCCAGAAAAATATATCGCCTCCTGCAATGCTCAACACGATGCTGTCGCCGCTACAAATTGAAGTGTCGGCGGTGATGGTGAGTTCAGGAACAGGGAGTAAGTTTAAGAAAATGCTGTCTGTCGCCAGACATCCATCGTTAGTTTGACCAGTCAAATAAACAAAATCGGAAACAGAAGGGCGAACCATGTTTAGTTCATTCACCGTTGTGGTAGAGTCAGTTCCATTGTAAATCCAAGTAAAAGTCGAAATACTTGTAGAGGCCGAAACGGAGAGCAGGACATCATCACCCTGACAAACAAGCGCTGTGTCATGCTGAAAATCGACAAAGGCCGTGGGGTAAACCCTGATCTGGATGGAGTCTTCAGCCATACAGCCAAAACCGCTCCACACATTTACTGAATACCAGTAGGTTGTATCGCTTCCCGGTGGTGAAACCTGAATAGATTGTGTGGTATCGCCGGTACTCCATAAGAAGGATTCAATGCCGGAGCCCTGAACTTCGAGTGTTATAGTCTTGCCCGGACAAATAGCTGTATCTCCGGTAATGGTGTCGATAACAGGTAAATCGGCCACATAGACATAAATGGTATCCGAAGAGGTGCAATCGTATGAATTAGTAACATCCAGATAAAATAGCGTGTCTGTTGTCGCCATGAATGTGATAGACTGGGTGTTCTCACCTGTACTCCATAAATACGCGTAAGTTTCGCCTTCGGGCGGAGTCGGGCCATTCAGCGTAAGACTTTGACCTGAGCACAAGGTGGTGTCGTTCCCGATATTCACGGTTGCAGAGGGCAAAACATTGATCATTATACTATCGGAAGCGGTGTTGCCAAAATTATCTTCTACTGTAAGTTTGTATTGGGTGGTGTCAATCGGGCAAGCCACAATAGACTGGTCGGAAGAGTAGAGTGTATCTGCAACAATCCACTCGTAAGTTGCCATGTCATCAGGTCCTGATAAGGCAACACAATTGCCTTCACAAATGGTGGTGTCCGGGCCAAGATCAACCGTAAGGAAATTACAGAAACCTTCGTCATAAATCAGGTCGAGGTTACAGAGGACATGCCGAAGAGAATCCTTATGCTGACCGGGGTCAAGTGTAGTGACATAATCCATGGCAATCCAGGCATCGTATTGAATTCCTGAGTTTACGGCAATGGTTGTATAATCATCGGCAAGTTGTTCAGGGAGAGGAATGTCAAGGCCATCCCAACTCACATTTATTAAACCCTGAGGAGTTCCTGCAGGGGTGTGCGAATAATCGTCTGTCCCTGACACATCGTAGCCGGAAATATTAACATTGCTGTTGATATTCAGCGACATGGCATAATACTTCAGGTTGTTTGGCACTTCACCAAGAAAAGAGATATATAGGGAAGACCCTAAAACGGCAGACTGTACCGAAACAGCGTCACGTACAAGTAAATAATCGCGAATTTCTTCATCGCTGGTCATCAGAATATTATCTAAACCACCTGCACCATAGGTGTTATAAATAAAGTTGAAGTCGGAAACAAAGGAGTTAAACTGATATTGATCCACAAGGGAATGGGTAAAAATGGAACCCCAGTAATTAGCGCCGTTGTTGCTTGAGTCGGCGAGCCCGGTGACCAACTGCTGGATATTCGTAGGACCGGCATCTATGCGGTAAATATTTTGAAAATCAGTCCAATCTACTCCAACATTGTTCACATTGCCGCCACGATCACCCAATGGGGAAGGTTGGTTTTGGTTGTAGGTGCTCAGGTAACCCAATGCTTCTGCGGCAGGTGTCCATGGGTCTGATCCGTTGGGATTTGCATGTAAGTGAGTAATAAAACCTCCCGGTGTGGCATCGTATAGTTGTCGTCGTATATAGCTTTCATTCCGCTTTATTGAATAATTCATGAAAGCCGGATTGGTATTGGCGTTGCTGTTCACTCCATGGTTAATTATTCCCCAGTTGTTTTGCACCATTGTGTTAAGCTGAGCCCATGAAACCTGTCCGTAGGCATTATCAACATGTGTGTCCGGACCATTTTCGCCTTCTCCATTAAACGAAAACATTACCGAACTCATTTTAAAGTGGTGAGGGTTTCCGCAGCCATCAGTATATGTAAGACCGGGGAAATTGGTGTTCCCAACGGTTCCTCCTTCAAATACGGGATAACCGTGGGTAAAAATCGTGAGACCACCGTCGTCGATCTGCATGCTGAGAGCGAAGTCTTTGTTGTATTTAAGTGGAGCCAGTTCAACGGTAGTAAGTGCCTGATCAGGTGGTTGGTCGAAATGGACGACAATCAAACTTACCCCCACAGGATTTGTTTGCTGAGCTCTCAGTCCTATGGCTGTTTGAAAGACCAACAGCATCAATGTTACGCCTATTTGCCAACGTTTTGCCATATTATCTCCCCCTGTAGTTATAGTCGTTTATCTGGGGATAGGCCACTTGCCTGTAGCTTCTTCCCCTGACTTTTTTAGTCCTTTTTGGTTTGTCAGATCTTGTTTTTCTTGAATATTTTGAACTTTTTTTATCAAAGTAGTTCAGGTCATCGAAGTAAAACCGATAGCCAATGCTTATCTCATGGCTTCCACCCGATCCTTGATTAATGCCGCTCATCCCGATCTCGTAGGCATAATTAAAAACAAACCCTCTGGAAATGTGTGCTCCCACATTCAAAGCCAAAGCACCTCCTGTGCGGTAAAGAAGTCCTCCCCAAAACTGTTGTCTGAATATAAAGAGGGTCGATATTTCTACCACGGAAGGTTCGTTGGTCGTTTTACGAAAGACTCCGAAAGCCTGCATCTGCCATGATTCTCCCAAATCGAAAAGATAGGAAGAGAAAAACATAACTTCACGTTGCACCTTAAATTTGTAAGTCGATCCATCATAGGTGTCATCAGAGCCAAACAAAGTAGGAATGGAAATGCCCAGGTTGAAACGGTCACGGTTGTAATTTATGCCAAAGCCGGCATTAAAAGCCGAGCTGTTGAGTTTACTCAGGTTGTTGAGTAGTGGGTCGTTAGGATCAACGCCAATGCTGTTTCCGGTATTAACCGAGGCCTGAAAAAATGTTCCCCAGGCACTGAAAAACAGGTACTGGTTGTCTTCTACCTGGAGTTTGTAGGTAAAACTGGCGTTGAGTTTAAAAGTGGAAAGGATATCTGTTTTATCCATCACCGCTTCTCCGCCGAGCCACATTTTTTGTTGGTAAATATTTCCAAAACCATTGGCGCTGAATGTCCTGGGGCTGCCATTAATCCTTGTCCAGTCGTTGCGGTAGTCCAAAAACAACTCGCTGTAGCCTGTTAATCCGGCCAATGTAGGTGTGAGGGAATACGGGTTTATAAGGTATTGTGTGCGGTGAGGAAACTGTTGAGCCGAAACACCCATTCCGATGATGATAAGGACACTTGCAATATGTATTTTTAAGTGCTTCATGTTATCTTATAATCGTTACCGGACCTTTAAAAGTGCTTCCATTATTGTCTTTAATCACATAGTAGTAGGTTGCCTGAGGAAGTGGGTTGCCTTCGGAGAGGCCACTCCAATCGTTTTGGTAATTGTCGGAGGCGTACACACTTCTCCCCGAACGGTTGTATACCACTACTTTTATCGGAAAAACAACATCAGGGTTGTTTACCAGCCAGAAATCATTAAACCCATCGCCGTTGGGCGTATACAGGTTCATGATCTCCGTGCCATCGCCACCCCCGCCACCTTTTTCAACGGCAAAGAACCGGGCTTGTTTGGCGCATCCTTTGTTATAAACCGTGGCATTATAAACCCCCGCTTCTGTAATCGAGACCGAAAGATCTGTTGTTCCGTTATACCATACTACGCTGTCATAGTTCCCCTGAATGTTTACCGTCATCACCAAGGTCGTCCCTTTGGCGAAGTAGGCGGTATCATCGTTGGCAATAATTGAATCGCTGGCAGTAACGAAGGTGAAATCAGGGGCAACATTTATTGTCACCGCCTTGACGATGGAGTCGAAACAGCCCAAATCTGTCCACACCTTAAGCATCACGCTATAGGTTCCCGCATTCACATAAAAGTTGCTTGTTGTCTGAAATACATCCGATTTCCCATCGCCGAAATCCCAAAACCACCTGTTTTCGGTTCCCACGGCCACAAACGATTCATCGGTAAAAACGGTAGTTGAACTCTGGCACGTGTTTTCAAATCCGAAATCAACTTCAGGCAAAGATCCAACCGGAACGGCATTATAAACCACTTGCATGGGGGAGGTCTTAAAGTATATGCGCATGCCCACCAAATGGAAACCACCAGCCGCAAAAACATACTTCACCGTGTCGCCCTCGGCATCATCAAATAATCCATCAGAATTCAGATCCCAGAGCACCGCAACAATGCTGTCGGTAGTTTGGGTGATGTTGTACAGGTGGGTGGTATCGCCAAAGCAAACGGTGTCGTAGGTAAAATCCATATTGGTTTCATAGGTCACTTCCACGAAAAAATCCTTGGTTACGGAACATCCCACAATGCTTGAAACAACAACATTGTATTGGGTATTCACCACTGGAGCAACCTGAATATCAGGTTCTGTACTTCCTGTAGACCACAGCACCGACACGTCTGGCTGAACTTCAACAAAGAGTGTTCCCTCATCCCCTGCTGTTATTTGAAGGGTGTCGGGTGAGGCACTGATAATTTCAGGGAGAGGTTCTACTTCCACCCATATGCTGTCGCGGCTTTCAATATCAAGTGTGTCGATCATATTTACCCAGAACCATGCAGACACTTCAGGGGCTATCTCAATGGTTTGGGAGGTAGCATCGTTCGACCAGAGGTAGGATACCATGTCGTTGGGAGCACTTAATGTTATCGATTCGCCGGAACAAATGGTGTCGAAAGTAATGGTGTCGCGGTTATGTTGAAAGGTTGTGGTTAAAAAACGGGCCGTGTTAGTGTTATCAGAAGTTGAGAAGCCAGAATCACCAGCGATAGCGATGTGGCTACAAAACAATAAGATAGAAAAAAACAACCCCGGTTTTACCATAATTTTATCTAACAATCGTTTATTTTCAGCATTTAGCACGTAAAAATAATGGTTTAAGCAAAGCTTTTGTAAGAGATGCTGAATTAGTTTTTCACAATCTGTTAAAAACCCTTTAGGGGCGCACTTTTTTTGGCGGACGTCGCCGTTTTTATGGCCAGGTGAATTTTTTTTTGAAAACAACAATTATTTATTTGCAGGTTTGAAAAAATATTTATCTTTGCACCTCGTTTTTAGGAACATTCCTCCTTAGCTCAGTTGGTTAGAGCATCTGACTGTTAATCAGAGGGTCGCTGGTTCAAGTCCAGCAGGGGGAGCTAAAAGAAAGGTCGGAAAATCCGGCCTTTTTTT
>JGI11705J14877_10000797_pt1 | contig 19060 bp, 15 predicted proteins | sample Etolaghawater15m_FD_14877 | JGI IMG/M metagenome (IMG submission 14877)
ACCATTCGGGAAGAAGGGAAAGAGGTTGAGAACCTCTACTATATCTGGGTCATCGATGATTTTCAAAGGCTGGTGGGCGTTATTTCCCTAAAAGATCTGGTGCTTGAATCTGACGATCGAAAAATCAATGAAATCATGAACCCGGATGTTATTTCCGTCGAGGTGAATACAGACCAGGAAGAGGTGGCGCACCTCGTCAGACGATACGACCTGGTGCATATTCCGGTGGTCGACGACCATTATCGACTTGTGGGCCGCATCACCCATGATGACATTATTGATGTCATCGAAGAAGAGAACGATGAAGACATGTCGCTCATGGCAGGGGTTATCCCTCAGGAGATCACCGAAGAATCCACTCTCAAGATCTCCAGGGCCAGGCTTCCCTGGCTCATCGCCGCGCTGTTTGGGGGCGTTTTCGCGGCTGTGGTCATCGATCAGTTTGAAGCGTCCATCAAAGCCATGATTTCCCTGTCATTTTTTTTCCCCGTGGTGATGGCCATGGGCGGCAATACCGGGATCCAGGCCTCCTCAGTGGTGGTCAGAGGTTTGGCCACCGGCGACATCGGGCTGGTCAATATCGGTAAACGGCTGTGGATGGAGTTGCGGGTCGCCCTGATCAACGGCCTTATTTGTGGGGGAATGCTGGGCTTGATCGTAGGGTTCTGGGTGGGGGACTATCGATTGGGGCTTATTGTGAATATAGCACTCTTTCTCATCATCATCATATCCGGTATAATCGGAACATCGGTTCCTCTGGCGTTAAAACGGTTGAATGTGGACCCTGCTCTGGCTGCCGGACCTTTTGTCACCACCTCAAATGACATCCTGAGCCTTCTCATCTACCTGGGTCTGACCACCTGGTTCCTGCACATGACCCTGTGACAACTTCTCAATGATCCTGATGGCCAGGTCCCGGTTGATACCGGGAACAACGCACAATTCCTCAACTTTTGCTTTTGAAATTCTATCTATGGTCTTGAAATATTTTAAAAGATGTTTCTTCCTCTGTTGGCCAACGCCGGGGATCCCATCCAGAACGCTTCGGGTCAAGCCTTTGGACCTGAGGTTTCGATGATAGGTAATGGCCCTTCGGTGCGCTTCATCCCGAATCCGCATCATCAAAAAGAGCAGGGGATGATCAGACCCCAGGCGAATGGGGTTTTTTCTGCCGGGAATATAGATCTTGTCATGGGTCTCGCCCAGGGCTTCATCAGGTTTGGCAAGGGAAATCACTTCAGGAAAAGGAACCTCAGCGCTTCTTTCAGACTGCCGGTCCAGCACTTTTTTGACCGCCGCCAAGTGCCCTTTGCCGCCATCCACCAGAAAAAGATCGGGCAAGGGAGGGTTCGCGATACGGCGTTCGATAATCTCCGCCATCATGCCATAATCATCGATACCGTTGATGTGCTTGATGCGAAAATTCAAATAGTTTCTACGATCGGGTTCACCGTCTTTGAATGCCACCACGACACCCACTGCATTTTCGCCCTGCAAATTGGAGATATCAATGCCTTCAATGGTACGCGGTATTTTTTGAAGGTTTAAAATGGATCTGGCAGATTCCAGCAGCGCTTCCTTCTCCGTTACCTGGTGGCCTGCCAGAAGATTTCCCGCATTGGCCACCGCAATCTGAACCAGTTTTTTCTTTTCGCCCCGCTGAGGAGCGTGAATCACGACCTTTTTTCCCGCCATCTCCGAAATCCACTCACTGAGGGAATCACTTTCCTCAACGGGCTCGGACAGTAGAATCGTACCCGGAATAAACACCTGCCCGGAATAGTATTGTTTCAAAAACGCCTCCATCACTTCAACCAACGCGGCATGCGAATCCTCAAAGAGAAAATGCCGGGTGCCCACAAGATGCCCCCCCCGCACGAACATCACGGCCAACTGACGCAGACCCTCTTTTTGCGCAATACCGATAATATCCTGGTCCGTCATACGGCGGGAAACCACATGCTGCCGTTCAACGGTTTTCCCAATAGCGCGAACCCGGTCCCTGATCTCGGCGGCCCTTTCAAACTCCAACCGGCCGGCGGCTTCCGCCATTTCTCTTTTCAGAGCACTTACAAGCTCCGTGTTACGCCCTTCCAGGAAAAGGCGTACCTGTTTCACCATCTCCCCATAGGCTTTCCTGGATACGGATCGAGCACAGGGCGCCAGGCATCGGTCCATCTGAAAGTTGATACAAGGTCTGTCCCGGTGTTTGAGTTTCTGGCCTTTGCATTTTCTGAGCTTGAAAACCCGGGAAATCGTCCGGGTAGTGCTGCGCACCGCATTGGCAGAGGAAAACGGCCCGAAATAGAGAGCACCGTCCTTCTTGATTTTACGCACGATCCCGAGGCGGGGATAGGGCTCACGAATGTCCAGTTTGAGGCAGGGGTACTGTTTGTCATCCCGAAGGATGATGTTGTATCGCGGTTTGTTTTTTTTGATCAGATCGTTTTCGAGGATAAAGGCTTCTTTTTCGGTCAGGGTGAGAATGAACTCCAGGCCCTTCGCCATTGCAATCATTCGGGCGGTTTTGGTCGATGCATGGCTCGTGGTTCTAAAATAGGAAAGTACCCTTTTTGAAAGATCCTTTGCCTTTCCCACATAAATAACCCGGTCCCGCTGGCCCAAAAAGAGGTACACACCGGGGCCGTGGGGAAGGACTTTCCGCAGAGATTCCGGATCCAGCGGGTACTGAACGCGGTCATGGGTCATTTTTTTTAAAAATCATCCCAGTGGGTTTGAAGGCGTTTGGTATTGTTAAAAGTTCGCTGCCGCTCCATATTCCACCTTCTGAAATTTTTCAAAAAAGTTGCATCGGAGAAAGGTTAATGATAGAACCCCTTGGAGTCAAGGTCATTGTTCAAAGGACGATTCAGTGAGACACCNTATGGTCCGTAGTATTCGAAAATATTATTTATTCCTTATAGTTTTGGTTCTTCTGATGACGCTTCAGGCTTGTGCTTCCCCAAAACACAGTATGCCGCCCCTGGCCACCGTGGAAGGTGTTCAACGGCATTTTTCCCAAGGAAGAATCATTGACCTTAACACAAATATGGCCATTGATTTTCCCGATCTGATTGATCAACTGGAACCCGTCGATGTCATCTTCATCGGCGAAGTGCACAACAACCCTGAGCACCATCTGATTCAGGTGCAGTTGCTGCAGGCGCTCATGGCGCGATACGCCCCTCCCCTGGCGGTGGCCATGGAATTTTTTGACACCAGCCGACAGCCTGTCCTGGATCGATTCATGAATGGGGATCTGAATGAAAAGGCCTTTTTGAAAGCGGTAGACTGGGAAAACAGCTGGCGGTTTCCCTACCATCTCTACCGTCCGATCCTCTGGATTTCGCAAGATAAGGGAACCGCCCTTCTGGGCATCAACGCGCCGAACCAGCTGGTCAGAAAAGTTGCCAGAACAGGGCTTGAAAGCCTGACCGATAAAGAACGCGAACAGGTGGCCAGCGATATCGACCTGAACAACGCCGCCCACCGGGAATATTTGAGCACCATTTTTGAACAACATTCTTTCAAGAAAGACTCGCCGCACGGTATGGAAAATTTTGAGCATTTCTACCAGGCGCAATGCGTCTGGGACGAAACAATGGCCGAAACCATTGCTGCATACATGGAAGCAAAGGGTGGAAAAATGGTGGTCTTTACCGGCAATGGCCACATTGTGAACAAATTCGGCATTCCTGATCGGCTCCTACGGCGTATGGATGTGAGAACGGCAACCATTGTGCTGTACCCCTTGACAGAACGTACAACAATCAATAAAANNCTGGCAGATTATGTGTGGCTCACCAGTGACAGCAAAACCGGAAGAACCATGAGGCGGCCCCAGAAAATGCCGCCCATAAAAANCGACATCAAAGGAAAGACGGAAAAATGAAAATGAANACGGAAAAGATTGATACCCTCACGCCCGAAAGNCACAAGGGGATTATGGAACGGTCCATGGANGACATCTCGGTGGTTTTTGAGGATGTCCGNGGGATTGTAAACGANATCAAANANAACGGCGACGCGGTAACCCTGTCCCATTACAAGAAACATAAGGACGACATNGAGCCCTCCGATCTGGAGGCCACCCGTGAAGAAATAGCGGCCGCGTACGACCTTCTGGACCCCCACGTTGTGGATTGTCTCAAGTTAGCGGCGCAGAACATCGTCAAGTTCCATACCGCCCAGAAAGAGCGGGAAATGTGGTCCATCGAAGTGGCCGAAGGCATTCTGGCGGGAAGGATAACACGGCCCATGGATATTGTGGGATGTTACATCCCCGGAGGAAGTGCGGTCTATCCCAGTTCCATTTTGATGACCGTCCTTCCCGCCAAAGTGGCTGGCGTGGAAACCGTTGTGGCGGTGACGCCTCCAGGAAAAGGCATGTCCGCCAACCCCGCCACTCTGGTCGCCGCGGACATTGCCGGTTGTGACCGGATTTTCAAGGTGGGTGGGCCCTGGGGCGTGGCCGGTCTTGCTTACGGCACCCAAACCATGCCTCGGGTGGATAAGATCGTGGGACCCGGAAACAAGTANGTCACNGCNGCCAANATGCTGGTCTACGGACAGGTGGACATTGATTCNCCGGCAGGCCCCAGNGAATCNNTGATTCTGGCCGATGACAGCGGCAACCCGGAATGGATCGCCCTTGATTTNCTGAGCCAGGTGGAACANGATCCCGATTCCGCCGCCGTANTGGTGACGCCGTCCCGGGAGTTGGCNGAGGCGGTNTGTGATATCATTAACCGCGAGTTTGCTGGGCTTCCGCGAAAGGATATCTTTGAATCGTCCCTGGTGAAGCATTCCTGCGTTCTCATCGCTGATGATATGGATCAAGCCATCGATTTCACGAATGAATATGCTGCTGAGCATCTTCAGATCCTCACACGGGACCCCTTTATAACACTCAACAGAATCAAGCATGCCGGTTCCATTTTTATGGGGCCCTATGCCCCCGTGCCGGTGGGGGATTATGCTTCCGGAACCAACCATGTATTACCCACCGGCCAATGCGCCCGCATGTTTTCAGGGCTTTCCGTGGACGATTTCATCAAGAAACCGACGTTTCAATATTTGAGCCGGAAAGGTCTTGCCGGCCTGAAAGACACGGTGATCACCCTTGCTGAAGCAGAAGGCCTTCCCATTCACGCCAGAGCGGTGAAAGCCCGGTTTTCCTAGTGTCGTGTCATATATCAAGTGTCCGGTATGAAAGAAAATGAAGCATCACCCACGTCATTCCGGCGAAAGCCGGAATCCAGTATTTGTGCATAATTCGGAGATTCTGGATTCCGGGTCACGCCCGGAATGACAGCATCTTTGTGACATTATTGATATGACGGACCACTAGGATTAATGTCATGGCGTAGCAACGTTTACACATCTTAATTCTTAAAGGAGGGTTAAAAAATGGCTGAAATCAAAGGTTACAACATGCCCGATGAACTCTATTACCACGAAGAGCACAGCTGGGCCAGGGTAGAGGGCACCAAGGTCACCATCGGCATGAACGACATGTTTCAGAAAGAGGCGGGAGACATCGTGTTTGTTGATCTGCCTGAAGAGGAAGACGACGTGGAACAGGGCGAGACCTGCGGCAAAATCCAGTCCCGAAAATGGATCGGGAAGCTCGTAGCCCCTGTCTCCGGTGAAATTGTTGAAATCAATGAAGATCTGGAAGAAGACACCTCCCTCATCAATTCCGATCCCTACGGTGAAGGGTGGATCCTGGTGATTAAAGCCGAGGATGAAGATGACCTGAAAGAAGAACTGGGGAGTTTGATTCACGGCGATGGTGTGGCGGACTTTATTGAAGCGGAAATCAAAAGGACGGAAGAGGAAAAGGCCAAAGCATAGGGCAGGTATAAGGTTTTAGGTGTAAGGTTTTCTCGTTCCCATGCCCCTGCTTGGGAACGCATACCCTGCGGAAAAAGGATAAACCATTAAACCCATGAACCCCAAATGGCGTCTGTTTAAGAACCTCAAGGCACCTGTTTCCACCGCTCAGGGCCTGGCCGTGGATGATTCCCTGCCCTGTGCGGTCGGCCTTCATGACTCGCCGCCCATCCTCCATTTGTACAACTTTATCCCGTCGGCCATCGTGGGAAAATACCAGGATCTGGAAGCGGCGTTGCGCCTGGACCGATGCCGGGCCCGGGGTATTGAAGTCAATCGAAGGAGCACCGGCGGCGGCACCGTCATCATGGGCCCGGAAATCGTGTCGCTGGGACTCGGGATCAATGTGGACTACCCGGGACTTAAAAAGGGTGTGGGGGGCGTGTTTGAATCCTTGAGCATTGTGCTGATCAAAGCGCTGGCCCAGCTGGGGGTTGAAGCTTATTTTCAACCCAAGAACGACCTGGAAGTGAGCGGGAAGAAGATCGCAGGGCTTTCCGCCGCCGCCGAGGAGAACAACACCCTTTTGTTTCATACCAGTTTACTGGTGAACTTCGATGTGGAACTGATGACCGACATCATGAACACGCCGGTGGTCAAATTCCAGGATAAGGGATACAACTGTTTCAGCCAGCGTATGACCACGGTTCGGCACGAAACAGGTCGCGAGGTTTCAGTGGCGGAAACCATGGACGCGATTCAAGGGGCCTTTGAGGACGAATTTCAGGTTGCTTTCAAGGAAGATAGCCCCGATGCCTGGGAACAGAAGACCATTCAGAATTTCATCAACGAACGGTACACTCAGGAAGGCTGGATCTTCTCCCATAAGCACCCAAGAACCCGGATGGGGGTGGGTCAGTTGAAAACCAAGGGGGGACTTCTGGAGATATACCTCTCCCTCTCCGGTGCATCCATCGAAAATATTCTGATCACAGGGGATTTTTTTTCCACCAGCGCTGACATTCACAAAATCGAGAACGCCCTTAAATGGACATCCGCGCGCCCCGAACGCGTTGAAGAAAATATCGCGGGCGTGTGGCACGACAACATGATTTACGGCATTGATGTCCCCACCCTCACGCAGGCTGTCCTGTTAGCCAAGGAAAACCAGGTGAGACTCTGATGAATCAACAAAAACAAAGCCCCGATTACGCCAAAATGAGCCATGCCACGGCGATCTCCCTCGGGTTAATGCACAACCGAATGTACCGGGGTGCAGTCAACCGATGCGTCAATCTGCTGGTTCACTATCCCGAAGGGTGCTCCGCCAATTGCGCTTATTGTGGCCTTGCCAAAAAACGTCCGGGAACCTATCAGGAAAAAAGCTTTATTCACGTGGATTGGCCACTGTTTTCAATGCCCGAGATTATTGACGCCATCAACGGGGCACCCGGATACGTGAAAAGAACCTGCATTTCCATGATCACCAACGGCAAATGTAAGCCCCACACGCTTGTCATGGCCCGACAATTGACTGAAGCGACAAAACTCCCGGTGTCCATTCTCACCAGCCCCACCATACTGGAAAAGGATTTTCTTCAGGAAGCAAGACGTTGCGGCGCTGACAAAATAGGCGTGGCCCTTGATCTGGCAACCTCCGATCTCTTTGAAAAATACCGCGGCAAAGGGGTTTCGGGACCGCACCGTTGGGAAAAATACTGGCAGTTCATGGGGGATGCGCTTTCGGTATTCGGCCAGCGCAACGTGGGCGCTCACCTCATGGTGGGCATGGGTGAAACCGAAAGGGAAATGATTAACCTCATGGACCGATTGTGGCAAATGGGTGTGGATAACCATCTTTTTTCTTTCTTTGCCGAGGAAGGATCAAGCCTGGGAAATATGCCCCAACCCCCCTGGTCCACCTATTTGAGGATTCAACTGGCCCGATATCTCATTGAAAACGAAATTTCAAGCTTTGACCAGATGTCATTTGACGAAAAGGCATCTGTCACAGACTTCGGTGTTGCCCCTGAACGTATGGAAACCATCATCCACTCGGGCATCCCCTTCATGACCACCGGCTGTTTGGATGATAACGGAGAAGTCGCCTGCAACCGTCCTTTCGGCAACTGCCTGCCGGACGTGCAGCAGTGGAATTATCCCTATCCCCCCAACCGGGAGGAAATTAAATTGATCCTGGGTAACATCTTCAAACCGGTTGCCTGATTTTTACAAAAAAATATTTGACATCAAGAAATCCAAATGCTATTAAACCGAATTCTGGTCGGGCCGTTAGCTCAGTTTGGTAGAGCAGCGGACTTTTAATCCGTTGGTCGCGAGTTCGACTCTCGCACGGCCCACCAGCACAGGGCACATATCAGGACCCTATTTGAGGCAAACGCCTCGGCGGTGACCATTTAAAGCGTTGTAAACAGTGTCCTTCCACAAATGAGAAAATTTGTTCGAGTTCAAGGAAGGCGAAAATTATAACCGCAGGAATACTTTTGGTATTTTGAGGATTGTAATTTGAGTCTGACGCCGAAATCGGGCAAATTGGCCATTTGTGGATGGACACTGAATAACGTCCCCATCGTCTAGCCAGGTCCAGGACACAGGCCTTTCACGCCTGCGACAGGGGTTCGAATCCCCTTGGGGACGCCACTATATTGGCGGGGCGCGTATTTTTCCTGAAATACGCGCCCTTTCCTTTTTGAGAGGAAGAAACGAAATTATGACCGAAAAACTGGAAGGGTTTCAGAGAAAATACCTGAGGGGGCTTGCCCACAAGATGAAACCGGTTGTTTTTGTTGGCCAGAAAGGGCTCACGGAGACACTGAATGTTTCCTTCAACGATGCGCTGACGGCCCATGAGTTGATCAAGCTGAAATTCATCGATTTCAAGGAAAAAGAAGACAAAAAAGAAATCACCGAAACCATCGAAAAGACCCATGGCTGTGAAATGGTAGGCATGATCGGTCACACCGCCATATTTTACCGCCGTCACCCCGAGGAAGAAAAGCGTAAGATCATCGTACCTTCCAGATAACCCAAAGCCCCTCCTCAGCCTTTGGTTGCAAAACCTTTTTTCTAAAGCGCAGCCATCAAACGGGGCGTTTCTTTGTTCTATTTGGCGTTCGAGGAAATTATAGCGGAAAGCAGAAAAACAGCATAGAGGGGAAGATTGAGGATTTTGCCGTCCTTTTTCAGGTTGAGTAGATTGGTCCTGGCCAGCACGGGCGGTTTAAATTGCTCATCATAAGATTTCAGACTTTTGCTTTTGGGGTTGATGCCAGCCTTCACTTCAAGCGGACAGATCTGACCTTCGAACTCACACAAAAAGTCTAATTCAGCTTTTCCACCCTTGCTTCGCCAGTAATAGAGCTTGTGCTCAAAATGCGAAACCAGTTGTTGGGCCACATAATTTTCCACAAACGCGCCTTCGTATTCATTAAAGAGTCGCTCTCCCTTTGCCAACAGTTCTACAGGCGTATCGGCCATGGCACCCAGCAACCCCACGTCCAGCACATACACCTTAAAAGAGGCCGCGTTCGCATAGTGGGAAAGAGGGGATTTGACGGTTTCGACCGCCAACGCCTGAAAAATCAGTCCCACATCCATAAGCCAGCTCAGAGCATTTTCATATTGCCGGGCACGGGCACTTTTTTTGAGGGCGGAAAAAACAAACTTTTTATTCTCTCTTGCCAGATGCCCGGGGATGGAATCCCAGATCTGTGTTAACTTGGGGATATCGTGCGGTGTCGCGTGTTTTGCGAAATCCAGAATATACGACTTGATGATATCTTTTTGAATCTTTCTTGTTTCCAGGAAATTCCCGGTCTCTGAAAAGTGTTGAACGGGCTCCGGCATGCCCCCAACCATGAAATACCTGCGAAGGAGATCGATCAGATGAGAATGAAAGGCCCCTGTCAATGGGTTGGGATTCTTGATATCCTGAAGGAGCTTTCTGTATCTGCTTTCCCCCATGGCATCAAGGAACTCCAGAAATGTCATGGGATAAAGATAGAGGAAATGGACCTTCCCAACGGGAAAGGACCCAGGGCTGGAAAGTTTTACCCCCAGCAGGGAACCTGCGGCCGCAATGTGGGTTTCTTTGCTCTGTTCGGCAAAATACTTCAAAGAGTTTAAAGCACGATTTGATACCTGTATTTCATCGAACACAACCAAATCGTTCGCCTGTGGAATATCCTGATTTTTATAGATGGCCAGTTCCCGAAGTATTCGATCCGGGTTTAAATCCGCTTGAAAGAGCTGGTCCAAGCCAGGGTCTTCCTCAAAATTACAGTAGATCAGGTTTTCATATTCATGGTTCCCAAACTCTTTTAAAATATAGGTTTTCCCCGTCTGCCTTGCCCCCTGCAACAAAAGCGGCTTTCTCCCGGCAGATGATTTCCATGCCATCAATTCCGCATACATATCCCTTTTCATGGGATGGCATATTGCCAGAAAAGCCTGCGGATGTCAACATTTTGGGCCTTTTTTGTGAAAACACTCACATTATTTGTCCAAAAAAGGTGAAGATGTTCACAAAATATGCCCTTAGGACCCACGTAGGCACTCAATTTTTTCTCTTCACCTGTTAAACTTCATTGCCTCATGGTAATTAAATGCTTAACATATCCGGAAAATCCCCCGCAAAAACATACACAATGCATCGAAGAGTCGCCAAAATTAAACCTGCCGTGAATAAGGAGATACTGCTTTTTCTCGCCGGCTTCATGTGGTTCGGTGTGGGAACAATGCTGTTATGGCTGTCATTTTTATGGCTGAAAGCATTTCAAGTGGACGGATCGTTCCTCTTTTGCACCGTGGGCATTGCGCTAGCAATGATCGTGCACCATTTTGGATTTCTGAAAATCGTGGATAAAAATCTGGGACGAATACTGCCCATGGAAGGAACGAGATGTATTTTCTCTTTTATGACCTGGAAGAGTTATATCATCGTAGCGGTGATGATTGCGATGGGGACATTGTTGCGGCATTCTCCCATCCCGAAACCATATCTATCCATTCTGTACATCGGAATGGGTTTGGCGCTTATACTGTCGAGCGTTCGATACTTGAGAGCCCTCATGAGCCAAATTAGAAAAGACAAATAGGCGCCGGTCAAAATCAGAATTGAACCCTTTAGTTCCTCGGGCGATAGTTCGGGTCATTTCGGTTAACAATCTCCAATTTATGCCACTGGGATGCGTTTTCAAAGGGGAGTGTGCCGTCATCGGAGTCCCGCAAAAAATAATTGCCCTGGCCGTCAGTTGAGAATCTGGCCCGTCTGGGGCTGCAGGAACCCGGCGCTGGACTGCCGGATAACCTGAGGATCCTGGAAATAGAAACGGGGATACCATCCGAAAAAGGATTTCCCGTCGGGACTGGTGACCCGAAACCGGATGTTGTTTTCCACCAGATCCACCACATTCCATGGCACACCGCTGGGAATCATTCCTCCTTCTGCTTTCCAACCTTTTGGGATCAGAAGGTGAAAAGCATTCTGGTAGGGTTCCTGGTAAAGATCGAGGAAAACGCCATCAACATGTTCGGCGGTTTCCGCACCCACCCCACCTGCCATTAAAAGAGAGACCAGAATCAGCACAATCCCCGCCAGAAAATTGTCTCTTTTATAACCATTCATGAAAATCCCCTCCGCTATTTGCAGCAAAAAGCTGTTTTATCTACCCAAAACTGTAGGGAAATTCCCATTTTTCGTCAAGGGCAAATAAGTGACACGCCACTGGATAAGAATGCACAAAAAATTATTTTTTGTGACCAAATCAAACCTTCAGGTGTATACCCCATCAGTGACCGTTTTTATGATCATTGCACGCACCGGCGCTGCTATATAAGAAAGGAGACTCACGATGACAAAAAATCACCCTAAGATATCCGGATTTCTGCTTTTTCTGACAATTATTTTCTTTTTTGCATCCCCTTCCCCGGGCCAGATTCCTCTAAAAGTCTTTGCACCCTACGTGGATGTGTTGCTTTATCCGGCCTTTTCCATCAACGAAGCGTTTGACCAGACCGGACAGCCTTATTACACACTTGCTTTTGTCACCGCCGATACCGATTGCAAACCCGCATGGGGAGGGGTGATTGCCCTGGAAGAAAACCACTATTCGGATGAAATTGACATCATTCGAGAAAAAGGAGGGGATGTCATTATCTCTTTTGGCGGCGCTAACGGCACAGAACTGGCCATGTGTCATAATGATGCAGGCGCACTTCAGGCCGCCTATCAGTCGGTCATTGACAAATATCAGGTCAACTGGGTGGATTTTGATATTGAGGGATGGGCCGTTGCCGACAGACCTTCCATTGATCTTCGAAACAAAGCCATTAAAGGCCTTCAGGCAGCGAACCCCGACCTGACCGTTGCGTACTGCCTGCCGGTATTGCCATCGGGTCTGACTCAAAACGGTCTTTATGTGCTCGAAAATGCCAGGGACAACGGTGTCCGAATTGACGTGGTCAATGTCATGGCCATGGACTATGGGGATTGGGCGGCGCCCGATCCAGAGGAGAACATGGGGCAGTACGCGATTGATGCGGCGGTAAACACTTATCAGCAAACCCTCAATCTGGGATTAGCGCCCTTGATCGGTATTACCCCGATGATTGGTCAGAACGATGTGGCATCTGAGCGTTTTTATCTTTCCGATGCAGATGAACTCCTTTCCTGGGCAGCATCGACCCAATGGGTTGGCATGCTGTCCATGTGGTCCATCACCCGGGACAACGGCGGATGTCCGTATAATCCATGGGCCGATGCGACTTGTAGCGGGCTTGATCAGACGACCTTTGCCTTTACCGATATTTTCAAAGCTTTTAACGGCGGGAGCATCGGCAACTTACCCCCTCAGACAACCATCGTATCGCCGTTGGACGGAGAGACCTTTGAACCGGGAGAAACGGTAATCCTTTCAGCCGATGCATCCGATGCGGATGGAACCGTTGTTCAAGTGGAATTCCTGATTGACGGGGTATCCCTTGGGGCAATTGCAGACGCCCCCTATACCCTCTTGTGGACGGATGTTCCAGAAGGCGTTTATGTCATCACCGCAGTGGCCACCGATGACCAGGGTGCCACAGGCCGCCGTTCCCCTAAAGTTGAAATTACAGTGGGAAGCAGTGCCTCCGTTTCAACCTGGGATCCGTCGGAAGTCTACTGGGGTGGCGATGAAGTTTGCCACAACGGCAAAGCATGGCGCGCCAAATGGTGGACTCGAGGCGAAGAGCCGGGCACTACCGGACAGTGGGGCGTATGGGAAGAATTGGGCTCGTGTGACGGCAACAGCGCCCCCACCGTCACGCTCACCAAACCCCGTGACGGGGATATTCTTGAATCGGGTGCCACCTTAACAATTTCAGCCGATGCATCCGATGCGGATGGAACCGTTGTTCAAGTGGAATTTTTCGCCGACGGCGTATCCCTGGGCTCTGCTCATGATCTCCCCTACTCCTTTTCCTGGGCAGATGTGCGTGAGGGATCTTACGTCATCACCGCGGTGGCCACCGATGATCAGGGCGCCGCCACACAATCGGCGGGCGTTGAGATCAGCGTGGGAAACACCACCCCTTCAGTACCCCCCTGGGATGCCTCCGAAGTCTACTGGGGTGGTGACTTCGTCTCCCACAATAAAAAGACCTGGCGCGCCAAATGGTGGACCCGAGGTGAAGAACCGGGCACTACCGGCCGGTGGGGAGTGTGGGAAGAACTCAATTAAAACATCAACCCAAAAGCTTCAGACCCCTTAGCGTCCCCGGAACACCGATTCTTTCCGGGGACGCTGCCATCTTTCGCTGCCCGAAATTCCTGTCTTTACAATCTCATCCAACATTGTTATTTTTGTTCCAAAAATTTTCAGCGCCTGTTTATCCCAGTGAATTCTGAAAGAAGGCAAAAAATGGGTCAAAAGAAAATTTTGATGCTTGTGGTCGATTCCGTATTGAACCCTAGTATCGGTGGATAATGCTTAGAAAAATCGTTTCAGGCGGGCAGACCGGCGCTGACCGGGCGGCACTCGATTTCGCCATAGAATGGAACATTCCTCACGGCGGCTGGATACCGAAAGGGCGTCAGGCGGAAGATGGTAAAGTACCGGAGAAATACCGCCTCAGGGAAATGAACAGCCCCGATTATGCCCGGCGAACCGAGCAGAATGTCATTGATTCGGATGCAACCCTGATATTCTCCCACGGAACACTGAAGGGCGGCTCGCTCTTAACCCGGAAAATGGCCCTGAAACACGGGAGGCCCTGGCTGCATGTCGACCTGTTGAAGACCAACAGTTTCAGCGCCGCACAATCCATTCACACGTGGATAAAGGACCAGCGCATCGGTGTCTTGAACGTGGCGGGCCCGCGGCAAAGCCAGGATCCGCGAATATACCGCGCCACCTTCAACATTTTGGAAGCCGCCTTTCAATTATCCTTGATCAACACCCATATGGACCCATCCTTCGGACGGCGTCACCCATTACCCAAAAATGTAGATGAAGCCGTCAAACGCCTTCTTGGCCAACTGTCATTAAAGGACAAGAGCAAAATCGCTCGAATGGGGCAAAGGGATCTAAAATCTCTGGACACGACACTGGGCCGTTATATCGAGGATAATTTCGGGTTGCACGATGGTAACGATGCCCTCATCTCCTCTTGCGGTTTCGTCTTGGGGAAACGGTCCATCGAGGAAACGGAAGCGATTTCCCTCATCATCCGGAAACTGTGGGAAAAGCTGCAATCATCCCATGGATTGAGGGTTGTCCGTTGACCAATTCCGAAAACCCGGCGTTCACATGGCTGTAACGAAAGAAGCCTTTGGGGCGCAAACCGCCGATTCCCCTGGATCCCTTTATAAAAAGGTCGGCATCGCATCCCTCATCATGATGACTTCGGTTTTGCTAAGCCGCGTCATCGGACTCCTTCGAGAAGTGGTCATCGCTTATGTGGGCGGGACCGGAAGTGAAGTAGATGCCTACCAGATGGCGTTTGTGCTGCCGGAAATGCTGAATCATGTGGCCGCCACTGGATTTCTTTCCATTACATTCATCCCCATTTTCAACCGGTATGTATTCAGTAAGAGGGAAAGGGAAGGATGGCGCATCTTCTCTCTGATCCTTTCCTCTTTTGGAAGTCTGCTACTGCTGTTCATTGTAGCGGCCTGGTTTTATACGGACCATCTGGTGACACTGTTCGCGCCGGGCATTGTTGATCCGGCTGTCAAGGCCCTCACCATCCGCATGACCCGCATTGTCCTTCCGGCCCAGTTCTTTTTCTTTATCGGGGGGCTCTTTATGGCCGTGCAGTTTGCAAAGGAACGGTTTCTCATCCCCGCACTGGCGCCCCTGCTGTATAACCTGGGGATTATCGCGGGCGGTGTCATACTGGCCCCCTGGATCGGTATCGAAGGATTCGCTTGGGGAGTGCTGGGCGGCGCCGTGGCGGGAAATTTCGCCGTGCAGTGGGTGGGGGCAAGACGCGTCGGAATGCGCTTTAAGCCCTGTTTCCAATGGCGCCATCCAGACTTAAGGCACTACGTCCTGCTGACCCTTCCCCTAATTCTGGGCCTCACCATGACATTTTCAACGGAGTTCTTTTTCAGATTCTTCGGTTCCTATATGCGCCAGGGTGCCGTGGCGGCACTGAACTACGGACTCAGGATCACGTTCATTCTCGTGGGCCTGTTCGGCCAGGCCGTGGGCACCGCATCATACCCCTTCATGAGTCGCCTGGCTACCGAAGGTCGTATGACGGAAATGAACCGCCTGCTCGACCGGACCGTGGGTGCCCTGTCCATTGTCATCCCTTTCTCCGTTTTCCTCATGGTCATTCGTCATGAAGCCGTCCTCATCCTTTTCCAGCGGGGCCGTTTCGACGCGGCCGCTACCGCTTTAACCGCACATCTATTGCCGTTTCTGTTGCTGGGCGCTTTCGCTTTCGCAGCCCAAACCGTTGTGGTAAGGGGATACTATGCCCTGCAAAATACCCTTTTCCCGGCCTTACTGGGGACGGCGGCTGTGCTTATGAGCATCCCCGTTTTCATTTTGGGCATGAATCGGTTTGGTGCTGCCGGTGTGGCTCTGGGGGTCTCAATTTCCGCTTTTATGCAGGTGACCTTGCTTTATATCTGCTGGAACCGGCGCACTCACAACAAGGAAAGCCGTCACGTCTATGGCACAATTTTTAAAATGATGCTATTGAGCGTTTTTCTGGGATCAGCCCTTGAAACCATCAGACAATGGGTTTATGAAGGGCTTTGCGGCAACACCTTCATAGGCGCACTCTCGATCTGTTTCGGGCTTGGCGTGCTGTTTTTGTGCCTTCTCTATGTGGCCTGCAAAATAATGAAAATGTCGGAGATGATTCATATTCTTGAAAAACCGTTTCAAAAGTTCACAAAACGATCTCATAAAAATAAGGAGTAAGAAAGATGAAAGACGAACGAGGGAAATACTATTATCCATTTCCCCAGAATAAAAAAGTCCGCATGTATGTTCAAGAAACAGACGGCATGGTCCATTTCAGGTTATGGAATTCAGATGACGCCAAGCTGTGGGAAGAGCATGGCTGGGTCCCCTATGAAGCCATCCTGCAGGCTGCCGAAATGTTTGAAAAGAGGGCTGAAAAGAAAAGTGATTTCGACCCTAACAGCGCCTATAATCTGGAAATCGCAAAAGCCGTGCTGAAAGAATAATGCTTTACCTCAAATAGATGGGGTTAGAAAAAATCCAGGGTCGACGGCCAAAAAACGGCACACGGTGATAAACTTCAACGCGATACACGCCGGGTTTTTCAACAGCATGGGCAAACCTCGACCCGGTTCTTCGAACCAAAAGCTTACCGTTTCTTAACAGCCGGATCTCCCCCTTCTGGGGTGTCTTTACCGAAAGCGTCCCCGGTTTGAACGGACTTTCTCCGCCCATTTCCAGGGTTTCTCCACTTTCTAAGGCGCAAGAAAATCTGAACCCCTCAGAAGACGCCAGCCGGTCATGGGCAATATGAAGCCGGCCTTCTTTCATGGCGCTGTAGATTTGTTTTCCCGCGTCAACCGGATTCTTTGACAGGGGATGATCCAGCAGTACATGGATATTGATGGCTAAAAACCCGTCCCGGTAAGAGAGGGGGGTCAAGCGAAACGGCCCCCATCCGAACGACGCGCCGTGGGCATCGGAGCCACCGATGGCCACCACCCGCCGCTTCGCGCATGCTTTGTCCCAAAACCGAAGGGTTTGCCGACTGGGGCCTTTCAAACCCCACGCCTTAAACACCATAAAAAAGAGAGCGTGCAAAACTGTTCTGACCCGTTCCTTCCACCGAGATGAAAAATTCCAGATACAGATGCCGGTATAACCGCCCACCGAAAGATCGTTCCAGGTATAGGCAATGCGCTTTTCCAGAAACGGCATCCCCTTTTCAAAAGGGTGGGCCAGAAAACCAAAGCCCCCTTTTTCATTTACACGATCAATAACCGACTGGGGCCCTGCGCCTTTGCCAGTCACCATCTCACGCAAACCAAAGGCCAGATAGTGGTGAAACCGGTGCCCTAACTCGAGACCCATCAAAACCAGCAAACCCCCGTGGCACCCCTCATCTTCGACATGAAGGGCTTTTGCCATATAGTCGTGATCATTAATAATAATAAAATCAAGATTAGCCAGTGCTGCGTCCCGCGCAACTTCGGAAACGGTCTTGCCCCCATCAGAATAGCGGGTATGAATGTGGATGTTGCCGGTAACTTCAAAAAGATGATCGCCCAATGCCTATTTCCGTTTCTTGGATGAAGTCAGATGCTTAAGCCCCGCCCCCATAGGTTTCCATGTGGCGACGGCGGTCAGAATCAGCACGCCTGCAAAAGAGATAACCATATAGGCCCTTTCCAGTGCCGAGATGGAGCGGCCTTTCATTTGCAACATAAACAGCAAATACACCGGCCCTGCTTCCAGAACTACAACCGCACCGATAAACAGGGCACTGACCATCATATACAAGAGGCCGCCGAATCCGGTTGCCACCTGCCCGATATTTTCGTGGTCAAATCGGGGATACATGGCGCCGAAACCGATACCGAGAGAAACGATACCGGATACCATCAAAACAATGCTTCCAGAAGAAAGGAGCATCATAAACCGGGTGGCTTCAAGAAAATCGTTGGTCACCACAATCAACGTAAGCCCCAGGAAAAGCATGGGAACCAGAAAGAAAAAGTACTTCCCCCACAAATACCGCTTGAGCTGCATGGGAGAAGACCGCAGGATCCAGAACGATTGACCCTCGGCGCTCACGGCAGTAAACACAAACCGCACCCCCACCGCCGCCAGGACAAAACCCGCCAGCCCCATGTTCAGAAAGGCCAGCCCATTTTGAAGAAAATCGAGTGGTAAAGGACTTTTCTCCAATGGCAGCACTTTGAAATTATACACATACACCACCACCAGGGCGGAAAGAAGCAGCAGCTGAGACCACTGGGTATTGTCTCTGAAAAATACCCGAATATCCTTGGCCATCATCACGGACAGATCCGGCTTAAACGGTTTCGTGACAACCCGAATCAGAAGCTCAAGAATCCGTTTTCCGCCCATGAGCCTTTTCTTGGCCTCCTGGGCCTTGGAAAACCCGTCAAAATAGATCATAGATGCTGTCCAGACATTAAAAACCACCAACGAAAGCGCAGTGGACCAGGTCAAAAGCAGGTAAAAACCCTCCCCTTCCCTTTCGCCCCCCTGAAGATGCCCCCACAGAATCTCCGTGATCCAATGGGTGGGAAGATAGGGCGAATCTGGGGTCTTAAGGGCTGATACATACTGCATCACCGACAGCGCAGTCTCCGGATCCACCAGCCTTTCCGGCCGCAGAAACCGAAACAAAAGATACAGGCCCACGACCATGAAAATCGAAATCAACAGAATCACATCCCTTGTTCTCTGGGCCGGAAAAACATGGACCAGAATCATGGTCAGCAGGATTCCCAGACCTGATGCCATAAGGCCCATGGCCACCATCAGGTGCAGAAGGCTGCCATAGAAGCCCACACCGGGGGCATACACATAGCCATAGGCAGCCAGAATGGGGACGGCAAAAATCAGCGCCATCCAGGAACTGTTCATGAAAGTGCCAAAAGCCCGTGCGGAAAAAAGCACCTCAATGGAAACCGGCGCGGAATGGCAGAACTCAAGATCTTTGGAGAGATACAGGTTGGAAAGCGCCGTGATGATAT
>JGI11705J14877_10000799_pt1 | contig 19039 bp, 20 predicted proteins | sample Etolaghawater15m_FD_14877 | JGI IMG/M metagenome (IMG submission 14877)
GAAAAACGGGGTCCAGTGCTTTTTTAAGTGCCTGATAACACTGGATTCCGGCTTTCGCCGGAATGACACAAATAGAGCATTTTCGACTTTTTACGAATGCACCAGCTTTAAAATTTCAAAAATGAAATGTTAATTTAAAATTATCTCAAATTAGGCCGTTTTTTTCAATCTTTATGTTGGTAGCATTGCGCGATTAGATGGATTAACGAGCAAAACCAATTTGTTATGGGGCCTTTGAAAGAAACGGTTGGATGTCAAACCCTTCAGGACCCACTTTCACGGTAACCGCGCCTGAATCGGAGATGCAAATGGTTTCGCACTCCATTTGTTCGAGCCGTTTTAAGACGGAAACATGTGGAAATCGGCCAAAGCGGTCTTCACCGGAAGAAATGATGCAAACTTTGGGCGTCACCCCTTTAAGAAAGAGATCCGAGCTGGAAGTTCGGCTTCCGTGGTGAGGAGAAAGGAGTATATCACTCCTGAGGCGGTTTCCGGCGCAGGCCAAAAGCGCTTTCTCTCCAATTTCTTCAAGGTCGCCGGGAAAAAGGATGGACGTCCCCGCATAGGATATTCGAAGGACCATTGAGCGGTTATTCAGGTTTTCCCCTTCTATGTCTGTGGCACTTTTCGTGCTGGGCTCAGGGTAAAGGACCTCAATTTCAACGCCATTAATGCGGGTTTTTTCCTGGAGCTGTGCCGGGCGCTTTAGGGTAATATTATTTGCTCTAAGGACCCTCATCAGCGCATGGTAGGTTGGGTTTTCCACCCGATCGCCGCTATGCCAGAATTCCTTTGGATGAAACGTGTCGGCAATGAATGGAAGGCCGTTCATGTGATCCGCCTGCGGGTGGCTCAAGACAAGATAATCGATAGTGTGGATCTTTCTGCGCCACAGGAAAGGTGCGATTACCATTTTGCCCACATCAAAGTGATTGCCGGGAAATCCTCCGCCGTCAATCAACATTTTCTCTCCGCCGGGAAAACAAACCAGTGCGGCATTTCCCTTTCCCACATCCAGAAAAACCACTTCCAGATCCCGGCTGAATTTCACGCGGTGAACCCAGAATGTCACGTCCACGATGATCAGAAAAACCATCGCGGCAAGTCCGAGGCGTGCCCATTTCCTCCGCTTGGCAAAAAATGCAAAAAATGTAAAGCCGTAAAAAAGGGCAATTTCAAAAAAATTGGGGGTAAAAACCCAGATGGATGCCCAGGAAAGACCCGCCCAAAAACCGATTATTTCCATCATGAAGTTCAGACCCCAGGCGCTGACGCCCAGGCAAAGGGCGGCCAGGTGGGATGAAAAAGGGAGTATCAGAAGCGACAGAAGGCCTGAGGGCAACACCCATAGCCCTAAAATGGGGATGGTTGTGAGGTTCGCCGGAATGGAGACCAGGGGAATGCGGTGGAAATAAAAGGCGGTGATGGGCAGGAGAAAATAGAGGGCGGAAAAACTGACCGCTGCCAGGCCCGTCACATAGGTGAAAACCGATCCGGTGAAGAAACGGTTTTCATGGGGTGCTTTTTTTCCATTGCCCATCCTGTTGAGAATCGAGGGCGAAAGCCACAAAATGCCGGTTACCGCAATAAATGAGAGCTGAAATGAAGGCGTGAAAATTGCTCCGGGGTCCATGAACAGTATGATTAGACCGGCCAGGGCCAATGTGGACCAGACCTCCTTTTCTTTTCCCAGGATGATGGATAAAAGGTACGCCAGAACCATGACCATGGCCCGTTGGGAAGATACCCGGCCGCCAGCAAGAAGAGTGTACATAATCACGGGAAAACAGGTTAGGAGCGCGCTCCACTTTCGAATATCCGTGGAGAGCATCAATCGGTAAGACCGGGAAAGTCCCCATTTCAAAATGAAAAAAACGGCCCACGCCACCAGGCCGATGTGAAGTCCGGAGACGGCCAGCAAATGTCCCAGCCCCGAAACGTTAAAGGCTTCTCTCAGGTGCTGATCGATCCCCTGCCGTTCTCCCAATATGAGTGCACAAAACAGAGCGGCGTTACGACGATCAAGGGTTTCATTGAAAAAAGCTCTGACCGGCGCCTGCAACCTTTCAACGAAACCTCTGAAAAAAGGCAGCTTCCCCGGTCCCATGGGAACGATGGTCCGTCCGTCGCTGACAGCGGCCGCACATGTAAATCCTGCAAGCGTCATGGCCTTTTCGTAGTCGTAATGGCCTGGATTGTGAAAACTCTTAAAGGTTCGAAGGCGAGCGGGAAACCGGATTTTTTCACCGGGATGCAGCGCAATAGCGTTTCGGTATACGGTCAGGATGATATTTTCGTTAAGGGGAAGAATGTTATTCCCTGAAACAAGGCCTTGCGCCAACAGTTTCACGCGGATCATACTCAGACCGGGGTTTGTTGGAGGTTCCAGAACAACCCCTTGGATCATGGCTTTCTGCTGATCCAGAGCGAGGTGCCGCAACTTGGACGGCAAGTGTTTTTCCGGCGTCAGCAAGGCGCCGGTCAGGAAAAAAACCGCCAGCAGGATGTAAGCCCGCAAGCGTGCGGGGCTGAAAAGGGAGAGCAGTAGGCACAGGGAAATGGTTAGAAATAGGATTGCGGTGTGGCGAGTAGAAAAAAGAGCGTATGCCGCGAGAATGCCCCCTGCAAAGGAGACCCAAAACGGTACCAGGGGGCGATTAAACAGAGGGTCCTTTTTCACGTCGAATTTTGGCGCCCAGTCCCCTGAATTTGCTTTCAATGGAGTCGTATCCCCTGTCCAGATGATAGATTCGGTGGACTTCCGTAGCCCCGCCCTCAGCCACCAGCCCGGCCAGAACAAGGGAGGCGCTGGCCCGTAGATCCGTTGCCATGACCGGCGCGGAAAGCAGCTTTTCCCGCCCTTTTACCAGGGCCTGGTTTCCGTTAATTTCAATTTCGGCACCGAGGCGCCTAAGCTCGCTGACATGGATGAAACGATTTTCAAAGACCGTTTCCCTGAACATGCTCCAACCTTTGGCGACCGACATGAGCGCCATGAACTGGGCCTGAAGATCTGTCGCAAAACCAGGGTAAGGCATGGTTTTGATATCGACGCTTTCAATGGATTCGGGACCGCGAACGCGAATGACTTCATTCTCAACCGTCACCCCGGCGCCGGTCTGCCGCAGTTTTTCCATCAGTGCCGTGAGGTGTTCGGGCTTGCATCCTTGAACCTGAACATCGCCCCGCGTCAATGCGCCTGCGATCATAAAAGTCCCGGCTTCAATTCTATCCGGGATGATGGTGTGTTCACAGGAGTGAAGGTGATCCACACCCTGAACTACAATGGTGTCGGTGCCGGCACCTTCGATATCAGCGCCCATGGCACTGAGCATCTTTGCCAGATCTACGATTTCCGGTTCATTGGCGGCGTTTCGCAGGGTGGTGGTACCCTGGGCCGTCACGGCCGCCATGAGAATGTTTTCCGTTCCGGTGACCGTGGGAATGTCAAAGAAGATGTCCGCACCTTTCAGTTTTCCGGCCTGAGCGTTAATATAGCCGTGCTCCAGATGTATGTCCGCACCCATGGAAACCAGGGCCTTCAGGTGAAGGTTCACGGGTCTGGCACCAATGGCGCAGCCGCCGGGCAGCGATATTTTGGCCCGACCCAGGCGAGCGAGAAGGGGCCCGAGCAGGAGGATTGATGCCCGCATGGTTTTGACCAGCTCATAGGGCGCTTCATGAGCAGTGAGGTTGTCCGAGTTGACTTCCAGTACATCACCGCTTTGCTGAAAAACCGTTCCCAGCTTTTCCATGATGCATTTGATGGTGCGAATATCCCTCAGTTGAGGAATTCCCAGCAGGCGATGGGGTCCTCCGGTCAGAAGACACGCTGCAATAGCGGGCAGTGCCGCGTTTTTGGCGCCGCTGACTTTAACGGTCCCCTTTAGGGGGTAACCCCCTTCAATAACAATTTTGTCCATGAAAATTCAGTTTCCAGTTGCCGGTTTAGGTTTGAAAAAGCTGTAAACCGCTACCTGACACCCTACATCCTAATGTTCTGTCATATCAACAATGTCGCAAAGATGCCGTCATTCCGGGCTTGACCCGGAATCCAGAATCTCCGAATTATGCACAAATACTGGCTTCCGGCTTCCGCCGGAATGACGTGGGTGATGCTTCATTTTCTTTCATGCCGGACACTTGAAATATGACGCATGACGCGACCTAACACCTATTATGGTTTCAGCCGAATAAACTGTTTGGCCTCAAAGGGTCCGCCTGTGAGGGGTTTGGCCAGTGAATGCTTCTCCATAACCGATGTGACCTGGATCTCGCCGATGTTTACACCCAGCAGATGAATGGTCCTGCCGGTGCCGGAGGATATGGCTTCTCCTACGGAAAATACCTTGAAAACCGGCTCCCCCTCCAGTCCCACTTCCTTGCCCGCGTTAATCATGATGGTATCTTCGTCCACCGCCAGGATTTTCCCGGTCCAGGGCTCATCGCTGACCTTGAAATCCAGGCTCGTTCCCAAATTGTTGATGAGATCCGGCAGGGCTTCGTGGGAAATTTTTTTGATATAACCTTCCTGGTCCACTTGGTCGGATTCAGCCAGACCCATTTTGTATTCTTCGAGGGCGATGTCGGTGTAGATAAGGGTTTTGCTGGCTGTACCAATCACATTGACCGCCGCGGAAACCGTGTAGAAGCGTTTCCAACTGTCGAAAGGCCAGAGTCCCGTCTTGTGGACAGCGACTTCGACAGGATTCAGTACCCCGATAATCAGCGCATTCATCCCCATGTCAGTGGCAATGTCCACGAGCTTGGAACTGGTGATCACCCCGTACTGTGGCGATTCCATGGCCTGGGTAGAAAAGACGCCGTCCGGGGGATTATAGAGGAGCAGGTTGGGGGTTTTTTTCAAATGCGCATAAAAGTCATCGCTCAATTTTTTTGTCATTTCAGGTCCCATGCCGGCCTGGTCCACAAAAGGAAAAATCATGACACGTTTTTTGAGATCCGCCTCGTTGGTGATGAGTTTCTTGGCCAGGGAAGTGGGCAGCACTTTCTTGGTCAAATCCTTGGTGGTGCTGCACCCGGATCCTGCCAGGAGCAGGCTGAGCAGACACAGTGTGATGATGGGTGTAAAACGCTTTGTTGGCACTTCCATCCTCCTAATAAACGACGTCAAAGGAGCTGAACTCCCCGCGCCATGGTTCTTCTGTTTCGTGGATCCCGGTGACGCTGGCGGCGGAAGGCCCTCTTCTGCACCAGGCAACCAATCTCAAAACCGCATTTTCGGGGCCTTCCAGCAGGGCTTCTACGGTGCCCTCCCTTCGATTCTTCACCCAACCCGATACACCTAAAAGAACCGCCTGCCGACGAGTGGATTCCCTGAACCAGACCCCTTGAACCCGGCCTTCAATGATCAGATGTTTGCGGATGTTGTCCAAAATCTCATGTTTCCAGCAGATCCAGGAATTGCTGCTCATCCAAAATGGAAATGCCAAGTTCCCGGGCTTTTTGAAGTTTGCTGCCGGGTGATTCTCCCAACACCAGGTAATCCGTATTCCGGCTGACGGAAGATCCCACTTTGCCGCCTTTTTGGGTGATCGTCTCTTTGACTTCTGAACGGTTAACGCTTGAAAGTGATCCCGTCAAAACAAATGTTTTACCCGCCACCGGGGAGTCCGCAGGCTTCAAACGGGTTACGGCGGGTCTTACGCCAGCCGCCAGCAGACGGTCGATGAGTGCACCGTTTTGAGGGTCAGCAAAATACGAAAATACGCTTTCGGCGATTTGCGGCCCGATGCCGTCTATGACGGAAAGGTCTTCCTGGCGGGCCTTGGCCAGCGCTTGGATGTCTTTAAATTGCTCCGCCAGAAGGGCTGCTGTAAATTCCCCCACATGCCGGATGCCCAGGGCATAAAGAAACCTTGCCAGGGAGGGTGTCTTGCTGCTTTCAATGGCGGCAAGCAGGTTTGCCGCTGACTTTTCCTTTATGTTGTCAAGGCTCAACAGGTCTATTCGGGTCAGCGTGTAAAGATCCGATTCATCTTTGACCAGTCCTTTGTCCATGAGTTTGAAGACCAGTTTATCGCCCAGGCCGTCGATCTTCATTCCTGCTTTGGACACAAAGTGCCGAATAGAGCCCCGGACCTGCGCGGGACAAGTCAGATTGGGGCATCGGGTCACCACCTCACCCGGATGTTTCTCAATTCCGGAACCGCATGCGGGACATGCATCCGGCATCACAAATTTCTGTTCCTTCCCGGTTCTCTTTGAGAAAACGACCTTCACCACTTCTGGAATGACGTCTCCTGCCCGCTGAACAACCACGGTGTCCCCTTCGCGGACATCTTTTCGGTCAATCTCTTCCGGGTTGTGAAGGGTCGCTCGACTCACGAGAACGCCACCCAGTTCAACCGGTTCCAGGTGGGCCACCGGTGTCAGAGCACCCGTCCGTCCCACTTGAACGTGGATGCCCAAGACCGTTGTCGTCTCCTGGCTGGGGGCGAATTTATAGGCGATGGCCCAACGGGGACTTCTCGACTTCTCGCCCAGTTGGGATTGCAGATCCAGTTGGTTGACTTTAATGACGGCGCCGTCGATCTCATAGGGGAACTGCTTTCTGGTTTCCTCAAAGTTGCGGCAGTTCGTTACGACCTCATCCAGGGTGTCACACACCATTATGTGAGGGCGATTAACCCTTAGCCCCCAGTGCTGAAGGGCTATCATAACATCCCAATGGGTTTCGAAAAAAAGCGTGTGTGCATTTCCCACCCCGTAACAGAACATGTCCAGGGGCCTTTTGGCGGTTACCCGTGAATCCAGCTGCCTGAGGGAACCGGCGGCGGCATTTCGCGGGTTGGCAAAAAGGGTTTCATTTTGGGCTGCCCGCTTTCGGTTGAGTTTTTCGAATGCTTCTAAATCCATGTAGACCTCACCCCTCACTTCCAGAATCTCTGGAATGGGTAGTGATGTCTTTCTGGATTTCAACGTCAGGGGTACGTTCAAAATGGTCTTGATGTTCCGGGTTACGTCTTCTCCAACGCGGCCGTCCCCCCTTGTGGAGGCCACGCTCAACGTCCCATTTTCGTAGACCAGTTCCACCGCAAGGCCGTCGATTTTGGGTTCCACCGTATAGTTGACCGGCGAATCATTTTTAAGAAACTTTCGGACACGCTTGTCGAAGTCAAAGATTTGTTGAGGGTCAAAGCAGTTTTCAAGGCTGAGCATGGGGGAGCGGTGTGTTATTTGCGAAAAACCGGTCTTGGGACTGCCGCCCACTTTCAGCGTGGGAGAGTCGGGGGTCACCATCTCCGGGTGCTGTTTTTCCAGATCGAGCAGCCGCCGAAACAGCTTGTCGTACTCGGCATCGGAAACCTCCGGATCGTCCATGACGTAATACCGCTGGTTATGGTATTCAATTCTTTTTCTCAGTTCATCAATTTCTTCTCTGATGTTTTCCATTACGACGGGTCCATTTTCTTTTGAACGGCCTTCACCAGACCGAAGCAGCCGGTTAGCATCATATCTCCAAATGGGGCGGCCATATGCCCGTTTAGACGGGCAAAATTTTCCCGGTTGGGGCCTGTAATCCCCACAGCGCTGAAGGGGCTTTGTTTGCGCGCGCCGGGGAGTACGTGGCAGCCGTGGCCCATCTCGTCCAGTATTTCCTGGTTTGGCAGGTCTTCATTTCGAAGGCGTTCTAAGTGCGCCATCAGTTTTTCGGGTGTCATCAGGGAGGTATGATGTTCATAAACACCCCATACTTTATCATTTTTCACCAGAGCCGCCAGAATATGTTCGTTGCCGATATTGAGAACAATGACCCCTTTCCGGGATTCTTCCGCCACCCAGGGGTCCATGAGGGCGCCCACAATGGCTGATGCACCGGTATCCATCAGCAGGGTGCCGGGATTTATATCGCTGACCGCTTTCATTCGCGTCAGGTATCCAGGGGGGGGATCATATAGGAGAGATGCGAGACTTTGTCCCGATTCAAGGAGTTTTTTCCATTGCTCGAACCTGAACACCCGATTGCTCATGTTCGGTGAAAAGCCGTGGTCCTGCACCGCTACGGCAACCGTTTCGGGCATGGGTTCATGAAACAACTCCAGCGCCATTCGAATGGTCGGCAGGTTCAAGTCCCCCATTTCCAATTGGGTCAGCGGGGTAACGGAAGGTTTTTCGGTAACGACGTCAATGCCCATTGCAACGACTTTATCAATCTGGTCGTGGAATGTGAGGGCAGGTTGCTTCAGTGCAAAAACGCTTAAACCAGCCTTTATGTGCTCCCGAACCGCTTTCGTGGAGGCGCCTCCGCCCATGGTATGGCCAGTCAGGAATAGATGATGTTCTTTCTTTGTGGCCTCTTTTACCTGCCGGGCAATAATGGTGGTGGGCGAGGGGAGAATCAGCTTGGGACAATTTTCAACCCTTTGGCCTGAACGCCATACCAGGATATCCTGGGTACCGCTGCCCACATCGATGGCGAGGATGCCGTTATTGAGGTTCATTTCAGTTCTCCGGACGACCTTTCAGGCTGACCCAGCCGTTTGTGGATCTCCAACAGCAGTTCGGCGGCGTCACGGCTTCCTTTTTTAAGCCGGCTGTTGGAAAACCCTGGAACCCATTTCAAATCAAAAAGCTCATCGGAAACCACCAGCAGGGCTGACAACTGAACAGCGCGAAATGAAGCAACCGCCAGCAGTGCCGAGACTTCCATTTCCACCGCCAGGATATTTTGTTGCTGGTAGGCTGTTACCTTTTCCGGTGTTTCTCGGTATATGGCATCCGTAGTCCAAATCCGCCCTTTTGTAAAGGGGGTCTTTCTTTCCTCAAGCGCAGTTTCCAGCATTCGGTTCAGCGCCAAATCCGATATGGGCCTTTTTAAAGCGGTGGGATAATGCTGTGACGTCCCTTCCTCTGATAGCGCATGGGTGGGGATCACAAAGTCTCCGATTTTCAAAAACGGTTGAAGTGAGCCGCACCAGCCCAGCATCAGGATCCTTTCAGCACCCATGGCAATCAGTTTTTCCAGCCCCATCACAGCTTGGGGTGCGCCGATGAAAGGGCCTGCCAGGGTGACGGCCGCTTCTCCATCTCTCTGCAACCGATACAAATCGTAAAGGCGCATATTGGAGAAAACCGTCTTGGTTGCCCCCGTTCTCTGGGCCAGAAATTGGAGCTCAGAGGGGATCATCACCATGAGAACATCAGGCGGCAGCTGCGGGTCTCCCTTGCCTTTCCTTGGACGAATAATTCCGTCACTGTATTTTTTTTCAGCCATTTAATCGAAAGATTGCGCTAAGAGTCCCATGGAAATGATATGACATTTTTCGCGAACCCATGTATGCTAATCATACATGTACAATATTAGAGGGTATGGATTTCATTGGCAACCTCAAAATGGTTCGACGTCCTTTTGATGCGTTAATGGTTTTTTGTTGACATTCGCATTATTATAAAGTAATCCTGATTGTTTACAAAATGGAAGGGTTCAAACGACATGTTTGACAGCTTATCTGAGAAACTCAACCGTGTTTTCAAAAAACTGAAAGGGCGGGGCCGGCTTACGGAGGCCAATATTCAGGACGCTTTGAAAGAAGTGCGTTTAGCGCTTCTGGAAGCGGATGTCAATTACAAAGTCGTCAAGAAACTCATCGAAGATATTCGCGGGCGCGCTGTTGGTCAAGATGTTCTGGAAAGCCTGACCCCCGGTCAGCAGATCATCAAGATCGTCAACGAAGAACTGGCCCGTCTAATGGGTGAGTCCCGATCGGGGCTGGAATTGACGGGCGAAACGCCCCAATCTCTGATGCTGGTGGGTCTTCAAGGTTCCGGTAAAACCACCACTGCCGCGAAGCTGGCAGCACACCTGCGAAAGCAGGGCAGGCACCCTTTGATGGTCCCCGCGGATGTCTACAGGCCTGCCGCCGTGGACCAGCTCAAAAAACTGGGGCAGCAGATTGACGTTCCGGTTTATCCCACACAAGAGGGACAGAAACCGGATGAGATATGCTTTGATGCATTAACAAAGGCCACTTCACAGGGGGCGGATGTCGTGATTTTCGACACGGCAGGACGCCTGCATGTGGATGAAGCCCTGATGGATGAACTGGTGTTCATCAAGGAAAAAGTCAACCCCACTGAAATTCTATTGGTGGCGGATGCCATGACCGGGCAGGATGCGGTCAACGTTGCGGAGCATTTCAATAAGACCCTCGATATCACCGGTGTGATTTTATCCAAGATGGAGGGTGACGCCAGGGGCGGCGCGGCTTTGTCCATCAAGGCGGTAACGGGAAAACCGATTAAGTTTGTGGGGGTTGGTGAAAAGATCAGCGCTCTTGAGCCTTTTCATCCCGACAGGATGGCATCTCAGATACTCGGTATGGGGGATGTTCTTTCTCTAATTGAGAGAGCTGAAGCCGAATTTGACGAGGAAGAGGCCAGGAAACTTGAGAAGAAACTGAAGAAAAGTGAGTTTGACCTGGAAGATTTCAGAACGCAATTGAAACAGATGAAAAAACTGGGATCTCTGGAAGATATCCTGGGGATGCTCCCGGGCATGGGAAAACTGAAACAGCTCAAAAAACTGAAACCCGATGAAAAAGAACTGGTTAGAGTTGAAGCGATTATTAATTCAATGACCCGAGAAGAGCGGCGCAGGTTCAAGATCATTAATGGCAGCAGAAGACGCCGCATTGCAAAAGGGAGCGGTACCAAGGTTCAGGACGTGAACCGTTTGTTGAAAAATTTTGTTCAAACCAAAAAAATGATGGAGCAGTTTACCAAAAAAGGCGGGCTGAACATGCCGTCTTTATTTGGTTAAGGAACCAGTGGTCAGTTATCAGTGGTCAGTTATCAGGACTTTAGGTTATTTAAGAAAATTTAACTTAATTCAATATGGATATGCTGCTGCTGACAACTGAAAACTGATAACTGACAACTATAATAAATTTAAGGGGGTGGTATAGGAAAATGGCCGTTAGAATTCGATTGACAAGGATGGGAGCAAAGAAAAAACCGTTTTATCGTTTGGTGGCAGCTGATTCAGAGGCGCCAAGAGATGGCAGGTTTCTGGAAATCCTGGGGTATTATGATCCCATGAAAGAACCCGCGGTAGTAAAAATTCATGAGAACAAGCTTCAGTACTGGATTGAAAAAGGTGCGAAACTCTCAGAAGCTGCCAGAGCTCTGGTGAAACGGGAAAACGCGTTGAAATCCCATTCAGCAGCAACCTAAACGCTGCATTTCTGTGTATTCCAATGGGAGGTGAACCGAGATGAAAGAGCTAGTTTCATACATTGCGAAAGCGCTGGTTGATAAACCGGAAGATGTGTTCGTTACGGAAATTGAAGGGGAACAGACATCGGTTCTAGAACTAAAGGTTGCCAAAGAAGATCTGGGCAAGGTCATTGGAAAGCAAGGCCGCACAGCGCGAGCCATGAGAACTATTCTCAGTGCAGCCTCCACGAAAATTAACAAACGATCCGTATTGGAGATTATCGAATAATTTTGAACTCAGGCTTGCCTGATAAGGTTTTTTTTGGGAAGGTCCTTCGCCCGCATGGCCTGGAGGGTCTTCTTAGAATACAGTCCTTTTCCCAGTCGGCAGCCTCGCTATTAAATGCTGAGAAAGTTTTTTTTAGACTCGCGAGTGGCGAGAATCATCATTTAAGGGTTGTCTCTGCCAGACCTCACAAGAATGTTTTTCTGGTGAAACTGGAGGGATTAACAGATATAAACCGAGCCGAAACCTTCAGAGGGGCACAGGTTTATGTCAACCGGGAGGATGTTGTTCGGGAAGAAGGGGAGTATTTCTGGTTTGAACTGCTGGGCCTTGATGTTTATTTAAATGATGGTGCGTATCTGGGCGTGGTTTCACAAATTATCCCCGCGGGGAATAACGAAATCTATGTCGTAAAGAAAGGCGACCGGGAGATTCTTCTGCCGGCGACACGCCAGGTGGTCAACCACATTGATTTAGAAAACGGAAAAATGATTGTATCGGCCTTGGAAGGGCTGCTGGATTTGAATGAAGTTTGACATTCTGACCTTGTTTCCGGATATGTTTACTTCCTATCTGAGGGAAGGGATTCTGGGGCGCGCCATCGAAAGGGGCCTCGTGGATGTGGCACTTTTAAACATCCGTGATTTTGCCAAAGGGCCTCACAGGATTGTTGACGATCGGCCATACGGTGGTGGCGAGGGGATGGTCATGAAGGCGGGGCCGATCACCCGTGCCTTGGACTCCGTTGAGAGGCTGGAAGGTCACGGAAAAGTGGTTCTTTTTTCACCCCAGGGAGAACGCTTCACCCAAAGCATGGCTTGGGAGATGGCCGAGTGGCAGCAGGTTGTTTTGGTCTGCGGTCGATATGAAGGTGTTGATGAGCGGGTAAGATCCACCTGTATCGATATGGAGTTGTCAATAGGGGATTATGTCTTAAATGGCGGTGAGCTGGCTGCCATGGTTGTCGTTGAATCGGTCAGCCGGCTGATTCCGGACGTACTGGGCGGGGAAAGATCGAACCTGGAAGATTCTTTTGAAAACGGTCTTCTGGAATACCCTCATTACACGCGGCCAAGGGTATTCGAAGGTCAGGAGGTCCCCCCGGTGCTTCTGTCCGGCGACCATGAGAAAATTCGATTGTGGCGAAAAAAACAGTCGCTCAAAAGAACCCAGGCAAGACGAGCGGATCTGCTCCAAGAGGCGGAATTATCCCCTGAAGACAAAGCGATTTTAAAAGAGTTTTCCTGATGCGTCTCTATATGGGGCTGGTCCATTTTCCCGTTTACAACAAGCATCAAGAGACGATCGCTTCGGCCATAACGCCCTTGGATATTCACGATTTTGCCCGGCTGGGGAAAACCTATGACGTCAGGGGTTTTTTTGTGATTACGCCCCTTGAAGACCAACAGGCACTGTGCAAACGAATTTTGCGGCATTGGATTTCCGGGTATGGTGCAGCGTACAACGTACACAGAAAGGAAGCTCTAGGCCTTGTTAAGGTGACAGCTTCACTGAAAATAGCGCTTGAAGAAGTGAAGAAAAGAGAAGGGGAGGTGCCCAGGCTGGTTGCAACAGACGCCGCTTCGCAGAAAAACCGTGCCATTTCCTACGAAGCCTTGAGGGGCTCTGTACTATCAAATGAGCTGGTTTTCCTGCTCTTTGGAACGGCGTGGGGTCTTCATGAAAATGTTCTGCGGCAGGTCGACCATGTACTGGAGCCCATCTCAGGTAGATCGGGATATAATCATCTATCGGTAAGGACGGCGGCAGCCATTATCCTGGATCGGTTAATCGGCCTGCCAACAAAGTGCTGAAGCGGCAGGACGCAGTCTGATTTTTTTTGTAAAACCAGGTACTTTTAAAGCCTCATTGGCTTTGTCGTTACGTCGGCGCGTCATTCCGGCGAAAGCCGGAATCCAGTCTTTTCAAATATTCCTGGACCCCGGCTTTCGCCGGGGTGACGGTATGGTTCAATGAGATTTTGTTTAAGTTAATGAAATTGAATTTTGGACTTTAGGTTTTGAGAACCAAACACAAAGAACGGAGCAAGAGAAGAAAATGAATGTTGTAGAAATGCTCGAGATGGAGCAGATGCGTGGCGATATCCCCGATTTCAAGCCCGGCGACACTGTCAAGGTTCATGCCAGGATTAAAGAGGGCGAAAAGGAGAGGATTCAGGTCTTTCAAGGAGTTGTCATCAGAAAACGAAAAGGCAACACTGGAGCGACATTTACAGTCCGAAAAGTTTCTTACGGCATCGGTGTGGAGCGTATTTTCCCCCTTCACTCCCCCAACATCGATAAAGTCGAAGTGGTGTCGAGAGGTAAAGTCAGAAGATCGAGACTCTATTACCTCAGGAATCTGCGTGGCAAGGCTGCGAGAATCAAGGAAAAACGATTCTAAACTGGGGTTCGATGGCGCTGGGAGCTGAAAAAGTGATGTTTGTTCGAGAGACTTCGGCAAGTGGTTCGGCCTGAAAACCTGAGGCTGTTTCCGGACGATTCATGCCAAACCTCCTTTGATCCCTTTCACCACGAAAACCGGTCACGTGACGCAGGTTACGGGTTGGTTGCCGGAGTTGATGAAGCAGGGCGTGGGCCTCTGGCCGGTCCTGTGGTGGCAGCGGCTGTCATTCTTCCCGAAGGTGTTCGGCTTTCGGGGATTAGAGATTCAAAAAAAATGACGGCTCAGGCCAGATTGGAGGCTTTCCATGTGATCATGGGTCAAGCGCTCGCTTTCGGTATCGGCGTGGCGTCCGTCGCTTATATTGAAAAATTTAATATTCTAAACGCTTCCCTTAAAGCCATGTTGCGCGCTATCCAGGTCCTTGATCCCCAGCCGGAAATGATTCTTGTGGACGGCATTCATGCTGTGGCTACCCCCATCCAACAGAAGTGTTTAAAAAAGGGAGATCAAATCTCCCGAAGCATTTCCGCGGCCTCTGTGTTGGCAAAGGTCTACCGGGACTGGATCATGCTTTCATATCACAAACTGTATCCTGACTACGGGTTTGATAGAAACAAGGGTTACGGAACCCGACAGCATCTGGAAGCCCTAAAAGAGCATGGCCCATGTCCGGTTCACCGCCTGACATTTCGGGGGGTGCGGTAGATTGACCCGAGAAAGGCTTGAACTGGGGGAACGTGGCGAGGCACTGGCTTTAGAAAAAATCAAACGTCTGGGCTACAGAAATATTGTCAAGAACTATCGGTGCCGGTTGGGTGAAGTGGACCTGGTGGCGATAGATGGGGATGAGTTGGTATTCATCGAGATCAAAACCAGAAAAGGGAGACCCTTGGGTTTTGCAAAGGAAGCTGTAAATTTAAGAAAACAAAAGCAGCTCTCCAAAGTGGCGCTGAGTTACATGAAAGCCAACAATTGCTGTGATGTCAGCGCGCGCTTTGACGTGGTGGCAGTCGCCGTTGGCAGCGGACCTCCTCAGATTGAGGTGATCCGGAACGCTTTTGAACTGGCTTATGGATAGAAGGCCGCCATCAGGGAATCAACCGGGTGTTTTGTACGTTGTCGCAACACCCATGGGGAACATGGAAGACATTACCCTGAGGGCGCTTCGCGTCTTAAAGGAGGTTGACCTGGTTGTGGCCGAAAACGGAGCCCACACCAAAAGGCTTTGCGATCACTACGGTATCAAAACAAAAATTGCCACTTATAACCAGCACTCCCAAAAAAGCAAGACGGAACGACTGGTTTCACAACTGAGTACAGGGATGGCGCTAGCCCTTGTTTCCGATGCGGGAACCCCTGGCATTTCGGATCCCGGCATCATGCTCATTTCAGCTGCCATTAAACAAGAGATTCAAGTCACGCCCATTCCGGGACCATCTGCCGTTGTGGCGTCTCTTTCAGTTGCTGGTTTTTCAACGGCAGGGTTTTGTTTTTTGGGGTTTTTGTCAAATCGCCCCGGTAGAAGAAAAAAAGAATTGAAGGGCCTGGCATCTGAAACGCGAACGATGGTTTTCTATGAGTCCCCCCATCGTATCGGTGCAACCCTTTCGGATATGGCCGCTATCTTCGGCTCCAGGCAAATGGCCTTGTGTCGGGAAATGACCAAAATATACGAAGAGATTCGTCGGGGCACGCCCATTGAACTGCTGGAAGGATTAACCCCTGAAACAACCCGGGGGGAATTTACCCTGGTGGTCTCGGGTGAAACAGCCGTAAAGGATCCGGAAGCGTTGAACAACCGTACTTTAGACGCCATTGAGGGCCTTTTAAAAGAGAAGACCATGAGTGTCAGAGATATTGCAGACGCCATTTCGAAGAAAGAAAAGCTGGGGTATCGGAAGGTCTATAAAGAATGCCTGGCCAGAAAACGATTGCTGAAGGATTCATGACCCATGGAAGAGGTCAGACGTCTGACGATTCGCAACAACTTGGGTCTCCATGCGCGTGCCGCAGCCAAAATAGTTGAATTGGCCGACCGTTATGAATCAAAATTATTCCTGAAAAAAGATGGGCGCCAGGTGGATGGGTCCAATATTCTTTCCATTCTAACGTTGGCCTGCCCAAAAGGCACGGAGATGGAAGTTCGTATTGTCGGGAAAGATTCAGAGCAGTTCATGGCGGAAATGGATGCACTGTTTCAGGGGAAATTTGGGGAGAATAAATGAGCGAAGACGCTGTTGCCGGTGAAAAATCTCTAAAAGGCATAGCCGTTTATCCGGGTATTGTCATTGGGAAAGCGCATCTCGTAGACAGAAGCAAAGTCAAGATTCTTTACCAATACCTGGTCAATACGGAACATCTGAACGGAGAGGTGACGCGGTTTGAAGATGCCCTCCGAGTGGTTGAAAAAGAGATGCAGTCCCTGAAAAACGGGATGGCGGAGAAAGTCAACGATCTCTCTTTTATCCTGGACAGTCATTTGATGATCCTCAAAGACAGCATGCTCAGGGATTCCACCATTCGTACCATCCAGGAAGAAAAAATTAACGCCGAATGGGCGCTGAAAAAATCCCTGGAAAAAATCCGCAAGGTTTTCGACCAGATCGATGATGAATACATCAGCAACCGCATCAGTGATGTTGAAAATGTTACCGAAAGAATCCTGAGAACCCTCAGTGGGAAAGCCCAGCAGAGTCTTTCGGAAATCGATAGACGGGTCATCATCGTGGCCCATGACCTGTCCCCGGCGGACACTACCGAGCTGAATATCGGAAAAGTCATGGGGTTTATTACCGATGTGGGAGGGAGGACTTCTCATACGGCCATTGTGGCTCAGGCCCTGGAAATTCCAGCGATTGTGGGATTGGAAAACGCAACCGATGTGGTGGCGGACGGCGACCTCTTGATTGTGGATGGCAGCACGGGGGTGGTTGTTGTCAACCCCGACGACAGGGCCATTATTTACTACCAGGAGAAAAAGCTTCAGCTCGAAGACTACCGGTCAAGCATTGCCAGAGAGAGCCATCTTCCGGCTGTAACCCCCGATGGCCAAAGGATCACCGTCACGGCCAATATCGAATTTATTGAAGAGGTGAGTGCTGTAAGGAATTATGGCGGAGAAGGTGTCGGCCTTTATCGGACGGAATTTTTGTATTTGAGGAGCAAAGGGTTTCCGGAGGAAGAAGAACTTTTTGAGGACTACCGTGATGTGGCCGAACTCATGTCACCCGAACCGGTGAACATTCGGACGCTCGATATCGGGGGTGATAAATTTGTTTCGGCCCTTGAAATGTCCAAAGAGATGAACCCAGCGCTGGGATTGCGGGCCATACGGTTCTGTCTTAAACAGCCCGAAATATTTAAAACGCAGCTGCGCGCCATTTTGAGAGCAAGCGTACACGGTCATATTCGGTTGATTTTCCCCATGATATCGGGTTTGCAGGAGCTGTTGGACGCGAAGGAGATTCTGGAACAGGTTAAAACGGATCTGGATCGCAGCCAAATTCCATACGATAAAAAAATGGAAGTGGGTATCATGGTTGAAATTCCATCAGCTGTGATAATGGCGGAAGTTCTGGCAAAACACGTGGATTTCTTTAGTATCGGGACCAACGACCTTATTCAGTATTCGCTGGCCATTGACAGGGTCAACGAGCATGTGGCACATATGTATCAACCATTCGATCCCGCACTCATCAGAATGATTGCAACAGTGGTGAGGGCCGCCAGAAATGAGGGCATCCGTGTCACCCTTTGTGGTGAAATGGCGGGAGACCCGTTGTGCGTTCCAATTTTGCTGGGACTGGGCCTTGACGCGCTCAGCATGAACGCAAGATCCATACCGCTCATCAAAAAGATCGTGCGGGCAATGCCCATGTCCCAGGCCCGAAATGACCTCAAAGCGATCATGGGTCTGCACACCGCGGAAGCGGTTCAACATTATCTGTTGGAACGTACCGGGGGCATGTTTCCAGACTTGAGGGAAAAAGGGTACCTGTAGGGGAATTTGGGAATGAAAATTGTGTGTCAAAACAAAAAAGCGGGTCACGAATACTTCCTGGATGAGTTTTTCGAAGCCGGGTTGGTGCTGTTGGGTGCTGAGGTTAAGAGCCTGAGAGAGGGAAGGGCCAATTTGGTGGATAGTTATGCCAAGGTGAAACAGGAAGAGGTTTTTCTGTATAACATGCACATTACCCCTTACCCTTTTGCTCACCATATGGAAATGGACCCCATGCGTATACGGAAACTTCTCCTGAACAAGCGGGAAATCAAACGGCTCATCGGAAAAACGGAGCAGCGGGGCTATTCCCTGATACCCACCAAGGTCTATTTTGTTCGGGGCAAGGCCAAAGTGGAAATTGCGCTGGCAAAGGGCAAGAAAAAATACGACAAAAGAAGTGCACTTAAAGAAAAAGAACTAAAACGGGATATAGAACAGGCAAGAAAGAAAGGCGACTATTGACTTTTTTGTGATGGTGGTTAGTTTGTCAGCTGTTCAAACAATGTTTTTAACTTAACGCAAATCAATTAAAAAAGAGGGGGCGAAACGGTTTCGACGGGGATAGTTGAAGCTTAGATTGCATACCGAGGTTCCGACCTGCTCGTAAAACGGTTGGGTGAAACACAAACGCAGACGATTACGCGTATGCTCTAGCCGCATAAATGGCTAGCGTCTTCCCTTTCTTTGCCTGCGAGATTGGAGAAGGCGTCGACTAGCGGGCTAGCCGATCCCTTGAACCTGTGAAATGGTGAGGCGAAAATTAACACAGGTTAGTCTTTGGGCAGGCTTGCTCAGTTACAACCCCAAAGGCGAAACTCTGATACTGAGCTAAGTATGTAGAGGTCTAAGTGGAATATTTTCGGACGCGGGTTCGACTCCCGCCGCCTCCACCAATATTACGCTGTAAATTGAATAAATTACGTCATTTCAGGTGCCCCCAATAGGTGGGCACTTCTCAATCTTGATGACACTGTCTTTTTATCCTTTCTCACAGTATCTCGATAGATATCTCTCAAGTCTTCACCCTTTTTTACCGTGATCATTAAACCCAAACATTTTAGCGGGCAGGTCCTCATGAAGTGGTGATTTCAAATTCCGGAGGGTCCAGGAAAATTAACTTCAATCAGCGTTCTTGTCATTAACAACAATCCTCCGTATCTGTTCATAAG
>JGI11705J14877_10000800_pt1 | contig 19024 bp, 33 predicted proteins | sample Etolaghawater15m_FD_14877 | JGI IMG/M metagenome (IMG submission 14877)
TGCCATCAGTAATCTCCTTAAACTCTACGACGCTTAGGCGCGCGACAACCGTTGTGTGGTAATGGTGTAACATCTTTCATAAATGTAACACGGATTCCTTCGATTCCACCAACAGCTTTCACTGCAGTCTCACGACCTGAACCAGGACCTTGAACTCTAATACCAAGTTCTTTAATACCATGTACTTGTGCTTTTTCAACAGCAGCTTCAACAGCAGCTTGTGCAGCAAATGGAGTTGATTTTTTAGAACCTTTAAATCCTAAAGAACCAGCAGAACTCCAAGCAATCATGTTACCCATTTCATCTGTAATTGTTACAAGAGTATTGTTGAATGATGCAGAGATGTGGCAGATACCACGTGCAATATTCTTTTTTACTACTTTTTTTCTAACAGCTTTTCTTTTTGCCATACTATAATTCCTTACGCTGCGCCGACAGTTTTACGTTTACCCTTACGAGTACGCGCATTTGTCTTAGTTTTTTGACCACGACATGGAAGACCACGACGGTGACGTAGACCTCTGTATGAACCTAAATCCATAAGTGCCTTAATATCCATAGCTACTTTTTTACGTAAATCACCTTCAACCATGTGTCTCTCACGGATTTCAGCAGTAATTGCAGCAACATCTTCTTCGTTTAATTCGAAAACTCTTTTGTTATAGTCAATACCAGTCGCATCTAAAATAAGACGTGAAGTATGAAGACCAATTCCATAGATATACGTTAGACCGTACTCTACTCTTTTCTTTTTAGGTAAATCTACACCAGATATACGAGCCATGGTTATCCTTGTCTCTGTTTATGTTTTTTAACTTTGCAGATTACTCTTACAATGCCTTTTCTTTTGATGATTTTACAATCATCACACATCTTCTTAACTGAAGCTCTTACTTTCATCGTAAGTCCTTGTTTCGTTGTCCTTACTGCTCTTAGGCTTACCATAACTCTCAAATAGTTGAGAAAAAAAGTCTGCCAATACTTTTATCAATATAGTTATATATAAAGATAGAAATACTCTTCTTATTTGTTAAAACAGTAAAGCGGATGTGGATTGTACCCAAATATTTTTAAAAGTTTTATTAATATCCTTTATCTAGTACTCATTTACATTTCACTTGCGAATTTTACTGCATCTATTCCATACTTTTCGCGTAAATCTTGAAGTGATGCTGTTAGCTTTTGTAGTTTACGTTCCTCATCAAAGCCAAGTAATGATAGCTCTTTTTTTGAATCTCTTGTAAAACTAGAGCAGTTTATACTGAGACGTATAATGTGAAGACGTTTTTGTGTATCTGCAGCATGAAAAAGTTCCATGCATAGTGCATCAAATTTTTTCTCTGTAAAAATTTCTGCAAGTGAGATATTTTTATGACTTTTTTGATTCATCTCATAAGAGACACCTAAATGAAAAACAGTAGGTATAACACCCAACTTTCCTATAGCAAAGTTTAAATGCCTTGCAAGTACATGAACCCTGCGTTTAAGCTCTTCTCTATCAAAAAGTGGATCAAAAGTTCGAGATATTCCTATGGATTTTCTCTTGTGTGTAGTTTTTATCTCCTCATCGCTCTCCCCATTTACACGCTTATACAGCTCTTTGGCATAAGGACCAAAAGATTCTACTCTTCCTCTGCTCGCACGTAATTCTCCTAATGTATATATATTACTCTGTGATAATTTTTCATACATACTTCTGCCAATTCCTGCAAAATCTTTTATAGCTATAGGGTTTACAAACTTATCAAAATCATATTTATATATTGTCTTGCACCCAAATGGTTTAGCATAAGTTGTTGCTAGTTTTGCTATATATCTTGTTTTAGCGGCTCCTATGGAGACTGGAAGTTTTATCTCTTTTTTTATCTCATGGCGCAGAGCATCTATAAATGCAGGAACATCTTCATCTTCAACCCAACCTGCTAAATCTCCATAGAACTCATCTATACTCGCTTGTTCAATCATAGGAATTTTAAGCGCAAGAAAATCATGTAACTTATGTGAAAGTTCTTGATAGAGTGACATATTTGGTGCTTTGATGATGAGATGTGGACAGAGCTGTAAGGCTTCTCTTATAGTCATCGCTGTTTTTACCCCAAAGGCACGAGCCTCATAACTAGAAGTCGTCAAAATTCCACGAACTCTGCCATCTGCATCTTTAAATGCATCTATATCATCGTCTTTGGCTTCATAAGCCTTATAAAAAGTAGGCACAAAACTCCCACTATTTTCAAAGTTGACTGTTTGGTTTTTTGCATCTTTGTTAAATATCTTTGTATCACTGTGCCCACCTATAGCCACAGCTTTATGCTCTAAGTCTGGCTCTGTAATGCGAACTGCACTCACAAAAAAGCAGTCAATGTCAATGTGAATTTTCATTTAATCCCACAAGACACTAACGCCATACTTTTGGTTTAGAACTATCTGTTTTGTATAGTAAACTTTTTTGCCATACTTTTTACTGAGTAGTTCTACCTCCAACTCTTCATCCTCAAGAAGAGTCCTTATATCTTTATACTGCAACCATTTTCCGTACTTTGCTAAAGAGTTTTGCCAGATTCTAAAGTCACAAGTTGCACTTTCTGTAAGCTCAAACATCTCTCCATCTTCAGTTTTCCAGTTAGCATTTGAACAAGCATAGAGTTTTACTTTTTTTCCGCTTACTTCTTTGTCTCTGACTTCTATCTGACCATCATCACAGTAGGGGCACTTTCCTAAAATCATAATTCTTTCCTTATCTGCAAAGAATAATAGCCCATGCAAAAAGATTTTAAAAAAAATATGGCAAAACGCCATAAATATCATGAAAGTTTTAGATAAAAAGTTGTTCCTTGGTTTAGAGAAGTCTTAATCTTAAGCTCAATTCCCAACTCAGTGGAGAGTTTTTTGACTATATGAAGACCTATACCTATTCCAACATCTTGTTCTTTGTAGAACCTATCGAATACTTTGCTAGGATTTTTAATTCCTTTACCGTTATCTTTTATACAAAGTACATTCTCATTCTCTTGCATGTAAACTTCCACAGTTCCATCTTCTTTGTTATACTTTGCAGCATTACTCAAGAGGTTATCTATTATCCGGGTGAAGGCATCCTTGTTTGTAAAAAAAACTCTTTTAGGTACTCGATTTTGAAGATGTAAATGCTCATAGTTCATTCTTAGTATCTCTAGTCTCTGCATTACAAGCTCACTTAAATCTAACTCCTCTTTTTGTAAAGCACTATTGTTTAAATATGCACGAAGATTCTCTTGAAGATTTAAAATGGTTTGAACACTCTTTTGGATTCTCATTATCTTCGCATTTTTTATCCCTTCCCTTTCAAGCATAGCACTGTTAAGTCTCAAAGTAGATAGTGGTGTATTAAAATCATGTAAAATATCTTTCACAAACTCCTGCGTTAAATGTAAAGCATTTCGGAGGGGATAAAGTGTATATAAAGAGAAGAGTATAGAAAAAATCAAAACAGCTAACATCGCAAAAAAGAGACTAATAAGAGACTCCTTGAGTATCTCATGAAGTTCTAAATTATATTTTTCTATTGGATAATAAATTTCTATACTATTAAGTGTTGAGTTTGGTATTGTAAAGTAAGAGGATAATGCTTCACTAGTTTTATAAAGTTTATAAAGCTCTTTGTCTTTAGTAAGAACAAAGTTAATTTTATACTTTGCACACTCTAAATCAAAACTACATATTCTCATTTCGTTAAATACTCTTTCATCTAGCGTTTGTACATCTTTCATGTAGTTAATATAGTTAATAGTTCCGATCAAAGCCCCCATGGAGACAAAAAAGAGAATGAAACTCTTTAAAAAAGATTCGAGTTCAACTTTTTTCAATGCTATATCCTATACTACGAATATTTTTTATATCTAAGTCCAGTGTAGTTCTGAGCTTATTTATGGCAACTCTTAGGGCTGTTGAAGAGGGGTGTTCTAAACACTCCAGTAAAATTTCCACATCAATTACATCCCCAATATTTTGCATAAATGTTTTTAAAAGACAGCTCTGAACCTCACCCAAAGAGAGAACAATTCCATCTTTTTTTACTGTTTTGTTTAAAGGGTTATACTCAAGATGTTTGTATGAAACTGTTTTACTTTTTTGCACAAACTTTGCATTCACACGGATGAGAAGCTCCTCTGGAAAAAAAGGTTTTTTTATGTAATCCTCTGCACCAACTTCAAAGCCCTTTGCGATTGAGTTTATGTCAACTAAAGCACTTATAAAAATAGCCGGTGTTTTATCATCTGCTCCGCGTAGAGACTTTAACAGTTCAAGCCCATTTATTTCAGGAACATTAATGTCAAAAATATATAAATCAAACTTTTGCTCATAAGCACTCTCTACAGCCCAAGCTCCATCTCTCACAAGTGTTACACAATAACCTTCCTCTTCTAAAAGCTCTTGTAGTGTATCTCCTAACTCCAAGTCATCTTCTAAAAGTAGTATGGACTCTTTACTCATCTTAGCTCCTTAAAACTTGCAGCCAAAGCTTAAAGCGAGATAGTTATCACTCGCTGAATCACTGAGCCCATGAGCATAAGTAAGGTTTACAAAACTTCTGTTACTAAGAGAGTAAAAGCCATAAAGCGATGCAGTACGAATCTTTTGTACCTCTGTGTATATGCTGTCGCTCTCATTATAAGAGAGACTTGCATAGAGTTTGTGTGAGAAGAAATATCCTGCTCCCAAACTGAAATAATTACTATCTTGATAATAAAGTTCGTCAATTACATCCTCATCGTTGATAAAAGTATGTCCAAAGGTAGTAAAAAAGTTAATATTTTCCATGGTATATCCAAGGTTTAGATTTACTCTATAGTCTATCTTGTTTGAGCCAAAATAGTCCTCGTAAGTTGCTAAGACAACCCCACCACCGAGACTCATGTATAGCTCTTCATCAAGAAGTATATACTCCAAACCTACATAAGTATCATTCATTCCAGATGCATTATAGCCATCGCCTTTGTTATTATAATAAGAACTATTTAAAGAGAGTATGATTTTTTTATAGTAGTAACTGAGCTGCAGAGTTGTAGTAATCGTATCTATTTTACTGAGTATATTATAATCTGTATCAGAGTAACTCACTCCTACAATTAGGTCAAAATGGTAAGAAGGCAAAAGAGATTCTATACTACAGCCTGTGTTGTCTACAATATCCATAAAAGGTGTATATAAACAGCTATCATCTTTGTCTTCAACTCCATCCATATCTCCATCTGTATATGCATAGAGTCCTAGAGGTAGCAGGAGAAAGAGAAAAAAGATGGTTTTAAAGTACACCCTATTTTACCTTGGAGACTTCATTGGAGTCTCGTCTCTGTTTTTCATAAAGTCTGTAACAGCTTGTTGTTGTGAGCGACCTTGAGTTTGTTGCATCTCTTGTGCTTGTTCAAATACTCTGTTGTTTACTTCTTGGCGGACTTGCTGTTTTGATCTATTCTGTGTCTGGAGTGCACTTATGGTCGCATCTCTCTCATTTTTATTCATGGTAGCGATCTCGCGTTTAAGTGCATTCATCAACTTCACTCTCTTTTGAGGTGAAGCCTCTCGAATTCTTTGCATTTTTTCATCTATACTCTCCGCCATTACAAAAGAACTTCCCATAAGTAGCAATGTTGTCACCAATAATAATCTTTTCATAATCTCACCTTTGCTTCTAATCATACAATGACATAGCTTTAATTTCTACTGCCCATTTTATCATTCACAGGATACTCTTCACTTGTTTTACAAAATTCAGTGCCAAGTACACAACAGCCTTCACTCACACCCTGTGCCTTAAGAGCTTTATCAAATGCCCAGTAGTGATTGTAACTTCCAGAGCGAAGTCCTTCAAACACAAGACGGATATCCTCTGCATTTTGAACAAGTTTTATATCTGTATTTAAATCATTTATATCCGTAACTTCAACCATACAGCCTACTTCTAGTGCATCCTGGAGTGACTGTTCTCCTTTTGTGTAAAGCTCACTATAAAGAGCAGTTATTTCAGGAGTGTTATAAACGCCAGTATTATAAGCTTCAAGTGCATCCTCAGAGTAAGCTCCACTATAATCAGTCGTATTAAATATATTTAAATCATACTTTTGTATAAGTGTCTGAACTGAAGCGATGTGCTGCAACTCTCCCTTAGTCGCAATATTATAAAGGGTTTGAGAAGGAGTTAAGGCATTAAGTGCAAGATAAATATCACGAGCCAATCTCTCTTCATCCCACATATATGCAAGAGTAGCCTTTTGCTCTAAACTCAATACAACTGGTTCAATCGCATTAACAATACTTTGTATTGGTGAGAGTTGTACTTCTGGAATCTCTTCTTCTGTTATTCCAGCAATATTTAAATCATCCATAAGCTCTGCTTCAAGTGCAGTAGAATCAAGTTGTGAAGCATTATATATCGCTTTTCTAATTTGTATTCTAGTTCTTAATGTGAGCATATCTACATCTCCTAAAAGAGCAGGATCGCTTATGTTATTCTCAAAACAGTAAGCATAAACTTCATCACTTAAGGCTGCATTATCAATATCTGTAGATGGACTTGTTTTAAGGATTTCATCTTCACTAAATCCATCTTCCACAAGGGCAGCTAAAATTGTGCTACTCTGAGCCATAGTTGTTGCCAAAGTCATAACATTACCAGCTTGTGTTCTTAAACGCAATGTATTCATTGCAACATCGCCTCCGCTAATAACACCATTTCTGTCCATATCTATATAACCACCAAAACTCTCTACTGGATATGTTGGACTTGTAAAGCTGTAGACACCGTTACCCTTACTTACTCCAATTTGACCTTTTGCATCTCTTACTATAGCACCTAAAACAGGTCCTCTCTCAACCAAAATATCCGTAACCCCTGTGCTCGTAGTTTCACCTGTAGTATCTGATGTACCGCCACAAGCAGTTAAAAATAGAGCTGCTGCAGTTGAAAATAGTAAAATTGATCTCTTCATATTTATTCCTTTTATATCTTTTGTATGGTGTAATATTTACATAAGAGTGTTAGCAAAGTGTTAGCTACTCATAATTTTTTGCTAAAATGCGACTTATGAATGAATATGAAGAAAAATTTCACCTAGCAACAAAAAATGGTTTTTATAACAAACTTCCTCAAAATGAGCAGGAGTTTATAAAAGATAAAGCATTTACTTTTAAGTTTTCCCATCAAGAACTAAAGCAAATCATAGACATAGCTCGTGACCTTGGTATGTGGGATGAAAAACGCATTAGCGAGATTTTCCCTGAACACACTCAAAAAAAAGTTGTTTTCACTCGTCTAAGAAATGCTTATGAAGAGATTCGTAATAAGCCAAACTCTTATGAGAACTTCACTCTAAAAAACATTCCTAAAGAGCAGAAGTTTACTTTTAAGACTGCTCCAAAAGAGGGTTTTGGTCTTGGACTTTGTCCTGTGGCAAGTGAGAAAACAAGATGCTGTAATCTTTTAACACTCGATGCAGTAGAGTCTTGCGGTTTTGACTGTTCATACTGTTCTATACAGAGTTTTTACAACCAAAACACCATCACTTTTGACAGTAGTTTTAAAGATAAACTCCTTAACCTCAAACTCGACCAAAGCAAAACTCACCACATAGGAACAGGGCAAGCCTCTGATTCACTTATGTTTGGAAATCGCGAGGGAACACTCGATGCTCTTTTTGAGTTTGCACGAGTCAACCCAAATGTCATCTTAGAGTTTAAAACAAAATCAGACAATATAAAGTACTTCCTTGAAAATGCCGTACCAAAAAACATACTCTGTACTTGGAGCTTGAACACTCCAACCATCATAAAAAACGAAGAACATCTCACAGCTTCACTTGATAAACGTATAAACGCAGCAAGAGCTTTAGCAGATAGAGGTATAAAAGTAGGTTTTCACTTTCATCCAATCGTTGAGTATGAGGGTTATCTTGAGGAGTATGCGAAAGTTTACGAAAGACTTATAAGAGAGTTTACTCCTAGTGAAGTAGCACTTGTGAGTTTTGGGACACTCACCTTTATAAAGCCTGTTATCAAACAACTTCGTGAACGCGAGTTTAGAAGTAAAATCACACAGATTCCTCACGAAGATGCAAGTGGAAAGACCTCTTATCCAAACGCCACTAAAGTTGAGATGTTTAAACATGCTTATGAGAGTTTTTCTGCTTGGCAAAGAGGAGCAGCTGGAGAGGAGAGAGTCTTTTTTTATCTTTGTATGGAAGAGCATCAGATGTGGGAAAAAACTTTTGGATATCAGTACTCTACAAACAATGATTTTGAAAGAGATATGTTAAGTTCTTATGCTCAAAAAATTGGTATTGAGTATCTACTCTAGGTAACACTACTGAAACAGTAGCGTAATAAAGGTATATTACACTTCTTGCTCTAAGGTAGCATATGAAAAAACTTCTCTCTGTATGGCTTCTCTTTTTTGTCTTACTTGAAGCAGAAAACGAAACTTTTGAATTTGGCATAGGCATAGGATCTCTCTACTATCCAAACTATGTAGGTTCAAAATCTACACAAANGCTGACACTTCCTTTGCCTTATATTCGTTACAGAGGAGAATATATTCGCATAGATGAGGATGGACTTACTGGAAAACTTTTTGGTATTAATGGCCTACATATTGACTTAAGCGTTAGTGGATCCCTCCCAGCAAGTAGTCAAAAAGATGGGGCAAGAGAAGGTATGCCAGATCTAGATCTAACAGGAGAGATAGGTCCAAAACTTGTTTACAATATCTATGAAGAAGGTGTAAGCAAACTTGAGTTTGAGCTTGATGTCAGAGCAACACTCTCTACTGACTTTAAGTCTATCTCCTACAGAGGTTTCCTATCAAATCCCCAAATAAAATACTCTTTGAACTATTCAACATTCGAGTGGACACTCAGAACAGGACTTGTATTCTCAGATAAAACCTATAATAATTACTATTATGGAGTAGATAAACAGTATCAAACTTCCACAAGAGAAAAATATGATGCAAAAAGTGGCTATGGTGGTTTTAGAAATAGGATTGGTATGACATACAAAAAAGAGAATATGTGGGCTGGGGCATTTATTTCGTATATAAATATTAAACAGAGTATATTTGAAAACTCACCCTTAGTAGAGACTCAGGAATCTTTGTATATAGGTGCATCTTTGGCTTATATCTTATATAGCGTAAAGTGAAAATATAGGAAGTATTTAAAAAAAGAGGTAATTCTAACCCTAAAGAGGGTTTAGAATTATTTTGCTAATGCTGCTTTAGAAGCTTCAGCAACTGCGCTAAACGCTGCTGCATCATTCATAGCCATATCAGCAAGAATTTTACGGTCAAGCTCGATACCAGATTTATGAAGACCATTCATAAAAGTTGAATAGTTCATTCCATTTAAACGAGCCGCTGCATTGATACGGATGATCCATAGTTTACGGAACTCACGTTTTTTCTGCTTACGGTCACGAAAAGCGTACATCATTGAGCGTTCTAATTGCTCTTTTGCTTTTCTAAAGTGTTTACGGCGTCCGCTGTAAAAACCTTTCGCTAATTTTAATATCTTTTTGTGTCTTCTTCTACGAACAACACCTGTTTTAACTCTTGGCATTTTTTTCCTTTTTCTTTACCCGGTCATTATATTTCTCTACATAATGAACAAAGTCCATTCTGTAGGTATGGACTAAAGTCCCTACAACCCCCTAAAGCTACTCACATAAATGTGAAAGATTTACAAAGTCATACTCTACACAATCAGGGTGCCACATCTATTGGTGGACTTGCCCAATTATTTAAAATTGGAGATATTTATGATAATTAATTTATCATAGCCTTGATGTTCTTCTCATCTACTTTAGCAACTACTTTTGGAGTATTTTGCTCACGACGAGTTTGTGCATCTTGTTTTGTTAAGATGTGGCTTCTAAATGCAGTTCCGCGTTTAACAGTACCATTTTTCTTAACTTTAAAACGCTTTACAGCGCCTTTTACCGATTTCATTTTTGGCATCGATGGCTCCTTTGTAAAATTCTCGCTTCTAACTAAGGCTAGAATTAAGGGTGAAATTATACCAAAATATTTCTAAATTTTAGCTACAATCCATTTATGAAATCAATTATACATATACAAAAAGCTCTTAAAGAACTAGATGATGAAGTACAAAAGATACTGCTTGACTGGAGTATCCCTCTCAATGAAAAAGACAACTTAATGTTGCCAATATTGCAACAAAAAAGAGTTTTGGATCAAACACTAGAGGACTTGACTTATCTTAAGGAAAATCCACCTACTCCAAACCAACCCTGTGGAATCTCGAAGTACAGGGACGAAAACTAAAGTTCAATACAAGCGAAGAGCTAAAAAAGTCATAAAGTCTAAATTAGAATTCAAATCCGCTATAATGTTAAATAAAAAAAATATGTAAAATATCTTTTAACTCAAATATAAACGGAAATACTTATGACACAAAGCTCATACCTAGAACTAGGTCGAATTAACACACTTATTATAGACAGACTCACAACTCCTGGTGCTTATCTAATGGCAGAAGATGGAAATGATGTTTTACTTCCTGGACAGTATCTTACACAAGAGATGAAAGAGGGCAATCTCCTTAATGTCTTTTTATATACAGACTCTGAGGATAGACTTGTTGCTACTACACTTAAGCCAACCGCAATGCTGGATGAGTTCGCACTCTTTAAGGTTCTTGATACTGCTCCATTTGGTGCGTTTATGGACTGGGGACTTAGTAAGGATCTTTTTGTTCCAAATATGTTTCAAAAAACACCATTTAAAATTGGAGAGCAGCGTTTTCTTAGAGTTGTTTATGATGAGAGAACACACCGACTTGTTGGTACTGAAAAGCTTGGCGACTTTTTTGACAGAAAAGTTGTTGGTCTTGCAGTAAATAAAGAGGCAAAAATCCTCATAATCTCCAAAACGCCACTTGGATTTAAATGTATTGTCAATGATAAATACGAGGGACTTATATATCATAATGAAATCTTTGAAAACATTGAACTTGGGGATGAAAAAACTGCCTATGTAAAAACTGTCCGAAAAGACGGAAACATTGACCTCACACTTAGAAAACCAGGAAGTAAAAAGACTGCTACTTCAAATGATAAAGTGCTTGAGCTCTTAAAAGCCAACAAAGGAATTATGCCTTATAACTATAAAAGTGATGCCGAGCTTATTAAGAGTGTCTTTGCTATGAGTAAAAAAGAGTTTAAACGCAACCTTACAAAACTTCAAGACGAGGGTAAGATAGAGGTCAAAGATACCGGTATATATTTGAAGGTTTAAATATGGCAAAGAAAAAAGAAAACATTGATTTACACACAAAAGATATAATATTTTTGATGCAAAATGAAGAATATAAAGTTCTTCGATTTTACCAAGCGAAGATGACTCTTGATATTGTTTCTACCTCTAATACGAAAGAGGGGATAAAAAATGTTCCATTTGCTCAAGTACCTAAAGAGATAAAAAAGATTATAAAACCAAACTAGATAAAGATTTCCTATGACATTTAACCAAATAAAAATGGCACTCTATGCTACATTCATTACAAACTACTATGGCTACAAACTAAAAAAAGCCTTAACATCACAAGAGAAAAAAAGAATCCGCATTAATTACTCCAATCTTCTTTTAGAAAAACTGAAACTTAAAGTATGTGTACTTAATCCTGAAAAAATCCCCAAAAATGGACAGTATCTTTTAGCTTCAAATCACAGAAGTGTTATTGATCCTCTCATAATTGAAGTAGCTACACAAAACAGTTCTATCTTTGGACACTGGATTTCAAAAAAAGAGTTATATAACTCCTTTTTCTTTGGACTCTTTGTAAGAAATGGGGGAACGATCTTGCTTGATCGTGAGAACTCAAAAATGAGCGGATTCTTTACAGAGATAAAAGAGGTTGTAAAATCTGGCTATTCTATTTATATTTTTCCAGAGGGAACAAGAAATAAAAGCGAAGACCCTTTAGCAGAGTTTAAAGATGGCTCACGCCTGATTGCTGTAAAAAATCGTTTAGATATTCTTCCAGTATATATAAAAACGAATGCAGACAAGGAGCTAATGGCATCTTTACAAGACGGAGAGAAGCAAAGAGTCATAGAAATAGAGTTTGGGGATGTAATAAGCTATAAAGACAAATCTCAAACACTCCAAGAGTCGTTTAAAAAGCAGTTTTGCATAAAGGCTAAAAATGAATAATAAAGTTATCACAGCTACAAGTGGTAGTGATTTTTATATATGGATTGCTATGTTTAGCATACTTATAATTGGGGTTGCTTATTTAGCTTATAAAAATAAGGATATTGAGAGATAAAAGGAGCCCAACCGAAGCTGGGAAGATGCATATCAATGAATCAGTTAAAGATATACAAGGAGAATCGTAAGTAAGAGTATATAGGAGATTTGTTACAAAAGTGTTAACAGATATTTATATAACTTTAGTTATGATTCTTTACAATCAAATAATTAGGAAAGATTATGAAAACATGTACATCTTTAGAAGAGGTAAGAGCTGAGGTAGATTTAATTGATACAAAACTAGTAGATTTAATTTCAGAAAGAAGTCACCTGATACACCAAGCGGCAGCTTTTAAAAATAGTGTCGAAGAGGTAAAGGCAGAAGATAGAATAGAGTTTATTATTCAAAAGAGTCGTCATCAAGCAATAGCTCTAGGAATAAATCCAAATATGATATCTGAACTTTTTAAAATAATGATAGATGAAATGGTTGAGATGGAGATATCTGAATTTAGAAACGCAGATGCGTTTTAAGTAATAAAAAGCTCTGGCATTTAAATGCCAAAAGCTTTTTATTTGTATCTGTAAGTGATACGACCTTTATCGAGTGAATATGGAGTTAACTCTAGTTTCACTTTATCACCTGGAAGAATTTTAATGTAATGCATTCTCATTTTTCCAGCAATGTGACATAAAATAATATGTCCATTTTCTAATTCAACACGGAAAGTTGCATTTGGTAATGCTTCAATAATCTTGCCGTCAACTTCAATAACGTCTGATTTAGCCATTTTTTAAGTCCTTTTTCTCTTAAGCAAGAGATAATATTTCAGCTTTACCATTGATAACTGCAACAGTATGCTCATAGTGTGAACCGCGTAATCCATCGGTACTAACAACATCCCAGCCATTTTCTAAAATAACTGGTTTCCCCTCTTTTTGACAAATCATAGGTTCCAAACAAAAAACCATTCCATTTTTTATTTTTGGTCCAGCTTTAGCTTTTCCATCAATATAGTTTGGAATTTGAGGTTCATCATGTGGTTTTTTTCCTATTCCATGTCCACAAAAGTCTCGTAAAGGTATATATCCAGCATCAACTATCGCTGTTTGTATCGCCTCAGAAAGCTCTTTAAAGTGCATACCATCTCTGATCGACTCTATCCCTGCATATAAAGCATTCTTAGCACATGCTATGAGCTGCTCATCTTGTGCATCGATAGTGCCAACTCCCGTAGTAATTGCAGCGTCGCCAAACCAACCATCAAGTTCAGTCCCAATATCATAACCTATGATATCGCCCTCTTGAAGTTTGTAGTCACTAGGAATACCGTGAATAATAACCTGGTTAAGTGAAGTACATACAGCATTAGGAAAGCCATAGAGACCTTTAAAAGAAGGCTTCGCACCATGAGAGCGAATAAAATCCTCTGCCATAGCATCGAGTTCTAATAAAGAAGCTCCAACTTTTGTGTTTTTACGAAGAAGTTCGAGTGCACCACCAACAATTTTGTTAGCAGCGCGAAGTTTTTCTATCTCTTGGGGTTTTCTAAGCGCAATCGCCATTTTTATAGACCGGTTGCACTTAAAGTTTCATATTTGCTCGAATAGATTTGAGCTTCTATTTTTCGCATAGTATCAAGAGCAACTTGAACAACGATAAGAACTGCTGTTCCACCAAAGAAGAATGGTACACCCATTCCCTTGATTATCATAAATGGCAGTGTTGCTACAAGACCAAGATAAAGAGCTCCAGTAACTGTTAATCTACTTGCAGTTTCATTTAAAAAATCTTTTGTAGAATTACCGCTACGGATACCTTGAATAAATCCACCTTGGCGTTTTAAGTTCTCTGAAATATCTTTTGCATTAAAAGTAATAGATGCATAAAAGAATGCAAAGAAAATTACAAATATAAAAGTTAAAAAGTTAAAGAAATAACCATTTGGATTCAAAAAGTCAGCTATCACTTGAATCGTAGGATTTGTACTACTTGAGAGTACAGTCATAGGAAACATCAAGATAGCTGAAGCAAAGATTACTGGAATAACACCAGCAAGGTTTACTTTGATAGGAATATAGTTCATTACACGTTTGTTTTGGTTTGCCATCATAACTTTCTTAGCATAAATGATAGGAATACGACGCTCTCCAAGTTCAACATAAATAATAATTGCTACAGTTCCTAAAATAAGTGCAAGGATTGCAATTACAGTAAGGAAACTCATTGCACCAGTATTTACCATAGTAATAGTTTGACCTATAGCCGATGGTATAGCTGAAACAATTCCTGCAAAGATAATTAAAGAGATACCGTTACCGATACCACTTTGAGTAATTTGCTCACCAATCCACATAAGTAACATAGTTCCTGCAAGCATTGAGATAGCAGAGAGAAGTATAAATGTATTTTGATCAGCTAAAATTGCACTGTTACCGCTTGGTCCTGTAAGACTTTGAAGTCCAACACTCACACCTATCGCTTGAATTATAGTAATTACAATAGTCGCATAACGAATAATTTGCATATACTTAACCATTCCATCACGCTCTTTTTTCATCTGTCCTAATGTAGGAAATGTTGCAGCTAAAAGCTCCATAATGATTGAGGCAGTAATGTAAGGCATAATACCAAGTGAAATAATAGATAGTCTCTCAACAGCATTTCCACTGAACATGTTAAATAAACCAAGAGCATCTGATTGATGTGAGTCGAAGAAAGAAGCAATAACTGCCGTATCTACACCTGGAACTGGCACATAAGCCAGCAGGCGATAGATAAATAAAAACCCGATAGTAATAAGTATCTTATTAACTAGATTTTTATTCATAATATTTAGTTACCTGTAGCAGTAACGTTTTCGTCTTTAATTTTTGAAGCTAAATCTTTCGCAGTAGCTCCTACTAATTTAACTTTTGTAACTGAAGCATTCATTTTGTGAACACCACGAATTGATTCTATAGTGATTTCAGCAAGTTCTGCAACAGCTTTAATTTTAGTAACATTGATTACATATGGTTTTACTAATCTAGAAGTAAATCCTATTTTAGGTAAACGTTTTGCAAGTGGTTGTTGACCACCCTCAAAGTTTCTTTTTCTTTTGTAACCTGAACGAGATTTTTGACCTTTTTGACCACGAGCAGCAGTCTTTCCAGTTCCAGAACCTTGTCCACGTCCAACACGCTTACGATTAGCTGTTGAACCCTCTGCAGGTGTTAAATTTTCAATACCCATCTCTCTATCCTTTTATACGAGAAAGTGCTTCAACTGTAGCACGAACCACTGTATTTGGGTTGTTTGAACCGATTGACTTTGTAAGAATATCTTGAATTCCTGCAAGCTCAAGAACTGGACGAGCAGCTCCACCGGCGATAACACCCGTACCTTCTGATGCTGGCTTGAGTAAAACACGAGAAGCATTGTACTTGTGCTCAATATCATGCGCGATTGTAGTCCCTTTAATCTTAACAGTTGTTAAGTTTTTAAAAGCATTATCAACAGCTTTACGAATAGCATCTGGAACCTCTTTAGCCTTACCAACACCATAACCGATAGTACCATTTTTGTTACCAACTACAATAAGTGCAGTAAAACGGAAACGACGTCCACCTTTTACAACTTTAGTAACACGACCAATATTTACAATTGACTCTTCAAAATCATCTCTGTTAATTTCCATCATGTCTCCTTAAAACTTAATTTCGTTTGCACGAAGTGAATCACCAAACGCAGCGATAACGCCGTGGTACTGGTAACCATTACGGTCAAATACTATTTCATTGATGTTTGCAGCTTTAAGTGTCGCAGCAAATGCTTCACCAAGTGCTGTAGCACCTTCTTTGTTAGCTTTGTGTCCAGAAACTTTAGAGTTTAAAGCACATAATGTTGTTGCAGTAACATCATCAATAGCCTGTACACTTATATAGCGGTTTGACTTAAATACAGAAACACGAGGAAGTGAAGCACAACCAGATATTTTTGCACGAATACGTAACTTACGCTTTAAACGGTTAGCTACTTTATTTTTTAATACTTTTGCATTCATAATTTAATACCCTCCCTTACTTCTTAGCAGTTTTACCGGCTTTACGCACGATATGCTCTTCCATGTATTTTACACCTTTACCTTTGTAAGGCTCTGGTGGACGGAAACTTCTGATTTTTGCAGCTGCAGAACCTAGAAGTTGTTTGTCATGACTCTTAAGAGTGATAACATTTTTCTCAACTGTAGCCTCAAGACCATCCACTAAATCATAGTTAATGTCATGTGAGTGACCAAGTTGTAGGTTTAAAACTTTACCTTGAACAGCAGCTCTATAACCAACACCATTAATCTCTAGTTGTTTAGTATAACCCTCAGTTAAACCTGTAACGATATTCGCTGCAAGTGCTCTGTAAGTTCCCCAGAAAGCTCTATGCTCACGAGAGTCAGATTTAGTAGCAAAAGTTAAAACATTTCCATCAACATTGAAGTCAACATTTCCTTTTGTATCTAATTCCATACTAATTTTTCCCTTAGTAAAAGTGATAACATTTCCATCTACTGCTACTGTTACGTCAGCTGCAAATTCTACTGGTAATTTTCCAATTCTTGACATGTTATTCTCCCCCCTACCAAATCGTACACATAACTTCACCACCGATACCAAGCTCATAAGCTTTGTCATTCGGTAGAACGCCGTGTGATGTACTAACTATAATAGTTCCATAACCATTCTTGAAACGTTTGATGCCCTCTTTACCTTCGTAAACACGACGACCTGGTTTAGAAATTCTTTTCATTTCATTGATTACAGTTTTACCATCTTCATCATACTTAAGTACAACTTTAATAGTTTTTTTAACGCCATCTTCAACAACGTTACAAGACTCTAAGTAACCTTTATCTACTAAGATATTTGCTAATGCTTCAACACTTTTTGAGTGAACTAAAGTAGTAACTGGTAATCTTCTCATACCTGCATTACGAACACGTGTTAACGCATCTGATACTAGATCATTAATTGCCATTTATTTTTCCTTGACTTTGTAAATACTTTGAATTTAATCAAAGTAAAAACTAATAATTAGAAGTTTCCTCTAATTTGGTATGCAAAAGGAACAAGTCCCTTTTCACTACGCTAACGCTAAGTTTCCCTCAGCGGGAAGCTCATGCACTAGTGCATTTTAGCTTACCAAGAAGACTTTCTAACACCTGGGATTAATCCCTCGTTTGCCATTTTTCTAAAACATACACGACAGATACCAAAGTCACGTAGTACTGAGTGTGGACGACCACAGATTTGACATCTTGTGTATCCACGTACTTTAAACTTAGGTTCTCTTGCCGCTTTTGCGATCATAGACTTTTTAGCCATTGTTACTTCCTTTAGTGAAAGGCATACCCATTTTCTCTAAAAGAGTAAACGCAGCCTTGTCTGAATCAGCAGTTGTAACTACAGTAATGTTCATACCATGAATTTGCATGATTGAATCGTAGCTAATCTCTGGGAAAATTAGTTGCTCTAAAAGACCGAAGTTATAGTTACCACGACCATCAAAACCATTTCTTGGAACACCACGGAAATCTTTCACACGTGGAAGTGCGATAGATACGAGACGATCAAGAAAGTTATACATATTTTCACCACGAAGAGTTACACGTATACCAACTGGCATACCCTCACGAACTTTAAAACCTGCAACAGATTTTTTCGCGATTACAGTTGAAGCTTTTTGACCAGCTATTTTAGTAATTGTGTCTTCGATGTTTTGGATAAGCTTATTATCTTTCATTGCAAAACCAGCACCAACAGAGATAATTATCTTCTCTATTTTAGGAGTTTGCATTGGATTTTTAATTCCTAAGTCAGCTTGTAACTCAGGCTTTAAAGCTAAATATTTTTCTTTTAAGCGTGCCATCTAATTATGCCTCCACTTTACGTACATTTGAAGCGTCAATTGGCATCTCTTTATTGATATGCCCACCCTTCGTGTTCTCTTCAGTTGGTTTCACAGCTTTTTTAGCTATTTTACAACCCTCTACGATAACCTTGTTTTTCTTAGGCATAACTGCTAAAACAGTAGCCTTAGTTCCACGGTCATCTCCAGCGATAATCTCTACAGTATCGCCTTTTTTGAAATTAAACTTTGCCATTAAACAACCTCCGGTGCAAGAGATACAATTTTCATGAATCCAGCATAACGTACTTCACGACCAACAGGGCCAAAAATACGAGTACCAATTGGCTCTCTCTTGTCATCTAGTATAACTGCTGCATTGTCATCAAAACGAATTAATGAACCGTTCTCACGTTGAACTTCTTTATGAGTTCTAACGATAACAGCTTTTACAACTTTACCTTTTTTAACTTTAGCAGTTGGTGTCGCTTTTTTTACAGAAGCAACGATAACGTCACCTACAGTAGCATAACGACGTTTAGAACCACCAAGAACCTTAATACACATAATCTCTTTTGCGCCTGTATTATCAGCTACATTTAAACGAGTAAAACCCTGGATCATTACTCTGCTCCTGAAACTACAGTTTTAAGTCTAAAAGATTTAGTCTTAGAAAGTGGACGACATTCGATTGCAACAATCTCATCTCCAACTTTAACTTCATTGCGTTCATCATGTACTAAGTACTTTTTGAAACGCTTTACAACTTTGTGGTAACGAGGGTGCATTACACGACGCTCAACAACGATTGTTACCGTTTTGTCACCTGCAATTTTTACTACGTTACCTTGAATTTCACGTTTGTGTGTCATCGCCAGCTCCTAGTTCGCCGCTGCTGTAAT
>JGI11705J14877_10000803_pt1 | contig 19009 bp, 19 predicted proteins | sample Etolaghawater15m_FD_14877 | JGI IMG/M metagenome (IMG submission 14877)
TATATTGCAGATGACAAGGGACAAGTACTCAAATACACAACTAAAGAGTTAGGATTGAGATAGTGACACTTACAGAGATACAAAAACATTTACAAGAAAATTCAAGAGACCTTAGCAATGAGTTCAAACGTCTTTTTCATGGTCGCGGTGGACTTTATGAAGGATGGAAGCATTTAACTGTTGACTCTATAGATGATATATTAAGTGTTGCACTTTACTCTCCAGAAGAGGAAGAAGAAGAGCTTTTAGATATGCTCAGAGGGTTTGTTAAGAGTTCTAGACACCAGACTGTAGTTTTACAAAGAAGATACCTGCAAGGCTCTCCTAGCGAAGTTATAGTAGGTGAACTCGGTGAGCATCTTTATCTTGTAGAAAATGGCATGAAAATAAAACTCAAGCTACTCTCAAATAGAAACAGCGGTTATTTTGCTGACATGAAAAATGGACGTGAATTTGTAAGACAAAACGCAAAGAACAAAAATGTTTTAAATCTTTTTTCCTACACCTGTACTTTTTCTCTCGCTGCTGCGTTTGGTGGAGCCAAGAGTGTTTCAAACATAGATATGAGCAAAAGTGCACTCTCTACAGGACGTGCAAATCATCATCTCAACGATTTAGAGATGAAAGGCATCAGTTTTCATCCCTACAACATTTTAAAATCATTTTCACGTATCAAGAAAAAAGGTCCTTATGATTTTATCATCATCGATCCACCAACCTTTCAAAAAGGAAGTTTTGAAGTTACAAAAGATTATATAAAAATCATCGCAAAATTACCTCAAATTGCTTCTGAGGATTGTACACTTCTTGCCTGTTTAAACTCTCCTAATTTAGAGAGTGACTTCATCACAAACCTCATCAAAGAGTGCGCACCAAGTTTTAAATTTGTAAAACGTTTAGATAATGTTCCTGATTTTGCAAGTGAAAATGAAAACAGGAGCCTTAAAAATTTAGTTTTTAAGAGCATAAACAGGGATAAAACTAAACACAGTAGCTAGCTAAAAGCCCTTCTTTTAAAGCTAAATAAGTCTCTTCACCTTTTAGTTTTTTTACTATAGCAAGGGCAAAACAGATAGCCGTTGCTGGCCCACGTGAAGTCATCACGTTTGCATCTTCAACGACCATAGATTTATCACCCTCATAACCCTCTTTACGTATCTGCTCTTCTACCGATGGGTAACATGTAAACTTCTCTTTTAATACACCCGCTGCATTTAAGGCAAATGGAGCGGCACAGATGGCTGCAATATTTTTACCCGCTGCGTCCATCTCTTTTAAAATTCTTTGCACATTTGCATCATCAGCAAGGGCATAAGTTCCATCCCAACCGCCTGGCAAAACAATCATAGTGAGTTCATCTGAACTCACATTTTTGAGCTGTAAATCTGTCTCAATTGTAATGCCGTTGGCGCCTTTTACAAGACTATTTTCATCAAGTGAGGCCACTAAAACTTCTATCTCGGCGCGTCTAAGAACATCTATAATACAAACTGCTTCAATCTCTTCAAAACCTTTTGCTATTGGTACTAAAACTTTACTCATGTAATCTCCTCTTATAGAGCATAATTTATTGGAAATTTTTCCATTATTTTTTTAACAGCTGCGTTTACTGCTTCTGTTCTCTCTTGTGGTGTCTCTTTTTCATTGAGAACTTTGACTCCCATACCTCTCCAAATTACTTTTTTAGTTTTTGGGCTCAGAGCATCTACAACTAATGTGCCCTCTGTATACTCATAGGTATTTGATGTAGACATAACCATCCCTCCATAACCAAAACCTCTATATCCAGATAAGCCATAACTCACTTGTGTATCGCTTTTATCTTTTGCACTTGCATGAAATACAAAAATCAAATCAGCTTCTTCTTTTGAAACTTTTTTATAATTTTTTAATTCCAATTCATTTGCTAATGCATTGACAACTCTACTTGCAAAAAGAGTATTTTTTGTATTACCCACGCTTTCATCAATTATAAAAGTTTTTGCACTTTTAAAATCATATGACTCATCGTAGTCAACATTTACATCAAGAGTTGAACATCCAACAAACAGTATCATAGCCATTACTAAACTTAAAAATTTAATCATCCTAAATATCCTTTACCAAGATTTTACCATTATTTTAGTACAATCTACAAAATTTTATAAAGGCAAAATTATAAACATGATAAATTATCAATCCATCAAACCTTTACTCTTCAGACTCCAGCCAGAGTCTGCGCATCACTTAGCAGAGAGCGTATTAAGACTGCCAAATATATGTCAAATTCCCTTCAACTCATTTCTAAACTCTCATTTTATTACAGATGATGTTTTAAAACAAGAACTTTTTGGACGCAGTTTTTTAAATCCTGTTGGTCTAGGTGCAGGTTTTGATAAAAACGCAACTATGATTAGAGGTATGCAAATCTTAGGATTTGGCTACACTGAAATAGGTACAGTGACTCCTAAGCCACAAGATGGCAATCCAAAGCCTAGAATGTTTCGTCATATTGAAGAAGAGAGTCTACAAAACGCAATGGGCTTCAATAATGAAGGTGCCTACAAGGTTGTAAAAAGACTACAAGAGAGATTTCCTTTTACCACTCCTATTGGTATAAATATAGGCAAAAACAAAGTAACACCTGAAGCAGAAGCAATCAGTGACTATATTCATCTCATCAAAGCCTTTAACGGTTTAGGTGACTATTTTGTTATCAATATCTCTTCTCCAAACACTCCAGGTCTTCGTGATTTGCAAAATGAAGCCTTTATTACAGAACTTTTTACACAAGCTAAAGCACTCACAGATATGCCAATACTTCTTAAAATCGCTCCAGATATGAGCGTTGAAGATGCTATTGCGCTGACAACAATGGCAGTTGCAAAAGGTGCTGATGGAATTATTGCGACCAACACAACGATTGACTACTCTTTAGTGAGCAATCCAAAAGATATTGGTGGACTCAGTGGAGCTGTTTTAAAAGAGAAAAGTTTTAAACTCTTTGAAGCTATTGCCAAAGAGCTTTATGGAAAAACCACTCTTATATCTGTTGGTGGAATAGACTCAGCCCAAGAAGCGTATAAGCGCATAAAAGCCGGAGCCTCTTTAGTACAAATTTATAGCGGTATTGTTTTTCATGGTCCCGATATGATTATGAACATCAACAAAAAACTCATTGAACTCATCAAAGCTGATGGCTATGCAAACATAACTGAAGCTATTGGCGCAGACAGAAAATAGATATGAAATATTTTATAATAATAACACTGATTTTAGGAACATTAATGGCATCATCATTACCAAAATACGAAACGCAAACACTCAAAAATGGACTACAAATAGTAGTTATACCACTCCAAAACAACACAGGTGTTGTCAGTACAGATATCTTCTATAAAGTTGGAAGTAGAAATGAGATTATGGGCAAAACCGGTATAGCACATATGCTCGAACATATGAATTTCAAATCTACTAAAAACCTTGACTCTGGTGAGTTTGACAAAGAGGTCAAAAGTATAGGGGGCATCAACAACGCTTCTACAAGTTTTGATTATACTCACTACTACATAAAATCTAGTACAAACAACATGGGAAAATCTATTGAATTGTATGCAGAGCTTATGGAAAACCTAAACCTCAAAGATGAAGAGTTTCAACCAGAACGTGACGTAGTTGCTGAAGAGAGACGCTGGAGAACTGAAAACTCACCGATTGGTTATCTTTACTTTGAACTATTCAACAATGCTTTTACTTACCATCCCTACCACTGGACACCAATTGGTTTTATGAATGATATTCAAACTTGGACTATAGAAGACATAAAAGATTTTCATCAGACTTACTATCAACCAAGTAATGCAATCTTAATAGTTACAGGTGATGTCAAAGCAAAAGATGTTTTCAAAAAAGCCAAAAAAGAGTTTGGTGGAATTAAGAATAAGGCTGCTATACCTGCGTTTAAATTTATAGAACCAGAACAAAACGGTGCTAAGCGCATCACTATTTATAAAGAGAGCGAAGTTGAAATGTTAGCAATAACTTTCCGTGTACCTGACTTTAAACATAAAGACCAAGTAACACTCAGTACTATTTCTGAAATTCTCTACTCTGGAAAAAGCTCAAGACTTTATAAAGATTTAGTTGAAGAAAAACGTTTAGTTAACTCTATATATGCTTACAATATGGAAAATATTGATCCTTCTTTATTTATATTTTTAGCGACTTGTAATCCGGGTGTAAAAGCTCAAGATGTTGAGATTGAGCTCCTCAAGCAAATAGAACTAATGAAAACAACAAAGGTGACAAAAGCAGAGATTGATAAAGTAAAAATGAATACAAAAGCGGATTTCATATACTCACTTGAAAGTTCAACTTCTGTTGCAAATCTCTTTGGGAGTTATTTAGTGCGTGGAGACATTGCACCACTTATGTCTTATGAAGAGGATATTAAAAAAGTAACTGCAAAAAAAGTGCAAGAAGTAGCAAACAAATATTTTGATTTTAGTAAATCTACGACAATGATTTTAAAAAAAGATACTAAAGAAAAGTAAGAAAAAAATTATTCTAAAATTATAACTTTAAAACTTTTTAGCTATAATTGCGTATTATTTAAAAAGGGTAACTTCAATGAATATAGTAACAGGCTCTTCAACAGCACTCATAACTCCATTTAAAAATGGAAAACTCGATGAGCAGACGTATGCTGCACTTATTAAACGTCAGATTGACAATGGAATAGATGCAGTTTGTCCAGTAGGAACTACTGGTGAAAGTGCTACTTTATCATCTGATGAAGATAAAAGATGTATGGAAATTGCAGTTGCAGTTTGCAAAGGAACTAAAACTAAGGTGCTTGCAGGCGCAGGAAGCAACTCAACATCAGAAGCTATACTCGCTGCTAAAAATGCCCAAGAGTGTGGTGTAGATGCAATTTTTTCAGTTGCTCCTTACTATGTTAAGCCTTCACAAGAAGGACTTTATCAGCACTATAAGGCTATTGCTGAATCTGTACCTGAACTTCCTTTTATGCTCTATAATGTTCCTGGACGTACGGTTGTAGATATCGCTGCTGATACTGTTATTAGACTCTTTAATGATCTACCAAACATTTATGGAATCAAAGAGGCTACAGGAAGCTTAGAGCGTACTGTTGAGCTTCTTTCTCGTTGTCCTGAGCTTAAAGTATTTTCTGGTGATGATGCGATTGATTTTCCTATTTTGGCAAATGGTGGTGCTGGAATAACTTCTGTCACCTCTAACCTCATGCCTGATTTAAAATCAGAATTAGTAAGACTTGCTCTTAGTGGTGATTTTACAGGCGCTAAAGCCCTCAACGACAAGTTGTATCCTCTTAACTCGGTAATGTTTTGTGAATCAAATCCTATTCCAATCAAAGCAGCTATGTATATAGCTGGACTTATCGACACACTTGAGTACAGACTTCCTCTCACACCGCCAAGTCTTGAGAATATGAAAAAAATAGAAGCAGTGATGAAAAATTATAATATAAAAGGACTTTAACAATGGCTGAACAAACAATGAGCGGAAAAACTCTCTTTATTAGTGGTGGTACTCGTGGTATCGGTAAAGCAATCGTTTATGATTTTGCATCCAAAGGGTGTGACGTTGCGTTTACTTATGCCTCAAGTGCAGATACTGCAAATGAAATCATAGCTGATATTACGTCTCAATATGGTGTAAAAGCTAAAGCTTACAAACTTAATATCTTAGAGCCATCAACATATAAAGATGTTTACAAAGAGTTTGATGAGGACTTTGAGAGACTTGATTACTTTATATCAAACGCAATCATCTCTGGTCGTGCTGTTGTTGGTGGTTTTGCTCCGTTTATGAGACTTAAGCCAAAAGGTCTTGGTAATATTTACACTGCAACTGTGGAAGCTTTCGTTGTTGGTGCGCAAGAAGCTGCAAGAAGAATGGAAAAAACTGGTGGTGGTTCTATTATCTCTATGAGTTCCACTGGTAATCTTGTTTACACTCCAAACTATGCAGGTCATGGAACAAATAAAGCAGCCGTTGAAACTATGGTGAAGTATGCTGCTGCGGAACTCGGTTCAATGAAGATTCGTGTAAACGCAGTAAGCGGTGGTCCAATCGACACGGATGCGCTCAAAGCCTTCCCTAACTACGAAGAGGTAAAAGCAGAAGTTGTTAAACGCTCTCCACTTTCACGTATGGGTGATGCTACAGACCTTACTGGTGCTTGTGCATTTCTTTGTTCAGATGCAGCTTCATGGCTCACTGGTCAAGTTATTGTTGTTGATGGCGCAACCTCTTTTCAGTAGAACCCCAAACACCCTCTAGTAGACTAGAACAATGAGGACAACGTCCTTCTTTGTCTAGTAGATTCTCTACAAACTGCCCTATTTTACCACTGCGTTTAATAACTTTTTTAGAACAATTTGGACAGTAGCTTGATTCATACTTTTCATTATCTACATTCCCAACATAAACGTATTTCAGTCCCTCTTCTTTGGCTATTTTATAAGCTCTAATAAGTGTAGACTCGGGAGTTTTGGGAGTATCAAGCATTTTATACATAGGATGAAACGCAGAAAGATGCCAAGGAATTGATCTGTCTAAGCGAGCTATAAACTGAGCAATCTCTCTTATTTCTTCATCGGAGTCATTTTTTCCCCAAATCATTAGTGTTGTAATCTCAATCCAAATACCTTTTTTATGAGCATATTTAACACACTCCAACACAGGCTTTAATTTAGCACCACAAATATCTTTGTAAAATGTATTACTAAAAGATTTAATATCAATGTTCATACCATCTAGATAAGGTTCCAACAAATCAATAGCCTTATGCGTTTCATAGCCACTTGTCACATAAATATTTTTCAAACCTCTTTCATGCGCCAGTTTTGCAGTATCGTAAGTGTATTCAAAAAAAACTATCGGTTCATTATATGTGTAAGCTATGGAATCACACTTATTTTTTAAGGCAAGTTCAACCGCTAAAGAAGGAGGTAACTCTCTACCTTGTATCTCATAATTATGTTCTTTTGGATACTGCGATATATCATGATTTTGACAAAAAGCACAGGAAAAATTACAGCCAACCGTTCCAAATGAAAACACCTTAGAATTTGGCAAAAAATGAAACATAGGTTTTTTCTCTACAGGATCAACACCCAGAGCACAAGCAAGTCCATACACTAAAAGCCTTAACTCTTTATTTTCAACTTTTCTAACACCACAAATTCCGTATTCGCCCTCTCCTAGAACACAAGCGTGCGCACAAGCCTCACATACAATTTTCCCATTTTCATCTTTTTTACTTAACCACGCTACATGAGACATATAAAATCCTTTACAACATAATATCATATTTTAAATCTACTCACTAAGAGTTCAAATTTTTACAAGCCGATATTAAGAGCCAAAAAGCTAAAATCTCTTATTAATTTTATAAGGACTTTGATTGCTAAATCTACCAAACTTTTTAGCCTCTTTACGAATACTATTAGCACCACTCATGTTTTGGATTATTTTAAATCCACAACTTTTTACAGATAATGGTTTTCATATTACATGGAATTATTATACTGCCTCGCTATTATTTGTATTAGCGAGTGCAACAGACTTTTTTGACGGCTATATAGCAAGACAATGGAATCAAATGACTATGCTTGGCGCCATTCTTGACCCACTCGCTGACAAGATGCTTACTTTGGCTGCGTTTTTAGGCTTAATGATGATAGGTGAAGCTTCTGCGTGGGCTATATACATAATCATAGTTCGTGAACTTTTTATAACAGGCATTCGGACTGTTGCAGTAAGTGAGGGACTCAGCGTAAAAGCTTCATGGGCTGGAAAAGTAAAAACAGTTATGCAGATGATAGCAATAGGTTTTTTGCTTATGCATTGGCCTTTAGCAACTGAGCTACTATGGCTTGCAGTTGCAATAACAGTATACTCTGGTTTAGAGTATCTTTGGGGCTTTAGAAAAGCACTTTTAAAGGATGAAATTTAATGAGCTGGTTAGTATCACTCCTTGTCCTCTCGGGACTCATATTTTTCCATGAACTTGGCCACTACACGGCAGCTCGTCTTATGGGTGTTTATGTAGAAGTTTTTAGTATAGGTTTTGGGAAAAAACTCTTTACATTTCGCAGATGGAATACCCAGTGGAGCATCTCTGCTATTCCTCTTGGTGGTTATGTAAAAATGAAAGGCCAAGATGATAGTGACCCTACAAATGTAAGTTATGATGATGACAGCTATAATATCAAAACACCTTGGCAGAAGATTTTTATACTTTTAGCTGGTCCTTTTGCAAATTTTCTTTTAGCATTTATACTTTACTTCTTTATCGCTCTTGGTGGACCAAATATTCTTTCTCCGGTTATAGGGGAAGTTGTAAAAGATTCTCCTGCGTTTGTTGCAGGACTCGAATCAAATGACACTATACGTTCTATTAACGCAACTGAGATAGCAACCTGGAAAGAGATGGCAGAGATTATCTCTACATCAGAAGGTTCACTAGATCTTGAAATACTAAGAGCTGGGTTTATAGAGCACAAAATACTTACTCCAGAACTAAGCGAATCTCAAAATATGTTTGGTGAAAGCATTCAAAAGAAAATGATAGGTATTTCGAGTGCAGGTGTAACTCATGAACTAGAACTAAGCCCTTTAGAAACTCTTTCTTATGCGATGGAACAGACTATTTTTGCTTCAACTATGATATTTACAAGTGTTGAAAAGCTCATTAGTGGAGATATTCCGGCTAAAGAGCTAGGAGGCGTGATATCTATAGTTAAAATAACTTCAGATGCTACAGATGCAGGCTGGATGAGTGTACTTTTCTTTGCGGCTCTCATAAGTGTAAACCTTGGTGTTTTAAACCTTCTCCCTATTCCAGCTCTTGATGGTGGGCATATTATGTTTAACCTCTATGAACTCATCTTTAGACGAGAAGCTAGTGAAGCTGTAATTGTAAAACTTACTATTGCTGGATGGGTTATACTTTTTGGTCTTATGGGACTTGGACTTTTTAACGATATTAATAGATTAATGGGATGAAAATGGATAAGATAGAATATAAAATATATATAGATGACATAATTAGAAGAGTAGAAAAAGCGCGCTTGAGTGTCAGTGGCCACCACATAGTTAAGATTGTGGCAATTAGCAAGTATTCAACATCCGATGAGATTAAAAAGCTTTATGAGATTGGTCAGCGTGCTTATGGTGAAAACAAAGTTCAAGACCTAAAAGCAAAAGCAACAGAACTTGAAGATTTACCACTAGAGTGGCACTTTGTAGGTAATCTGCAAAAAAACAAAATAAATAATCTACTAGATATTAACCCCACTCTTTTTCATGCTCTTGATTCTTTAGAATTGGCACGAGAGTTACAAAAGAAAATCCAAGCAAGAGATATGACTTTAGATGCTCTTCTTCAAATTAACTCTGCAAAAGAAGAATCAAAACATGGCTTCATGCCAGAAGTTGCTTCTGATATTTATAAACAGATTTTAAAAGAGTGTCCAAACATAAATCTTAAAGGTGTTATGAGTATTGGTGCTCACTCTGATGATAAAAAAATCATAAAAGAGAGTTTTGAGACCACTTACAATATATACAAAAACCTACCAAACGCAACTATCTGCTCAATGGGCATGAGTGGTGACTTTGAACTTGCAATAGAGTGCGGTTCAAACATGGTTCGTCTTGGCTCTTTAATATTTAACAAGTAAATTTTATTTGATTATAATTATTATAAGATATAATTAGATTTATATTTATAATAATTAGGAGTCAAAATGAAAAAAACGGTATTTATGGATAAATATCCAATATTTTCTTTAGAAATCAATAAAAATGAAACAACTTATAAAAATGTGGATGAAATTATTGCGTATTTAAAAAGTTTAGTTGACGCTCACCCAGTTGCAAAATACATAGCTATTTTTGACCATTATGAGCATACGAGTTCAATGAAAGATGGTGAAATCAATGATGCGATTAAAGATGCTAAAAATCTGATTTTTTGTTTTGGTAAACAACTTCCAAATACAAAAATATTAGCTGTAAGACCAAGAAGTATAGGGATTTGCGAACTTGAAAACTCTTTTGTTATAGACTTTTTAGAAGTTCCAAATGAGCAGCTGCACCAAGTAACAGAGACTTGGGCAAAATCAGTTGCAAATAAGTAATCTTTCCTGTGTTTATTAGCTAAAGTATGAACAAAGTCAGCTTTAAGTCCTCTTGACAAAGGAGGACCTTAAACTTTTTATATTACTAATCGCTAATGAGACCTCTTAAATAATTCCTTTATAAAATCATACACTTATTACATTAGATTCTTGTTAGGGGCTCTACTATTGGTTTCTCTTTTTATATCGCACTGCATTACTTAAAGGATTTTCTATAAGTTTTTGCTGATACTCTATCATCTTAAAAAATGGATTTAAAAAACTCTTAAAATTCTCCTCTGAGATGTTTTCAATCTTGAGTCTATTTAACTCTTTTAAAACGACAAGTGTTGATTCTATAGTTGAGAGATAATTACTCTCAGGCTGCTCTTTTATCTTGTATTGTGATGTAGTTTTTGTTGTAAAACTCATATGTTTTAAGGTATTCAAATTTTGACTTAAGGTAAATATCTTTTTTGTACAAGCCCAAGTTGAGTCTATCAAAAATATAGCCATCGGTTTTTTAGTTTCATGCTCTAAAATAGGATTTTTTTCACTCAGATTAACTGCGTTTGGAGAGGGAAAAAGTATGTAGCTCTCATGTGTTGCTATGATCTCATTTATACGCTTATGCTCTGAAAAATCTATACCTATAAAAACTTCGGAATTTGTAAGACTGAGATGAGTAAAAAAACCTGTATTGTTTTTTACTTTTTTGAACTCTTTTGGATGCATTAAAATCACAAACTTTGTGTCTGTATCGACTGCGTTTATATACCCGCACATACAAGAACTTTTAGGTCGAAAACAATGATAACATTTTTCTCTATCACCATATATCGTCACTAAACTAAACCTCTTGCAAATAATGCATGTAATATTAAGTTTTTCATCCCAAATTATACTACAATTACACCATGAATAAAGAAAAAACTTACGACCTAATAGTGATAGGTACGGGTGCCGCTGGAATGATATCTGCCATAGTTGCAGCAAGGTCTAAACGCAGTGTACTCATTTTAGAAAAACTGCCAAATATTGCCTCAAAACTAAAAGCAACTGGCGGTGGTCGTTGTAATCTTACAAATACACTTCCAAATGAAGAGTTTATGTCTCGTTTTGGTAGAGATGGTCGCTTTATGCAAGATGCTTTGGCTGCGTTTGACCATAAAGATTTAGTCCTTTTTTTAGAAGATATTGGCGTTGATACTCATGCACCTGATGGGTTTAGAATCTTTCCAACTTCACATAGTTCTGCTACTATCATTTGTGCTTTAGAAAATGAACTTGCTAGGCTTGGCGTAACACTTATATGCTCACAAAAAGTTCAAGAGATAACTCATAATGAAAATCAAGTAACAGGTCTTAAAACGCAAGATAGTACATATATAGCCCCAAATGTCATAGTTGCCACAGGAGGACTTGGATACCCGACTCTTGGAGCTGAGGGAGATGGCTATACAATGGCAAAAGAGCTTGGTCATAAAGTGACTGATTTACATCCAGCAATGATGCCTCTGAAAACCAAAGAGACTTGGGGAGCTTCTTGTAGAGCTGATACTATTGCTAAAGTTGAACTAAGAGTTAACTTGAAAAAGCATACAAAGCTTCGAGCAAAAGGTGATTTGATTTTTACTAAAAATGGCATTCGAGGCCCTGTTGTTTTAGATTTTGCTAGAGAAGTAACACCTCTGCTAGAAAAATACGGTGAAGTTCCACTCTTACTTAACTTCACAAAAGGAATGAATGAAGAGCAGATATCTCTACATATAAAAAATGAAGTATCTAAAAATCCTGATGCTTCTATGCTTGAACATATAAGCACCCTACTTCCATCTGCACTCTCATACGAATTGTGTCTACTTGCAGATATAAATCCAAATGACAAACACAACAAAATAAGCGGGGCCTCAAGAGCAAAACTTATGCAACTTCTAGCTTGGACTCCACTAACAGTTAGTGGACACGATGGTTTTAAAATGGCGATGATAACAAGAGGTGGAGTGAACCTCAAAGAGATAGACCCAAAAACTATGCAAAGCAAGCTGGTAAATGGCCTGTACTTTTGTGGAGAAATTATGAATCTTGATGGTCCATGTGGCGGATACAATCTTCAATGGTCATTTGCCTCAGGAAACTTGGCAGGTCAGCTAAAATAACTTTTAATAAAAGTACCGAATAGAAGCAAAACCATAAGCCTTAGTCTCTTCTATTTGTTTAATTTGCTCTTCTTCTACTATGCCTCCAAGTGCAAAAACTTTTATACTACACTTCTTTAGCAGCTCTTTTAAATTCTCAATACCTTTAGGCTCACCTTTTCCAGGCGAAGCGAAGATTGGACTGTATGTTACTGCGTTTGCACCAAGTTTCTCTGCGTTTAAAACTTCATCATGCGTATGTGTACTTACAATTACTTCAAGCCCTAAAGACTTGGCGTATTGGATTTTATCAAACTGTGTAGATGTGAGATGAACTCCAACTGCGTTTAACTCTTTTGCCAAGTCTGCATCTCCATGTATAAAACTCTTTATATTTTCAAACTGATTACAAACTTCTACAAAGTCTCCGGCTTGAATCTCATAATTTGGGTTTGATTTATCACGATAAAGTGCATACTCTGGCATATGTTTTTTAAACTGTTCAGACAAAATATTTCTAAACGCAACAGGAGTATCTGTATAAAACTCTTTTGATGTTATAAGGTACTTGTACATAATTATCTAAGAAGCGGATTACTTGAGGGAGTTTTTTTAGTAAAATCAACTCTTTGTGCTTCTATATCATCTCTATACCTAATAGCCATCTCATTGATATGGTATTCTAATCTATTAAGCAGATACAACTCACCACCAGAATATTTTGATTTTGCTTCTTTTATATACTCTTGTAAAAACACCAACTTTGCCAAATCATCCCCAAATTCTATGCTTTTAACAATAGCCATTATCTCATCATATTCATCAGAACAAGCCTCTAAAAAGTCATATGAAAGATCCATTGTTTTCATAGTTTCTAAAGCTTTAGAAAACGCAAAGTGATTATAAAGCATACATCCTACAAAATACTCTATATCCGAGCTTTCAAACTCAGAATATTGTTTATCCTCATCTTCAAAATGCTTATGCCAAATTGTTAAAATTTTTTCTAGTCTCACGTCCATTGTTCTTCTCATTTATTAATATATTTGTATTATACACAAAGAGTTTTAATGACATATATCATTGTAAAGTATAAATATATTTGTTAGTATATATCTATGGAAAATGATGACTTAGATACTAAACTTAACAAACGTGAAAAATACAAAGCTCGACTTCGCCCATATGAATACTTCAAAGAATTTGAATCTTTAGACTTCGAAAACTTGGGAGAAGGAGACCGATTTTATCTTCAAGATTTTGGTATTTTTAACACTGATTTTTTAGAAGATGAATTTACAATGAGGCTTCGTGTAGCAGGTGGAAGATTAAGCTCTGAACAGTTTATTCTAGTAGCTAATGTTGTTCAAACTTATGATTTAACTATGCTTCTTACCTCTCGTGGAGGGATACAACTTCATAACCTTGAAGCTAATAATATTTTAGAAATCTGGAAAGCACTCAACACACATGGTTTAAGTACTTGGCAAAGTCTTGGTGATAACATACGAAACATAGTTTCAGATCCATATGATGGCTGCGGTAAATATTCTAAAATCGAAACTTACCCTATCATAGCGCAAATGCAAGAGTTTATACTCAAAAACCCACGCTACTTAGGCATGCTTCCAAGGCGTGTATCTATTGGAATATCTGGTAACAGTGCAAATGTCGTTTCATTTTTTGCAAATGATATATATTTTGCTTTGGCACAAAAAGATGGAATTTACGGCTTCAATGTATATATGGGTGGAAAAAATACCAACACAGCTCAAGATGCTGATATTTTCTTAAAAGAGAGTGAAGTTTTTAATTTTTTCAAAGCTTTTGTTGAAGCATTTTATCTTCATGGTTCTCGTTATTCTCGTTCTAAAACGCGTCTTATATACCTTATAGAAGATATTGGCATGGATGGTTTAAAAGCACATATTCAAACTGAGTACAAAAAAGAGTTTCAAGGTGCCGGAGAATTATTACTAGACAAAGTCTCTTTTTGCGAATATGAAGAGTTAAAAGACGGAACTTACTCTTTTTGTTATCATACGGATTTTGCACGTATAGACTCAGATGAAATAAGAGAGATTGCAGATTTTGCAAGCACTAATAATTTAGAAATTCGTATAGGAATGGATCAAAATATTTATCTCCTTGGACTTAAAGAAAAATCTGTTCCATTTACTTCACTCAAAAAGAGTTCAACAGTTGTTGCTTGTGCTGGAAACTTATGTCCTTATGCAGTTTGGAGTATTAAAGACGAAACATCTTACATTCCATTAGACAAGATAGATGAACATCAGATTCAAGTAGGTTTTTCAGGTTGCGCAAAAGGCTGTGGGCGTCATTGTCATACAGATATAGGTCTCATAGGTTTAAAAACGAATAACTTTGGAGATACTGATGGAGGTGCGAGAATTTTTCTTGGAGCTATCCACACCCAAGGTGCTACAACAGGTAGAATGATTTTTTCAATGGTTCCTTTTGTACATCTAAACGCAACTCTGTGTTTAATTATTGAGCTTTATGAAAAAAGTGGCTATAAAGATTTTCAAGAGTACGCATACAATGTACTAAACAAGTTTTCAGAAGGATTTCTTGCCTTATGGTATTTGGCAAATCTTGAGACTAAACAGTCTTTAGAGTTAAAAGTAGATAATAACCCTGCCCTTGATTCAACTGAGAGTTTTGAGTTTGAAAAAAATCTTTTGTTGAGCAATTTTAAAGACTTAGAATCTCTGCAAGATATAGATGATAAGTTTTTTGATACACTCAGTAAGCTCGTTAAAAAGCTATGGACTGTAGCAGGCGAAGACCCTAACTATAAACCACCTATCCAGAGAAATAAGTTTAGATAATTAAAAATTTTAAAGAGAAGTACAATCTATCCCATAGGATATAAAATTTCTTGATGTACCTTATCACACGCTTTTAAAACTTCATCACTCAACTCTAAATCCATTGCCCCAAGGCTTGCATCGAGTTGTTGCGGTGAAGTAGCACCAATAATAGTTGAAGCAACAAAACTAAACTGTTTTGACCAAGCTGTTGCCATGGTTACAGGATTAAGTCCAGCGTCTGCTGCTATTTTTATGTACTTCTGCGTTGAAGCTAGTGTTCTCTCATTCATAAAACGCTCAGCCATAAGCCGTTGACGTTTGTTTGATGAGTTTAGGTAATCGCTAAAACGTCCATGAACAGGAGATGCTTGATTATATTTTCCACTTAAAACGCCACCGGCTAAGGGAGAATATGGAAGAAGTGAGACTTGTTCTTTTGTGCAAAGAGTTCCAAGTTCATCTAAAAATCGTCTGTTTAAAAGTGAGAAATTGTTTTGAATAGATTCAAATCTTGCATAGCCTTTAAACTCTGACGTCATCAAGGCCTTAGTCGTTCCATAGGCAGTATCATTGGATGTTCCTATGTACCTAACCTTTCCACTTTGAACAAGTCTATCAAAGGCTTTTAAACTCTCTTCTATAGGTACAACACTGTCTGGCCAATGCATCTGATATAAATCAATATAATCCGTGTCAAGCCTTTTTAAACTTCCCTCAATCGCACGTTCAATGTGAAAACTGTCAATGGCCGTCATACCGTGACGAATTGGAGGCACAAACCAACCATTTGCAGCACCGGCAATTTTACTTGCAAGGATGATACTCTCGCGAGATTTTGTCTTTAGCCAACGTCCTACTATCTCCTCTGTTAAACCAGCTAGTTTTCCAGACGGAGGCACAGGATAAAGTTCAGCAGTATCATAAAAATTTACTCCTGCCTCATAAGCCTTATCCATAATTTCAAAAGCAACTTTTTCATCTGGCGTTTGTGTGCCAAAAGTCATAGTACCCATACAAATTGGGCTTACTCTTAAACCTGTTTTTCCTATATATCTATATTTCATAATAAGCATACCTCTAATAAAAATCAGTTATAATCTTTTAACATTCTACACAAATGAGATAAATGCACACTGACTTAACAACTGGTTCGATAAAAGACCACCTTATTAAACTCTCTATTCCAGCCATTACGGGTTACTTTTTTCACACTATCTATAATGTAACAGATACTTATTTCGCCGGAATGATTTCTACAGAAGCACTTGCTGCACTCTCACTCTCTGCTTCTATATTTTTTATGCTTTTAGCCATCGCTATTGGTATGAGTGAAGCACTTACTTCGCTTGTGGGAAATGCTCTTGGCAAAAAAGAGACTAAGCAGGCACAACACATATCTCTCAATGGTATTGTATTTGGAGCTATTTTATCAGTTATGTTAACTATATTTGGAGTTATGCTCACACCTTATTTGATAAATCTACTTGGAGATCCTACATATACAGCGACAACCTTAGAATATATCAACATCATTTTATTTGCAACTATATTTTTCATAGGGTCTTTCTTTTTTAACTCACTCCTAAACGCAACTGGCGATACAGTCTCCTTTAGAAATGTACTTATCTTTACAGCCTTTTTAAATGTAATACTTAACTATATTCTTGTAGTTCATTTTCACATGGGAGTTCAAGGCATAGCACTCTCAACAATCTTTTCAGAGTTTATTACAATGGCATATCTGTTTTATAAACTCCAAAAGACAAAACTCTACTCTGGATTTCACGAGTTCAAATTTGATACAAAAATCATAAAAGAGTTGATGAAACAAGGCTTTCCACCAAGTATGAATATGTTTTTAATGGCATTTGGAATGTATCTTATCACCTATTATGTTGCACCTTACGGAAAAGAAGCTGTTGCTGCGTTTGGTATAGGGATGAGAATCGAGCAGATATTTTTAATGCCAGTTGTCGGTCTAGGAATTGCGACACTTGCTATAGTCTCTCAAAATAATGGAGCAAAAGAGTACAAACGCATTAAACCAACTGTTGATTTTGCCATAAAACTTGGATTTTTTATGAGTACATTAGGTGTGGTTTCGTTTTTTGTTTTTGGAAGTTTTTATGCATCTTTGCTTACCAGTGATGCTTTAGTCATAAAAGAAACAATTCTTTATCTTCGTATCGGTGGTTTTGGCTTTTTTGGATTTGTTTTAATTTTTGTCTATATTTCAATGCTTCAGGGAATTTCAAAACCTGGAGTCATCTTTCCTGTGAGTCTCTACAGACAAATCATAGCACCTGTTATACTTTTTAGTCTCTTTAGCACTTTAGAATTAGGCATATACTCTATTTGGATAGGACTTGTTGGTATAATATTCTCTTCTGCTATATATCTTTGGTGGTACTCTACAAAGAGACTAGAGGAGCTACTTTAGCTCACCCCAATTATCACCAATATTCATGCTCGCTTTGAGTGGAATATTGAGTTGCATAATCTCTTCCATAATCTCTTTAAAACGATTTCCTAAAGCTTCTGCTTCATCTGCGTTTACTTCAAATATAAGTTCATCATGAATCTGTAAAAGCATTTTAGCATTGAGATTTTCTTTTTGTATTACCTTATGAATTTTATTCATAGAGAGTTTAATCAAATCAGATGCACTTCCCTGAAATACAGAGTTTACTGACTCTCTATCATAGGCAGCTCTAAACATAGGCGTTGCGTTTTCATAGTCAAAATAACGACGGCGTTTCAAAAGTGTCTCAACATAGCCATACTCTTTTGATCTCTCTACGATTGAGCGAAAATATCTCTTTACGGTTGGAAAAGACTCAAAGTATTTCTCAATAATATCTTTTGCTTCTTTTGTTGTTATACCTAAAGTTTCTGAGAGTTTTTTCTGTCCCATTCCGTACAAAAGTCCGAAGTTCACAGTTTTTGCAACACTGCGTTTTTCGGCTGCTTCTTCCTCTCCAAAAAGAGCTATTGCAGTTTGTAGGTGAATATCTTTATCTTGTTTAAATGCATCTACTAAAACTTTATCTTTAGAGAAGTGAGCTAGCAAACGCAACTCTATTTGTGAATAATCTATACCTATAAGTTTTTTACCCTCAGGAGCTACAAAAGCCTCACGAATTTTAAGACCAAGTTTACTTCTTGCAGGAATATTTTGCAAGTTTGGATTTTTAGAACTTAAACGCCCTGTTGCTGTTCCTGTTTGCACAAAAGAGGTATGAATACGTCCATCTTTATCCTCTTTACTCAGTTTTAAAAGAGGTTCTATATAGGTCGAGTAAAGCTTATAAACTTCACGATACTCTAAAAGTTTAGGAATAATATCATGCTTGCCATTTAAGCCACTTAAAACTTTCTCATCCGTTGAGTATCCTGTTTTTGTTTTTTTCCCAACTGGCAAACTAAGTGTTTCAAAAAGAATTACTCCTAGCTGTTTGGTCGAGTTGATATTAAATTCACTTCCAGCTAGCTCATAAATACTTTTTGTAAGTTCAACAAGAGTCTCTTTTACTTCTACTAAGAACTCTTCTAAAAAGGAACTATCAACTTTAATACCCTCTTGCTCCATTGCTAAAAGTGTATGAATAAAAGGAACTTCAACGTCCATTGATTCTTTAATAAGATGAGTGGCATCTTGAAGCTCTAGCTTTTGTAAAAATAAGTTATAAAGTTTAAGTGTTATAAACGCATCTTCAGCTGCGTATTTACAAGCATCTTCAAGTTCAACACTTGCAAATGTTTCCCCTTTTTTTACTGTATCTTTAAACGCAACCATCTCATGACCTAAAAGCTTATCTGAGAGTTTATCAAGACTTAAGGCACTCTCAGGATTAATTAGCCAAGCGAGTATCATAGAATCCGAGTA
>JGI11705J14877_10000805_pt1 | contig 19000 bp, 18 predicted proteins | sample Etolaghawater15m_FD_14877 | JGI IMG/M metagenome (IMG submission 14877)
TACATATGAAGATTTTTGGCCCGTATTGCTTTTGTTTTTTGCTCTGGGTACAACTTTATATATATTTCAATTTGAAATTGCCGATGATTACAGAGAAAGAAAAAAACTACTGAATTCTGCATCAGGACTAATGGCTTTCCCATTGATAGCAACAGTTGGATACATTGCCATACAAGGATATTTACTTTGGCTGATAGCTTCCATAATTTTGATTACTGCTCTATATCTATCATATTGGTTCGGTTTATTTGATAACATCCTAAAACGTTATTAATGTCGCTTCAAGGTTAAAGCTTCCAATTCAGACGTTAAACGAAAAAAGCTAAATATTTATGAAAGGAGACAAAATGCCAAACAAAAAGCAAACTTCAAAAAGTATCGCTTCTAAAGCATCCAAGGTGCTTAAAAGCAGTTCATCTAGCAAAACCTGTAAGTCATTAGCAGGCAGTGCCTTGAGTCAAACTCGTAAAGGACGTAAGTAAAGAAAGGAGTGCACTAATCTGCACTCCTTTGAGTTTCTATATCTATGATTTTACAAAATTTCAACCTTGCACACTCAGTACACAAACTTACATTAAAATATTTTTAAATTTACAAGAATAAAGGGAATATTTTATGCGTCTTATATTTTTTATCTTATTTTCTGTCGGACTAGTGCAGGCACAAAGTATTCACCAACTCATCGACCAATCGATCAAAAAACACCCTTCACTACAAACCATACAATACCGTCTGTCTGCGATGGATGAGCGTATAGAAGAGAGTCAAAACTTCTCCAACCCGGACCTTTCTCTAACGATCAATGATATACAGTTTGATAACCCTACTGACCGTGGGCTAGAACCTATGCAGTACAATGCAATTAATGTTAAACAAAAGTTTCCATGGTTTGGCAAACTAGATGCTCGTAAAACTTTTACGCAAGCACAAAAAAGTGTTATTTTAGATTCCTATGAAGCAGCAAAAATAGCACTTGCTGAAGAGATACGAATAACAGCATATACGATAAAGGAGCTTGAAGAGCGTATCCGTATTGTTAACCGCTATAAAACTGTAGCAAAACAAAATATTGATCTTTATACCGCTTATGCCTCTACCGAAAATAAAAGTCACACAAGCAGCATGTCCGCAAGTTTAATGCTTTCAAAAACAAAGATAAGAGCCGAGCGTTATAAAGCTATATTGAAAAGCCAAAAGGCTAAACTAAAATACTTAGTGCAAGGAAATGTATCTACTGTTTCGGATATATTGCAGATCAAGCGTCCCAAATCATTAGGAAGTTATCTTTCTAAACTCCAAAACAATCCAAACTACCACATGAAGCTTTCAGAGAAAAATGTTGCAGATGCCAACAAAGCCATACAGGATCTAAGTGTAACCCCTGATCCATATGTCAAAGTAGGTTATTTTAACCGTACGGAGTATCCTGACTATGCCTCTGTTACTGTGGGCATTTCTCTTCCTCTTTATGGTTCAGAAAAACTCAATGCAGAAGCTGCTCGCAAAGAAGTCTTAGCTGCACAAAGTGCCTCCTTGGACTATAAATACTCACTAGAAAGCGAAATAAATATCATGTATGTAAAACTTACCGAAGCCTATCAGATCTATAAAATTATTCAAAATGAAAGCCTGCCCCAACTTGAACATATGTTTGAACTGAGTCAGTCCAACATACAAAATGGAGGGGATCTTTTTGCCTACACAAATCTTTTGGAACAGAAACTGGCACTTGAAGAGCAACGCATTTCAATAAAAGCTGAGTATCTTCGTACACAAGCCCGACTCAAATCTCTTACAGGAGAACTATAATGTTAAAAATAATCACGCTAATAGTGTTCCCCCTCATGCTACTCTCTGAAACAGCCATGAAATGTGAAGCTGGAAAATGTGGATCAGACGATGCCTCTATGACCAAGAAAGTTCCACCTAAACCTCTTCGAGTAGAAAAGCCAACAGTAGAACAGCTTTTTAATGTAAAAACCACAGAGGTCAAAACAATAACTACAGCCAAAGAACAAATTAATTATGGGTATATCGTTGCAGAAGATGCAAAAAAAGTTGATATACATGCATGGTTCTCCGGCTATGTCACAAAACTGTTTGCAGATACACTCTATAAAAAAGTAGAAAAAGGTGATGCTTTGGTAGAAGTCTATTCTCCTGAAGTCTACAAGGCTAAACAGGATTACTTACACTCTTTAGAATATGATAAAAAAACTCCATCACCTCAGATGCTTCAAAGTGCGCGAACAAAACTGCGTCTTTTAGGTGTAAGTGATGAAGAGATAAAACAGATAAAAACAGAACGTAAGGCTAATGAACTTACCACCATATATGCTCCGCAGTCCGGATGGATATTTGAAAAGAATATTAATCAAGGTGCATCTTTCAGTACGCAAAAAAAGCTTTTTCAAATCGTAAACCTGGACAAGGTGTGGATGGAAGTGAAACTTTATCAAAATGAGATAGAAAAACTCTCCCGGTTAAATCATTTTACTGTCAAGCCCAGAGGCATCGCTACAACATATAACGCAAAGAAATCCCTGCTTTACCCTAGACTAGACCCTAAAGAAGCAACAGCCACACTAAGATTACTAATGGACAATTCTGATGGTCTATTAAAGCCTGGTATGTATGCAAAAGTATATGCATCAGCGGATGCTAAAAATCGTCTTGTTATTCCTCGTACTGCCGCCATACGTAAAAATGGGATATGGTATGCTTTTCTTGCTACTGAATTTAAAGGGGAATATGAGCCTGTTATCATTGAAATAAAGCCTTTAGACTCGAAACATTATGAAATCATCAAAGGTCTCAATGAAGGTGATACACTGGTCAATAATGCACTCTTCATGATGGACTCTGATGCACAAATTAATGGGGCTTACTGATGATAGAAAAACTCATAGCGCTTTCAGTAAAAAATCGTTTTCTCGTTCTCATGACCACTCTTTTTCTCATAGTAGGTTCTATTTGGGCGATGAAGAACACACCGCTAGATGCCCTGCCGGACCTTTCTCCTCCACAGGTCATCGTACAGGCAACATGGAAAGGGCAAAGCCCTGAGATTATAGAAGATCAGGGAACCTATCCTTTAGTCTCCCAATTTCTTGCCATCTCAAACATCGATACAGTTCGTGGCTTTTCAACCTATGAAAATGGTCTGATCTACATCATCTTCAAAGAAGGTACAGACCTATACTGGGCGCGAAGCCGTGTCCTTGAACAACTCGCATCCATACAAAGTCAGCTTCCTGATACGATGGAAGTCACACTTGGGCCTGATGCATCCGGTGTTGGATGGGCATATGAATATGCACTCACATCTCAGACAAAAACCCTTGATGAACTACGTACGCTACAGGACTACTACTACAAATACGCGCTCATGGGTGTAGATGGAGTAAGCGAAGTTGCCAGCATTGGTGGCTTTGTACCAACCTACCAGATCACAGTAAACAACGATGCACTTGTGCAGTATGATCTTTCTATCAAAGACATTTCTAAAACACTTAAAGAGAACAATAATGATACAGGTGGACGCATCGTCATACAAAACGGTTACGAATGGATGGTACAAGCCAAAGGCTATATCAAGGACTTAGATGAGATACGAAAGCTTGTAGTTACAACTAAAGACGGCGTACCACTTACACTCTCTCAATTGGGCCGTGTGGAGATGGTACCTGGTGCCAGACGCGGTGTTGCAGATCTAGACGGAGAAGGAGAAGTCGTCGGTGGTATTGTCATGGTACGTTATGGTGAAGATGTCTACTCTGCTATCAAACGAATTAAGTCTAAAATGGAAGAGCTCAAGATAGAGGGTGTAGATGTTGTCACTACCTATGACCGTTCCGGGCTTATTGAATCTGCCATAGAGACACTTCAGACAACCTTGCTTGAAGAGAGCATTATCGTTATTATTGTTATCGGATTGTTTTTGATGCACTTTCGATCTACACTCATCATGCTTATCGTACTTCCACTGACCATAGCCCTACCCTTTCTACTCATGAAACTTTTTGGTATAGGATCTAATATTATGAGTCTTGGAGGTATCGCCATTGCTATCGGTGCGATGGTGGATGCATCTATCGTTATGATAGAAAATGCCCATAAAGCCATACATAAACTAGAAGAAAAGAAAGGGGCTCAACTCGATGATCAAGAACGTATCAAGATAATTGTTAAATCTTCTCAACTTGTTGGCCGTCCTGTCTTTTTTGCACTGGCCCTTGTAGTAGTCTCTTTTTTACCTATTTTTGCACTTTCCGGTCAAGAGGGATTACTCTTTAATCCTCTAGCCTTTACCAAAACTTTCGCGATGACAGCAGGTGCAATACTTTCCGTTACACTGGTACCTGTTCTGATGATATATTTTGTCAAAGGGAAAATTATCCCTGAGTCAAAAAATCCACTCAATCGTTTTTTTATTTGGCTTTATCATCCGATTCTGGTCTATGGCCTAAAACTCAAATACCTCGTGATTGTTCTTGCCATTGGAGGACTCGCCTTTGCTATACCTCTTTATCAAAAACTAAACTGGGAATTTATGCCTATGCTTAATGAGCAAACAGTCATGTATATGCCCGTTACACCTTATGGTATCTCAGTAGATCAAAGTAAAGCACTGACACAAAAAACCGATAAGATCATCAAAAGTTTCCCTGAAGTAGCCACCGTATTTGGTAAGGGGGGCCGTGCCAATTCTCCCACAGACCCTGCCCCACTCGGCATGATCGAAACCATCATTACCTTTAAGCCAAAATCAGAGTGGCGTGTAGGTATGACACATGAAAAACTGATGGCAGAAATGGAAGAGGCACTTCAGGTACCTGGTCTCGTTAATTCATGGACCTATCCGATACGAGGACGCATTGATATGTTACTCTCAGGTATCAGAACCCCTCTGGGCATTAAACTCTACGGAACGGATGCAGAGGACCTCCAAGCAGCAGCAATGCAAATAGAGTCAAGACTTCGTGAACTTAAAAGCACTCAGTCCGTTTTTTCAGACCAGGCAAGTGCCGGTTTTTTCATAGACATCAACATAGACAGTGAGGCATTACAACGTTATAACATCTCTAAAGCACTCATACAAGAGTATACTTCAGCAGCCATTGGCGGGAAAAAGATCACCACCATGTATAAAGGCTTGGAACGTTATCCTATTGCACTTCGTTTTGAAGAAGAAGAGCGTCGAAATCTTGATGACATACGTAATATACAAGTCAAAACACCGCTTGGATTTGTACCGCTCTCTACCTTTGCCAAAGTAGAGTACAGAGAGAGTGCTTCGGTAATAAAGAGTGAGATGGCAAGCCCCGTAACGTTTATTTATATTACGCCTCAAACAGGGGTAAGTGCAGTCAAGTACAAACTAGAGGCTGTCAAAGCGCTAGAAAATATCAAACTTCCCTCAGGCTATTATATAGAGTGGGCAGGACAATCAGAATACCTTGAGTCAGCAATGAAAAAAATAACATGGATCGTTCCTACTGTACTCTTAGTCATATTCATCCTTATTTATTTTGCATTGAAAACAATTGTACCTACGCTTATTGTATTTTTCACACTTCCTTTTGCCCTGCTTGGCGGTCTGCTTTACTTGGACATGTTGCAATTTAACATGAGTATAGCTGTAATCGTTGGATTTTTAGCTCTTTTAGGAATTGCGGCAGAGACAGCTATAGTAATGATAGTATACTTACAAGAAAGTGTCGATGAAATGCGGAACAAAATGGGTGCCGCTTTTAACAGACAGCATCTATCGGATGCTATTTATGAAGGTGCAGTTCAAAGAGTAAGACCAAAGCTTATGACGGTATTTGCCATTCTTGCAGGACTCTTTCCTATTATGTATACCACAGGAGTAGGAAGCGAAGTTATGCAGCGTATTGCTGCACCAATGATAGGTGGGGTTGTAAGTTCTGCCATATTAAGTTTACTTCTCATCCCTATTTTTTACGAAATGTATGAAAAGTACCAATTAAAAAAACAAAAGGAAACAAAATGAAATCAACTTTAACTGTTATATTATTCTCCACACTACTACTTATATCAGGATGTACAGAGAAAGAAAAAAAGGAGTCAATTACTGAAGGCGGAATGAAATGTGGACCAGGTAAATGTGGTGCATCAATGGTCGATGGTTCTGCCGTACTGGTAAAAAAGAAGATGAATATTTTAAACCAACTTGCCGATGATGATTCTCGGCGTGAATGTGTACTTGGATCCATGACAACTAAAGAGTTATATAGCTGTGTGCGAGCAGAAGAGACAGGAAGGTTAAGTACAAAATGTTCATCAGATAATACTAAGCAGGCACCTAAAAAAGAAATGTCTTCTATGAAGTGTGAAGCAGGGAAATGCGGAAGCAATATGTAATACAAAGAGCCAAATAACATAATGCCTGAAGCCCCCTATAATAGCAGTTGCAGTTTTATTTGCATATTCCAACTCAACTGCAGTTTTATTCTCAGCGTGTGTAAAACCTAATCCTTAAACCTAATGTAACAATTGTTGTCAAAACTACTTTTTTCATTTTCTATCCTTCTTTAGGCCCTAACACCCTTAATAGTTTCAGAGCTTTTACTCTCTATGGTTCACCAGTATGTATGTAGTGTACAAAAAATCTGCACACTACATACACGTAAAACTATTATCATATATTAAATAACCAAAAGGATAAAGTGATGAAACGAAGAGAATTTTTGGGACTTAGCTCTGCAGCAGCACTATATATAGTTACTGGATGCGGAGGAGGTAGTAGCTCAACTCCTTCGAGCAATGAAAAATCAAAAGAACTTCCTATCCCGGAACTTTTATATCCTACAGATAGAGAAGGGAGAAAACACTACGATCTCAATGTGCAACGAGCAAAACATGATTTCTTCAATGGTGTAGAAACGGATACATTTTCCATCAACAGTACTTACCTCGGGCCTACTCTGCTTATGCAGAATGGAGATAAAGTTTCCATAAACTATAAAAATGATCTTGGAGAACTTGTAACTATGCACGGACACGGTATGCATGTGCCTCCATCTATGGATGGAACTGCACATCAACCTATAGCTCAAGGTGCAACCTGGTCAGCAAGATATACGGTCAATCAAAAAGCCTGTACCAACTGGTATCATCCACATACTATGGATAAAACTGCGGAGCATGTCTATAAAGGTCTGGCAGGGCTTATTATTATTGAAGATGATGAGAGTAGAAGTCTTAACCTTCCTAGACGTTATGGTATAGATGATATTCCACTTGTACTGCAAGATAGAAACTTCAATAATGGACAAATAGATTACAATCCGGGAATGATGGATATCATGCACGGATATACAGGTGATACATTCATTGCCAATGGAGCAATAGAGCCTACTTTGCATCTAGAAGCTAAAGAGATACGATTTCGCATACTCAACGGTTCAAACTCTTCCATCTATGAACTAGGGTTTTCTGACGGACGTAGATTTAAACAGATAGCAACAGATAATGCCTTCTTGGAATCACCTGTTGAGATGACAAGACTTACGCTTTCTCCCGCTGAACGGGCTGAAATCATCGTAGATCTTAGTAATGCATTAGACCAAGCTATCGTATTGCAAGAGTTCATACATAGTAAGGACTTCATAACCGTAAATGTAAGCAAATCTGCTACAGCGACAACTACGTTACCGAATAATTTGACCACACTTACCAAATATGATCCGTCTACCGCTGTCAGAACCAGGCCATTTGTTCTTTCAGGCATGATGGGAAGTTTCGAGATCAATGGGAAATCGATGGATATCAGCCGTATAGATGAAAAGGTACCACTCGGAGATGTTGAAATATGGGATATCACCAACGATATGATGGTAGATCACAATTTCCACATTCATGCAACACACTTCATGCTTATAGAACGAAATGGAAGTGCTGAAAATGTGGCAGCCAATGAAAAAGGTTATAAAGATGTAGTCTACATTCCAGCAAATGAAAGCGTGAAATTTATTGTCAAAATGATAGACTATAGTGACAACACTGTACCTTATATGTATCACTGTCACTTTCTGGAGCATGAAGATGCAGGGATGATGGGACAGTTTGTGGTCACTGTATAAAGCATTCATATTTCATGTACACTATAGCAACACCCTTTAGAAACAAAAAAATAAAAAGGATATATGATGATCCATACAACATATACTCCATTTACCAACTTCTGCACACACTTTACACACCATATATATAAAATAAAAATATATTGAATACCGTAAATGGGAAAATTTATCAATACTATTTCTCCTATTCAAAAGAGTGATATTACACAAAGGATTGAAATACGGCGCACAGACTATGAAGTAAAATCTATTGCCTATTTTACATATAAGCGACCTCGGGATTAGTAATTTTCACACTACAGTAATCATGTACAAAATACAAGGCATAATCTATGAGAACAATAACCTTAAACACATATATCGCAACAGTAATCTTGACTTTGTCTCCTGCTCTGGTATGGGCACATGGGGAAGAAAGCCATAAAAATGAAATGAGCAAAACAAAAATAGTTGCCACACAATCTTCCAAAATAACGACAATAATGATCTATTCAGAGATCAATAAAATATATCTAACAGATATAAGGCCGATCTTTGAAAAAAAGTGCTTTGATTGTCATGCAGATCTGAAAAATAAACCCTGGTACTATAAAGTGCCCGGTGTAAAACAGATGATCAATAAAGATATAGTTGAGGCTAAAGAGCATATGGATATGCGTAAAGATTTTCCTTTTATCTCTCATGAGTCACCCATGAATGATCTTAAAAGTATTAAAAAAATCGGTATCGAAGGTGGTATGCCACCACTTCGTTATATTTTAGGACACTGGGATTCTAAATTGACAGAGACAGAAAGGAAGAAAATTATTTCTTGGACTACCACATCAATTAAACTGCTTAGTTCAGAAAAAAATAATAGATAAATGTTTGACTAAAATAGGTATTACTTTTGACTCTTTTATTGTCAATATTTTCTAGATAAGAAAAAACCTTATAAATATACAACTTTATAAGATTTTTAGAATGCCTATGCGCAAGTCCAGACTAAAACCAAAACCTCACACCAACCATTAAATTGGTTTCATCTATTGGATTATAGTCACTGGTATTTCCAAATGTTTTTTCCCATGTGACACCGATATAAGGCGCAAATTCACGTATAAATTCATAGCGCAAACGTAATCCTGCTTCTATACTGGAAAGTCCAGAACCAGTGTGCATATCCTGATCATCTTTTGTGTAGAAATCTGCTTCCAGTGAGGGTGTGAGTATAAGTTTCTGGGTGAGTAGTGCTTCGTATTCTGCATCTAAACGTAATCCAACATTCCCATCTCCATTTACAAGCAATGCCGCTCTTGTTTCAAAGTAGTAAGGTGCTAATCCTGAAATGGCAATCTCTCCCCATGTTTTGGATGCATCATCATTTTTGTCGTATGCTAAACCTATTTGTGCATCCCAAAATGGTGCAACAGCTCTAGAGTAAACCAATTCATTTTGACTTGACTCCAATCCATCAGAAGTCGCTTCTCCCTCACTATAGACGTAAAGTTTGTTGATATCATGACCTATCCAAAAACTACCTTCCCATACTCTGGTATTTTCATCATTGTCTAGTACTTCAAATTTATCCATAAGAAACATGGTGACCAGTGGATCATCCTCCATATCTGCATGTGCAGTTTGTCCCAATCCTATAATCGTAATCAAGCTTAGTAATATTTTTTTCATAACCATTCCTTTATGCTACTACAACTTTTCTAAACATGCCAGCCATATGATAAAGCATATGACAGTGGTATGCCCAGGTGCCTTTGGCATCAACAGTAACCCTGTAACTTATCTTAGCACCTGGTTGCACAACGATAGTATGTTTTTTTACCAAGTGGTTATCATCACCCGTTTCCAGGTCACTCCACATACCATGTAGATGCATGGGGTGATTCATCATCGTATCGTTAATGAATGTAATACGTAAGCGTTCACCGTAATGAAATTCCAAAGGTTTGGAGTCGGCATATTTGATGCCATTGATAGACCACATATAGCGTTCCATATTACCCGTGAGATGTAAAATTATCTCTCTATCTGGTTTTTTGTCTTTACGCGTAGAGTATCTGTTTTTGAGATCTGCATAGGTAAGGACTTTTCGGCCATTATTTCTCAGTCCTACTCCTGGGTCATCAAGTCTATATTTAGGCGACATTGCCATCATTGTAGTATGTAATCCACGTTTCATAGGTAATTTAGTGATAGGATACTTCTGTGCTTCCATGTCTGCATATTTAGCTTTCTTCATACCTTTTTTAGAAGACATCATCATACCTGAAGAGCATTTCATGCCCCCACCGTGATCCATTTCACTCATATCCATTCCCATATCAGTATGAGTCAGTACAGGTACAGGGTCCATACTTGGTGCTTCTGCCAACATAGAAATTTTTGGTGTAAGTGAGCCCATAGCATAACCTGAACGGTCAATACTCTGCGCAAAGATGGCGTAGGCTCTGTTACTGGTAGGCTGTACTATAACATCATAGGTTTCTGCTACACCGATACGAAATTCATCTATGCTAACAGGTTTGACATAATTTCCATCTGCGGCTACCACGGTCATCTTGAGTCCAGGTATACGCACATCAAAGAATGTCATGGCAGCTGCATTTACAAAACGTAGACGTATTTTCTCACCTTTTTTAAAGAGTGCTTTAAATTGTGTCGCAGGATTTTTTCCATTCATTAAGAAAGTATAGGTGTATCCTGTTACGTCAGAGAGATCTCTATCACTCATACGCATCTGGTTCCACATCTTTCTATCAGAAAATGCACTGGACAAACCTTTCTCTTTTACTTCATCAAAAAACGTGCCTACAGTTCTTTGTGAGAAATTATAGTAATCACCCATCTGTTTGAGTTTTTTATAGATTGTTGTGGGGTTTTCATCACTCCAATCAGAGAGCTGAACAACATAATCTTTGTCATATTTAAACGGCTCTTTTTTCTTAGCTTTAATGACTATGGCACCATATACGCCTGTTTGCTCTTGAAATCCTGAGTGACTATGATACCAATACGTTCCATGTTGCTGTACTTTGAATTTGTAAGTAAATGTCTCTCCTGGTGCAATGCCGTCAAAACTAAGACCAGGAACACCATCCATCCCCGTAGGTAAAATGATGCCATGCCAGTGAATAGATGAAGTTTTTTTCAAATGATTGGTCACGTGCAATGTGACAGTTTCACCTTCATTCCAAACTAAGGTGGGACCTGCTATTTGCCCATTTACGGTAGTGGCTACAGCATTTTTTCCTGTGATATTAACTGGTGTATAGTCAATGTCTAAGAAAAATTCATTTCCCGTAAGGATATTACTGTTATTTATATTTTTTCGTTTAGGTCTAGCTTCGATATTTGTAGTTGTCATTCCCATAATGGAAGCAGCCGCTATTCCTTTGACAAATGTTCTTCTTTGCATTTTAACCCCTTTTATTCATGCTCGCTTAAATGTCTTGATTTCTCGTCATACTCTTCTTTGCTGATGCCACCATTGGCATAGCGTTTGTCCAAAATTTCCTGTGCAGATGATTTCTCTTTTTTCTTTCCTTGAAGAAGATAAAAAATAATACCTATGATCAAAAGTGGTACCAGCCATCCAAATCCCATACCCCAACCGTGATTAAAATAATTCATTTTAGATCCTTTCTAATTCTTTTCTTGTTTTAGTGTACTGCCAAAGCGTGCATGCAGTGTGCAAGTCTATGTATCCCAACTACGCATCACTCGTTTTAGATTTTCAAAAAGTATAATCATGTATGTTTTAAACTCTTCCTTTGCTTCAGCAGCATTAATAATTTCTTCAATTCCAATAGTTGACAATGCTGCCATGCCATTATTTTTATGCATAGATATTCTACAAGGAAGATAGACAGAAATTTCCGGCAGTTTCGTAAGTGCTTGTTGTGCTCCAGGAGGGTTGCACAGTTCAAAAACAGTGATCTCTTTTTCTATAGGAAAACCTTTCTCTTCTAAAATAGTTTTAAAGTCATAGGTGTTGAGCAGACCGAAACCTACTTCTTTGGCTTTTGTTTCCAATTCACTTTTTATAGTTTCAATATTTGTTGCTGTTTGTATAGTGTAAATCATTGTAACTCCTTTTGTTATATTACTTTAGAATACTAGAAAAGCGTGTATGTACTGTGCAACCTAAAGAGGGAAGAGAGCCCTCCAAAAGGCTATCTTAACGATACCTACTACTATATTTGCCTTGACTACACTTCATACTTTCTTTTTTGCCATAACAATATATGTTACTTCAATAGGCTATTTTAAAGTTCTTCATGTCTATATTTCTTTAAAAAAATGCTCTCGCCTATAAATATAAACAATATCCCTATCAGTGCGGCATAAATCACCATCATGTCAGTTGATGCTTTTACTATAAGAAATGCACCAAGCACTATAACGTCAAATAGTATTGCAGATATTAGAATAAATGCGTTAGCATTAATCTCTTTACGTAAATACTTGAAAACACCCCAATGTACAGCAATATCCATAACTATATAAAAAATTGCACCCAGCGAGGCAATCCTGCTCAAGTCAAAAAAAATCGTCATAAACATAGCTATAACAACAGTATAAACCAATGTATGCTTTTGGATGTCTCCAGGCATACCAAAATGACTATGTGGGACAAGCTTCATTTCCGTCAACATGGCTAGCATTCTTGATACCGCAAAAACACTTGCAATAACACCAGATACGGTTGCAATAATCGCAATCCCAACAGTAAACCATAATCCATAATTGCCAAAAGCAGGTCGCGCTGCCTCGGCCAATGCATAATCCTTTGCAATGATTATCTCAGGTAAAGTTAGACTTGCTGCCACAGCCATAGCGACCAAAAAATAAATCACTACACAAATAACAATAGAAATAATAATAGCACGCCCAACATTACGGTGGGGATCAACAATTTCTGAACCACTATTAGTAATAGTGGTAAATCCCTTATATGCCAGAATAGCCAATGCCATTGCAGCGATAAATCCTGTAATAGATGTGTCAGCAATATTTCCGGAAGTGTTTTCGAATGAAAAGCCAGCAACCCATAGCCCACCAATAGAAAAAATAATTATACCCCCAATTTTTATAAAGGCCATTACTAAAGAAAACAGACCTATCATGCGATTTCCCGAAATGTTAAGTAAAAAGGCAAAAAGAAGTACTCCTACACCCAATGCAGGCACGATCCAACTACCAGGATCGACATCGAATAGCTGAACAGTATATGTACCAAAAGTACGCGCAACAAGACTTTCATTGATAACCATAGAAAAATACATCAAAAGTGCACCGACCGCGGTCATGGTTCCTCTACCATAAGCTTTTTGCAGGAACATCGCAATGCCTCCTGCAGAAGGATAGGCATTAGACATTTTAACGTATGAATAGGCACTGAAAGCGGTGACCACAGCAGCCACAAGAAAAGCAAGAGGGAATAATGGACCTGCAAGCTCAGCAATTTGCCCAGTTAGTGCTAGAATCCCAGCGCCGATCATGACACCAGTACCCATTGATATAGCACCAACAAGTGTCATGCTATTTTCTTTATATTTTGTTGATCTGTCGTGCTTTGAATGATCTTCCATTACTGCCTCTATTTAATTATTTAGCTGGTTTATTCATCATGCCTTTACCCTGGTTCATCATCATGCCTTGACCTTGATTCATACCTTTTCCTTTGTTCTTCATCATGCCCTGGCCCTGGTTCATACCTTTTCCTTTGTTCATCATCATGCCCTGACCCTGGTTCATCATGTGTTGACCCTGGTTCATCATGCCTTGACCCTGGTTCATCATGCCTTGACCTTGATTCATCATGTGTTGACCCTGTTTCATCATCTGTTGACCTTGGCTCATCATGCCTTGATTCATCATACCTTGACCTTGATTCATCATCCCCTGGCCTTGATTCATCATCCCCTGGCCTTGGTTCATCATGCCCTGGCCTTGGTTCATCATGCCTTGACCTTTATTCATGTCTTTGCCTTTGTTCTTCATCATGCCCTGGCCCTGGTTCATCATGCCTTGACCCTGCCCCATGCCTTTGCCTTTGTTCTTCATCATCACATTATTGCTGTTTCCAGAATATTTTTGGCGCTCTTCAGGTGACATGGACTGCATCCGTTTTTGCATCTCTTTTCTAAAATCTGCTTGCTGCTCAGTGGGTACGCTACCGCGCATACTCATCATGTTTTCAGTACTCATCTGCGTAAAATCTGCTGCGTAAACTGAAGCGATCATTGCTGCTATTGTTAATATATATCTCATAGTTTTTTCCTTTTATGTAAAACCTTCTTACTCCTGAACAAGTTTAAAACCTGTCAACACATCTCTTACCTAGATTAACTACTATCTTGGTATACAATTATGTAAAGAAGGGGGAATATACTTCCGTTTTAGACACTTCTCTTTAGTCTTCCCAAGCCTACCAGAGGCACTTCGTATAAAATAAAAGGAAAGGCATATACATAATGTACTCTTATATTTTATTATTTTAGTGTGTACATTGTGTGCAGTAAATTATTGTATTTTTCAAGTTACACGTTTTGGTAAGTTTGTGTTTATTTGATAATTTAGAAGTAATTTTAAGTTTTGTAAGTAACGCACTCTTGAAACTTTACTCAGGAGTGCGCCAGGAGATTCAATCAAATTCGGAGTTATTAGTTCGTTCAGTTATAGCTACTATTCTTTAATTAAAAAGAATTAATTACTACCACACTTACCTTGCTCTTTCATATTGCCCATACCTTTTGTATATCCATCTACACCAGTGGGAAGCCTATTGGCATGCTCTAGCTCCAATTCAGATTTTGATGGCTTATGTTCTTTGGCTTTTGTTTTTGTTTTCCTTTTGTCTGTTTGGTCCGTATTACATTTACCTTGGGCTTTCATGTTTCCCATATCTTTCTGGACACTATCGTCACCAGTGGCAAGCCTATTAGCATGTTCCAACTCTAAAGCTGCCTGATTTGCATACACAAATACTGAACCCAAACCTATGTAATAAATTTTTTAAGGCAATCAATCACCCTAATTACAAGTGAATTATAATGGGATAGCGTGCAGATTATGTGCAGTCAATTTGCACACTGTCTGCACACTTTGATTCTATTATAATAAACTCTTTACAGCTTAGAAACTTAAAATTATAGGAACAATAGCGTACAATACAAAACAAGGAAGCAGACAATGAAAATACTACTTATGGAAGATGACCCTGTCCTGGGAGACATCGTGACAGACTATCTAAAAGAATTTTACACAACACACAGGGCGTTTGATTCAAAAGAGGCACAAGAAATGATAGATGAAACACACTATGATCTTTTCATCTTTGATATCAACGTTCCTGGAATAAGCGGAGTAGAATTACTTGAAGAATTGCGTAGCTTCAATGACACAACACCTGCAATCATTGTCACAGCATATGGTGATACCAAGCATCTCAAGACCAGTTTTGATGCGGGGGCACATGATTATATACGTAAACCTTTCGAGCTAGAAGAGTTAAAGTTACGGATAGAAAAGAGTAGAGTATTGTTTCATATAGAACAAGATACTCCTGTAAAACTGAGCGAATCACTGACCTACTATCCCTTAAGACAAATGGTTAGTGACGGAAACAAAGATCGAGGACTACGTCCTAAAGAGATGGAAATGCTGGAGTATTTTATTGCTCACCCCAAAAGACTCATCAGTCAAGATGAATTGGTACAGAATATTTGGGAATTCGACCAACTCCCAAGTGATGCCACATTGCGCTCTTACATTAGAAACCTACGAGAAATTATAGGGAGTGACAAAATAGTTACACAAAGAGGGATGGGATATCGCTATGAATGAGTTGGAAAAACGCTCATTCCGTTCTTTCTTGGGACTCTATATCGTATCTTCTTTTTTGTTTATCTCTTTTATTGGGTACTGGTATTATACGGCGCAAAAACATGCATTGGAAAACGAAATGTATTATAAGCTACAGCATATAGCTGACATGAAATCCGGTGACATTATTATGGCACACATGAAAGGAATGAAACTGAAAGAATCAATTGTGCCTGATGAGATAAAATTGGCACTTATAGATACAAAGGGAAAGGTAGTGCAAGGAAAGCTTATAGAGCCTTTTTCACAAAAGAACCCAGGATATTTTGAGGCAAACGGTTATAATATTTTTGTATCTGATGCTCCCAAGGAACACTTAGGTATATCCTATGTTATTACTCAGTCAAACTCTTTGTTATTGGAGCTAAAAACACTACAGAATACCGTATTAAAGGTGATCATAGGTTCTACATTACTTATGGCTATAATTGCGTGGATACTCTCAAAACTCTTTATGAAGCCCATTCGTCAAAAAGTAGAACAGATAGAACGTTTTATTAATGACGTAACTCATGAACTCAACACTCCTATAACCGCACTTACTATGGCAACAAGTCAAGCGTTAAAACAGGAAAGCTACACACAAAAGACTTTAAAAAATATTTCTATAAGCACCAAACAGCTTTATGATATTTATAGTTCATTAACGTATCTGAATTTTTCAAGTACAAAAGAAGAAGGTGCTGTCCTAAATGTTGCTGAGTCACTTCAAAAAAGTATTGTTTATTATCAACCTTTGTGCGAAAGTAAGCGTATCACCATGGATGTAGAACTGGAAAAATATATTTTTACTATGCCAGAGGCACAACTACAGCTTCTTTTTGGCAATCTTATAGGAAATGCTATAAAATATTCGCCTAGGAGTTCAACTATAACTTTACAGCTCAAAGAAGGCATTTTTAGCATTAAGGATGAGGGGATAGGTATAGATTTAGGCAAACAAAAAGAGATATTTAAACGATTTAAACGGGGCACTGAGTACTCAGGTGGATTTGGTGTTGGGCTTAATATTGTTAAGAGTATTTGTGATGAGTATGGGATCGAAATCGAATTAGACTCTGCGCTCAATGAAGGGACAGAGTTTAGGCTTCGGTTTCCTTAAGCATATATGATTTTATACTGTGCGCAATCTTGCATCTGCCGCCTCTCTAAATTTGCTAATCTTTTGGTCGATTAAATATAAAATGGGCAACTGATTTAGCTTTTGTACTCGCTCTCAGGATTTCAGTACTGATAGTATAATGTGCAGCTTGCTGCATAGTAAAATAATTACCATAACTCAATAACTCACCATGCATTGGCTCAAGATCTTTAGTATTACCCTTAGTGCCTAATAATGCTACAGTAGTCTTGAGTTTGGCATTAGTAATACGCTTTCCTGACTTGGTGTCAAATATGGCAATTACGATATGATAGCTATGCTCTTCATCTGTAGCCCCTCCGTGCATACTGTCATACTTTTGTGTGAGTTGGGCAGGAATAATACCAAGATAAATACTCATACCATCAATTATTTGATGACGCTGTGCATGATCAGCCAAAACTAAATTTGTACTAAACATTAAAAATAAGAAAATAAATAATTTTTTATGTAACATTGTTCATCCTTTCACTAAATGCTATATCCAGTCTACTACCAAAGTGTGCATTTGGTGTGCATTGAGCATATAGACTACGCATATACCGCACGTGAAATATTTATAATGAATTGAGAATTACAGAGAGGAGTATTGTATGAAAAAGTTAATGGCTACTATTATATTAAAATATATCGTTGTGCATACAAGATAGTGTTGACCCTGCAGATATGAAAACCTTATAATCTAACATAGAATATAAGGTTTCTCGCTACAGCGACATGTAGAAATTCTAAAACCGTAATGAAAACCTTATAAAGTTATATATTTTATAAGGTTTTGAAGATTAAATTCCATATGACATAAATATGACATCTTCTATACTATACTATACTATACTATACTTCTTCATGAGAGTATTAATAATAGAAGATGATGTCCAACTAAACATCGCCATCAGTGAATTTTTTAAGATCAAAAGATTTGATACAGTGTCTGTAAAAAATAGTTTAAACGCCATTGATCAGATAGACAGTGAGCATTTTGATCTCTATATCATTGATATCAACATTCCTAATATTGATGGGCTAGAACTACTTAAGCACATTAGAAAAACAGATCTTGATACCCCAATTATCATCATTACTGCTTCTTTGGAGATACAACATTTCTCCACTGCCTTTGAAAATGACTGCAGTGAATACATCAAAAAACCATTCCATTTAAAAGAACTGGACATACGGATCAAAAATTTATTGTCTTTCAATAAGCCTGTAACTCTTTGTGTAAAAGATGAACTCCATTATGATATGAACACAGAAACGTTTTTTTTATACAAATCAGACTATTTCACTAAGACATAAAGAGAAAAGATTTTGTGCCATAGTGATGAAACATGCAAACACTATTGTTTCCAATGAAATGATCTACGATTATGCTTGGGAAGGCGAAATTAAAGAGTCTTATCCTCTAAGATAATACTTGGCGAACTCAGAAAAAAACTGCCTTTTGATACCATACAGACAAAGATCAGAGAAGGGTATATGATTGAAACTCAAAAACATCTTGAAATTTATCTCTGAAGGGAAAAATATCAGTGATATTTCGATTATATTTTATAGAAATTATAGGGAGTCGAACAGCGCAAAGAGAAGTTTGGAACTGGCTTGCATATGGTCAAAATGATTTGTAAGAAAAGCAGTATCGACTACAGTGTATGCTCTGAAAAAGATATCAATACGTTTACATATGTTTTTAAAGTTTGATTTGAAGTCGACGCAATAAACAATATGACGGCCTAAAACCTTATAAAATATATAACTTTATAAGGTTTCAAAAATGACTAGATATTTTTGTATGAGAAGAGGTAAAATACTAAACTTTCTTCTTATATGAAAAAAAGAAATTTTTCAATAGACAAAATAAAAGAAT
>JGI11705J14877_10000808_pt1 | contig 18950 bp, 16 predicted proteins | sample Etolaghawater15m_FD_14877 | JGI IMG/M metagenome (IMG submission 14877)
TCNTTACGTATGGCATCGGGCAGCTCCTTTCTATCTTTCAATTCCCTTCCCACCCTGGGGATGGCTTTTTCAACCAATAGCACAAAGGAAAATGTTGTGTCAATATAATAGTATTAACACAACAACTTTCTGTTAACAACGGAAGCCACAATTTCAGAAGTAGAAATATTCAAAAGCAGAAAAACCTTCCGTTTGCTACGGCAATGCCGTAGTATGAATCAGTTTATGTGAAAAATGAAAACGGGACCATACTGGGACATATGCTCAATAAAATTGCCGAGGAGATTAAAAGATGAGTGATCGCAATATTGCTCAGGAAATTCTGGATGGCCTAAAAGAGGTCAAGGATTTCAAAAATGGTCAGAAAAAACTCGCGTTGTCCCAGGTTGCTTTTGCAAGCCTGCTGGGTGTGAGCACACGGACCGTGCAGGATTGGGAACAGGGGCGAAGGCAACCTCAAGGCCCTGCAAATCATTTTTACGGATTGCAGAAAATAGGCCTGAAGTTTTGTCTGAACTGAGATGACCTGGCGAAGAAATGGTTTGAAATGAAAACCGATCGATAATGGAGGGCGGACACCAAACCGGACACCAAATGGGATGCCTCTAATGTATTCTGATGACTCTCTTGCAGACATAAGGTGTTGAAATCCTGTATTCATGGGGGCATGTGCAGATCTGTCACGCCGGAGGTCGCGAGTTCGAGTCTCGTCGTCCCCGCCAAGTAAAAACAAGCACTTAGGGGATTTCTCCTAGGTGCTTTTTTTTGGCTATGTGTCTCTCTATGTGTCTTTTTCCCAATTAGTATTGTCCCCAGATTTCGTATATCAAAACGCCGCGACAGAAGGTTTTTCTCATGAGCATTCATATCATTTTTCATGAACAATATTATAATTCAGACTATGCAGATGATCCTGCAGCTCTTCCGGGCCGCCTGGAAGGGATTATGGCGGTTATTAAATCCAAGCCGGACATGTATCACATTAAAAAGCCAGAACCGGCTTCAGATACGGATATATTGAGGGCTCACGGTAAGGGCCAATTAAATATTATTAAATTCAATCGCCTTCGATACGAATTGGCGGCACTGGCAGCCGGAGGTGCCATTAAAGCGGCCCAAACCGCTTATAAAGGAACCCCAAGCTTTGCCGTGATCCGGCCACCGGGGCATCATGCCTCAGCCGATTCATGCTGGGGATTCTGTGATTTCAACAATATGGCCATCAGCCTGCTCAAACTATATTCCGAAGAAAAAATTCAGACTGCCTTTATCCTGGATTTTGATTTTCACACCGGAGACGGTAATATAAACATACTGGAAAACAGGAAAGACGGATTTATGGTCACGATTCTTAACCCTGGCTCAGTAGACAGGATAAATTATTTGAGGGAGGTCGAAAGCGTCATGGACAACTTGACCGATGCAGATATTCTGGCGGCATCTGCAGGGTTTGATCATGGAATTGAAGACTGGGGAGGTCTTCTTTCCACAGAGGATTACAGGGAACTGGGCCGCATGATGAAACAAACAGCCGAGCGGCTTTGCCAGGGCAGGCGGTTTGCAATCCTTGAAGGCGGGTACAATCATGCTGTTCTTGGGCGCAATGTAAATTCATTTTGCGAAGGGTTTGAATAATCTGGATGTCCCTTTGTAAAATGCCGTAGAACGCTATTTTAAAAAACTTTCAGGTTTTACCAATCAATTTTCCTTTGGTATTGATCAAGGTAGGGTACGTTTCATAACGATATAATCAAATGGCCCCCATAATAAGGATCGTTTTGGAGTGAACCCCAGTTTCCTGTAAACTGCAATGGCGCGTTTATTATCGGAACTGACACGAAGTTCAATTGTTTTTATTGCTTTTGATTTTCTGGCCCAATCCAGCAATGCCCCAATTATGTTGCTGCCGATTCCCAACCCCCAGTTCTTTTTTGAAACAGAAAAGGCAAATTCTCCTGCACTTCGAAGTCTTTGCCACATATTAGATCTGAAGGCCAGATATCCCACGACTTCATCCTGTAACCAGCCTATGAGAAGTGCATGATGCTCTGAATTCCGGCATTTTCTGATATGCTTTTTTTCATTGTCCACTGAGATATTATCAATCCCCTCATCAAACGACAGAAAGCGGCTGTCCTGTCTGATTTTGTGCACATAGCGGATCAGCTCGCCGGCTTCATTTTCCTGTGCCTCCTTTACCAGCAGTATCTGGTCGTTTTTGATGACGGATTTTTTTTGGTATAATTTCGGCGTGGCATTTTTGACTTTGACAAGGTCAATCACAAAACTCAACAGACTTTCCAGTTTCAGCTTAACAAGGCTGTAAAACAAAGCTGTCTGATCGAAATCTCTTGCATAAACAGCACTGTAGTTCGGTGTATGGACGGATATCTTTTGCATGAAAAACTCCTTGTCTTTGAATTTATTTTCTTTTCTTCTTCAAAAACGCTTTCAGCATCTGTCCAAGGAAATCCGGGTAACCCCAGGTGCAACCATTTTTTTGTAAAGTTATTATTCAATAATCTGACTTATAAAATATCGCGTTGACCATACAATTGTCACTATGGTATTATCACTTATGATTTGCCTATATCGAATATGCATTTTGTTTTGGGGAGAAATAAAATGGAGAAAGATAAGGGGCCTGCTGAACAGTCGATGCATGAAAGAGAGAAAGCGCTAAACTGCTTATACAATGTAGCAAACTTAATGACGGATCATGAAAAATCATTAGAGGAAATTTTTAATGGTATTGTTGGTTATCTTCCCCCTTCATGGCAATATCCCGATATCGCCCGTGCAAGGATAACCTTTAAGGGCCAGGAATATGTTTCTGCTGGTTTTAAACCATCAAGATGGAAACAGTCCGCTGAAATTTTGAGTGGAAGTCAAAAAATTGGGTGCATAGAGGTGTACTACCAAGAAAAAAGGCCGGTTATGGATGAGGGGCCATTTCTAAAAGAAGAACGAATATTAATAGATACACTAGCCTGCCAGGTTGGGAACGCATATAAGAGAATCAAATTAGAGGATACCCTGAAAGAGAGAATAAAAGAACTTGGCTGTCTTTATGGTGTGTCTAATGTTATAGAGAAGCATAACAGTGATTATAAAAAAATTTTACAAGGGATTGTTGATCTGATTCCACCTGCATGGCAGTATCCAGGGATAACCTGCGCAAAAATTCTATTAAACAGCGAAGAGTTTAAAACTGATAATTATAAAAATATGCCATGGAAACAAATTTCCGAAATAAAAATTGGACATCAGAGAATAGGCCTTATCGAAGTTGCATACACAAAAGATATGCCGGTTATGGATGAAGGACCATTCGTAAAAGAAGAAAGGCTCTTAATAAATGCTCTCGCAGAACGTATCAGTAACGCTGTTAAACGTATCAGGGCGGAAGAAGAACTTGGAATTGAAAAGATTGCCTTAGAAAATAAAAATATTGCTCTAAAAGAAGTCTTAAAAAAAGTACATGAAGAAAAAAAAGAAATAGCAACGAGAGTGCAGTCAAATGTTGATAAAATTATCATGCCAATTTTTTCTCTTCTTGAGAAAAATGCAAATTCTAATGATGCTTCAGTTTTAAAGTTGCTTAAGAAAAACCTTGAAGAGGTTACTTCCCCATTCACTAATGCAATATCAAAAGAATTTGTAAGCCTGTCACCAGTAGAAATCCAAATATGCAATTACATTAAAAACGGATTTTCAACAAAAGATATCGCACAGTTGAGGGGAATTGCAGTTGCAACCGTTAGCCGACACCGTGAACATATCAGGGGAAAACTGAACCTGAAAAACAAAAATATTAATCTCGTAACCTATCTAAACAGTTTTAAGATGGAAAAAAGGAATAATTGATAGATTATTTTTTGGAAGAGATTTGAAGATTCTTAATGTCAAATATTGATCGGGGTAATTTTCGGACTCTGGGAATTGACCCTGTTTAAGGGCCTCGGCAAAAAATAAATACACAATCTGGCTTGTCCTTTGGCCCGTCTACTGCGTTGCATCCGCCGGCACATATCCACAAATATGCACTGACGGATGCGCCTTGCATACGGACCAAAATACGGCGCGATCTTGTACATTTATTTTTTGCCGAGGCCCTGAAAGGAAATAATAACAATGAATAATGGCAAGTTTATCACCACACGGGAAGACCGATATCTGGAAGATTATGTGGAGGGGGACGTACATGAGTTCGGCCCTGTAACCATCACAGAAGATGAAATCGTAAAATTTGGCAATCGGTTTGATCCACAGCTGTTTCATACCGACCCCATTGGCGCCAGGGAAACTGCCTATAAGGGCCTCATCGCCAGCGGTTGGCATACTTGCAGTCTCTTTATGAGGCTGTTTGTGGAAAACTATCTGGCGGGTCCGGCAAGCCTTGGGAGTCCCGGCGTAGATGAGCTGCGCTGGCTCAAACCCGTACGCCCGGGGGATAATCTTTTCTTACGAATTACGGTTCACAAAGTGAAACCTTCCAGCAGTAAACCGGATCGGGGTGTACTGTTTTCCTTTTGCGAAATGGTGAATCAAAAAAAGGAAGTTGTGGCGAAAATGATGGCGCTGAATTTGATCCTGTATCGGGATAGAGGTTGAGGGGGTAACGCATAACCAGGAAGACTATATCCAAAGTTTATTCCGAATGGTTCTGTGATCGGTCCCTTTCCGGATGCTCTCCTGTACCTGTTCTGTCACCCGTTCCACCTGTAGACCCTTCAGGCCTCGGCGCAGGCAGTCTTCTATGATTGCTTTTAGAATTTCGGGCTCAAGTCCGGCATAATAAAGGATTTCACCCGCTTCGATAACAGCGGTGATCTGCTCTGATGATTTGCCTTTACCGGCGCTCAGGATTACGCGAAGAAATGCGGGATCCTGTCCGCTTTCGAGAGCAAAAGCGGTGGCGTTCACGAGGGCCGGATATGTGTTCATTGACGTCGAGTACCCTGTTTGAACCAGCATGGCCCTTGCGTTTTTAAACGCTTCATGCCTCCTTTCGGCTATGGCTTTGAGGGTTTCCGGAAGGGCCCTTTTTAAAATGCACTCGTGGATTTTCAGGAAAATATCACGCGTAGGATGACCGGCCTGAAAATCCTGAAACAAGGGTTCCAGCATATTTCGCGCCTCGTCAGGGCTCATGTTGGCACTTGCCAGATGGGACAAGAGGTTTTCGATGGTCTGTTTTTGAACGCCGGCGGCAATGCCACGATCGAGAAGTGCCTGCCATAGTTCCCTGTTCCGATTCGATGGGTAGAACATCTGCCCTTTCGGTTCGTTTCCCGGGATGGTCAGGTATTCGCCAGCCGTGAATTGATACCGCTGATCAAATGGCCACTCGTCTTTTTTGAGGAGGAGCAGGCTGTTCTCGTGACCAAAACCGTCAGGACGAAGGCCTTCACCGTCATCATCCGGGACAATTTGTGAACCGTTAATCATGAATGCGTATTCATACCTTCCGGGCGGCAGTTTTACCGCAATGGCCCAATACCCGGTGGCGTCAGGTCCTTTCAGCCGAAACGCTTTTGGCATCCAGTTGGAAAATGTTCCCACCAGCTCCACCTGTTTTGCGGATGGGGCATACAGATCCAGAACCACCGGGATCAATAGGGTGTTTGGGGTGGAACGGAAAAGGGTGATGCCGGCCATTATCATCAACATGGCCAGCGCGCCTGAAATGGCCGGGACAGCCCAGAAGCGCCGCTCGGGCCAGAATGATTTCAGCTTGTCTCCCCAAGTGTGACGCGGTTTGTCAGGAAGCGCCGCCATAACCCGGGATGCGAAACCGTCAGGCACTCTTTCTTCATGATTTTCCAGGTCCTTCAGGCTTTCTCTGTATAGGGTAAGACGATCGGCATCAAGGCCCTCCGAAAGGGATGTCTCGGGTTCGATGTTGGCAGCATCCAAAAGGTGATGAAGCAATTTGTCTTGATTTTCAGATTCTTTTCGCTTCATTTCCTGAATTCCCCTGATTTACCAGGCGAGGTTGTTTTTGCTCCGACAAGTTTTCCACCAATTGGTCTCGTCCCCTTTTAACGCGCATCTTGGCGGCGCTGGTTCCAATTTTCAGAATGCTGGAAATTTCCTTGTAGGAAAACCCTTCCACGTGCTTTAAAAACAATGGGACCCGAAGTTTTTCCGGTATGTTATGAAGGGCTCTCATCAGATCAATTCGGCAGTGCTCCGGCCCGCGAGGCTGGGCAGGCGAATTTTGCGGATTCGGGTTATGCACTTCGCGCCGTCTGGCGCGACTGCGCAACCGGTTCTTGCCCAGATTGGCGCAAATGGTAAAAAGCCAGTTTTTGAAGCTTCGCTGTGGGTCGTAAGTCTCAAGTTTCCGATAAGCCTGAATAAAAGTTTCCTGGGCAAGATCTTCCGCTTCGTACCGATCCCTCATTCGGGTTAGTGACATGAAATAGATCCGGTGTTGATATCTTTCTACGATCAATGCAAACGCATCCCTCTCACCATTTACACACTTTTCAATCAATACTGTGTCGGTTGGATGCATCTTGTGTTTTATCCTAATTACACCGCTCGGGCCGATTTCGTCACATGACCCATGTCACTTTTGTCGCGCAAACCCACTATCGCTTTCACAATTGGGTACTTCTATCATTTTTTCCCCCGGATCCAAAGGTAAAGCTCAACCAAAATCCCGAGTCTTTTTTAAAAGAAGCAGCAGCCCCGGTATGGCGATGAGGGTGCAGGCGATGAAAAACGGTTCCCAGCCCAGGTTTTTGGCCAAAAAACCCGTTGGGGCGGAGGCCAATACCCTGGGGATGCCCATGAGGCTGCTCAGAAGGGCATACTGGGTGGCGGTGAATTTTTTGTTGGTAATGCTGGCCATAAAAGCCACATAAGCAGTGGTGCCCATGCCGCTTGTCAGGTTTTCAAATCCGATGATCCCTGAAAGAAAAGGTACACTATGCCCCACCCGGGCCAGAACAACAAAACCGGCTGTGGACACGGCCTGCAGAATGCCGAAAATCCATAGGGATTTTTTGATTCCCAGGCGAATCATGGCCACACCGCCCAAGAGACTGCCGCCGATGGTGGCCCAGAACCCGAATAGCTTGACAACTGCCCCGATCTCTGTCTTTGAAAACCCCATATCCAGATAAAAGGGGATGGTCATGGCACTGGCCATGGTGTCGCCGATTTTATAAAAGAGGATAAAGGCCAGCACCCACAAGGCTCCGGCCCTGGTGAAATATTCCACGAGAGGATCGATGACCGCTTCGCGAAGGGTTGTGGGTCGGCCCATGGGGTTCAGTGGTTCCGGGGTGAGCAGGGTAGTGAGAACACCCGGCAGCAGGCAGGCTGCCATGATGAAATAAACGATTTTGAAGGAGACATGATCCGCCAGGATCAGACCGCCTCCGGAAGCCAGCAGCATTCCCACCCGGTATCCGTTCACATAAAGGGAGGAACCCAGCCCCAGTTCCTCATCGGGCAGGTCTTCCCGGCGATAGGCATCCACCACGATATCCTGGGAAGCGCTAAAAAAAGTGACCAGAAAAGCGGCAAAGGCCACCATCCAGGGATTGCTGGCAGGATTCGTCAAACCAAGGCCTGCGATGGAAACAATCAGGGCTATCTGTGCGATCACCAGCCATCCCCGCCGTCGACCCAGAAAAGGGAGGGTGTAGCGGTCCAGGAACGGGGCCCATAGAAATTTCAACGTGTACGGAAGGCCTACCAGGGCCATCAGGCCGATGACGGTCAGATCCACCCGCGCTTCCTTCATCCATGCCTGGAGCACCGTGATGGTCAGCAGCAGCGGCAGGCCGCAGGCAAATCCCATGACCAGGGCCACCAGCATGCGACGGCTGAAAATGACCCTGGCGATGGATTTGGATTTTTGAAGGGGCATGTTTCAGGGCCTCGGCAAAAAATAAATACACAACCTGACTTGTCCTTTGGCCCGCCTACTGCGTTGCATCCACCGGCACATATCCAAAAATATGCACAGGCGGATACGCCTTGTAGACGAACCAAAATACGGCGCCATCCTGCGCATTTATTTTTTGCCGAGACCCTTAGAAAATCATTGCGAGGTAAGAATCCGAACGGTTTCTTCAATTTCTTCGGGTGTAACGTCTTTTCTGAGGGATTCCATTTGTGTCATGACTTTGGCAAACCGAACGCCCTCGGCGGCGCTGATCCATTCCAGTTGAAGCCTTTCCGGACGAATGCCCAGCTTTACCATTTTTTTGTGGACCTTTTTGATGCGCTTTTCGGTCCAGTGATTGGCGTCAATATAGTGGCAGTCCCCGATATGGCAGCCGCTCACCAGGATGACCGGGGCACCCATTTTAAATCCGTCCCAGATGAATTTTTCGTCCACACGGCCGGAACACATGGTGCGGATCAGGCGAGCGTTGGGGGGATACTGCAATCGTGAGACGCCCGCATAGTCAGCTCCCGCATAGGAGCACCAGTTGCAAGCAAATACCAGGATTTTTTCCTGAGGCGCGGTTTCAAGTAGCGCATGGGACTGTTGCAGTATCTGTTCGTCGGTGAAGTGGTTCATCACAATGGCGTCAAATTTACATTCCGCCCCGCAGGTGCCGCACCCGGCGCAGGCGGCCGTATTGACTGACGCGGGAATTTTCCGCTTCACGTCCACTGTGATGGCATTGTAGGGGCAAACCTTTGCGCATTTACCGCAGGAAGTGCATTTTTCTTCAATGACCATGCTGGTGATGGGTTCGGTGGTGATTTCCCCTTTGTGCATGAGGCGAATGACCCGAGCCGCCGCGGCGGAAGCCTGGGTGACGCTTTCCTTGATGTCTTTGGGACCTTCGGCACATCCTGCATAAAAAACGCCGCGGGTGGCCGCATCCACCGGTTGCAGCTTGGGGTGCGCTTCCAGGAAAAATCCATCCGATGTGAGCTGCAAACCCAGCATCTCCTGAAGCTTCTGTGTTTTGGATGCGGGCTTCATGCCCAGGGCGAGGACCAGCATGTCCAGCTGGTGTATTTCCAGGCTTCCGGTGGTGGTATTTTCCACTGCGACCCTCAACCCTTTAACCGCATCCTCTTCCACGGTTCCGGGAAGGCCGCGAATATATTTCACCCCCAGCCGACGGCTTCGCAAATAGAGATCTTCGAACCCTTTTCCAAAAGCCCGCATGTCAGTATAGAACACCTTGATCTCCATGTCCGGATAGTGTTCCTTGAGCATGAGGGTGCTCTTGACCGTGTTCATGCAGCAGGTGTTAGAGCAGTAACTGCCCCCTTTTCGAGCGGATCTGGATCCCACGCACTGAACGAATCCAACGGATTCGGGTGTTTTGCGGTCTGTGGGCCGCACCAGTTCACCCCTGGTTGGACCGCCAGCGTTGATGAGCCGTTCAAATTCGAGACTGGTGAGCACATTTTCAAACCGGGAATAGGCGTATTCGTCCATCTCGGTGGGATCGTATACTTCGAGCCCCGTGGCCACAACGATGGTTCCCACATTTTCCACAATCTCCTCATCCGACATGTGAAAATCGATACACCCCTTGTCGCAGGCATCCTTGCATTTGGAGCAGACTACCGGGTTGTGTCCCAGGCACTCATTGACATTGATCACATAGGATGACGGGACCGCCTGGGGAAAGGGAGAGTAGATGGCGCGTCGTGAGGAAAGCCCAAGGTTGAATTCATCGGGCCGTATTACGGGGCAGGCATCGGCACAGTCCCCGCATGCGGTGCACTCTTTTTCATCCACGTAGCGTGCTTTTTTTAAGATGCGGATGTCAAAATTTCCCACGTACCCTTTGACATCCACCACTTCACTCATGGTGTACAGTGTGATCCTGGGATGTCGACCGACATCCGTCATCTTCGGCCCCAGGATTCAGATGGAGCAATCCATGGTGGGAAAAGTTTTGTCCAACTGGGCCATCATACCGCCGATGGTGGGATTTTTCTCCACCAGGACCACGTCATAGCCGTTGTCGGCCAGGTCCAGGGAAGCCTGAATGCCGGCCACACCCCCGCCGATGACCAAAGTCCGCTGGGTCATGGGAATGGTATCTTCCTTTAATGGTTCCAGCAGGCGAATGCGGGAAACAGCCATCCTTACAAGGTCCACAGCTTTCCGGGTGGCCGCTTCAGGCTCTTTCATGTGAACCCAACTGCATTGCTCCCGCAGGTTGGCCATTTCCATGAGATAGGGATTGATACCGGCTGACTGAAGCATCTGTTTAAAGGTGGGTTCGTGAAGTCTGGGTGAACAGGAGGCCACCACCACCCGGTCCAGACCGTGGTCGAGGATATCGTTTTTGATCTCCTGTTGCCCGGGTTCGGAACAGGCATAGGCGATGTCCTTGCTGACCGTTACATCTTCAAGTTCGCCCGCAAAAGCCGACACTTTTTCGCAATCAACCGTCTGCGCGATGTTTAAACCACAGTGACAGACATAGACGCCTATACGAGGCTTGTCATTGGGAATTGCGGATTGCGGATTGCGGATTGCGGAATTTTTTTCTTGAGGTTGAGTCATTATTTGTTTTTCCTTATTCCCACTCAATGGTTTTTGCCAAAACACTCGTCAAGTCCATCATTTCCATCCTCAGTTCCTCCCCCTTAAAGGGATCTTCCATGGCGCAGCGAAGGTGGATCTGGCATTTGGGGCAGCCGGTGACCAACAGGTCGCTTCCCGTGTCTTTGGCCTGACCGATGCGCTTCACCTGAAGGGCTTTGCTGAAGGAATCGCAGCCGATCCAGGCGCTGTTGCCACAGCAGATGGCATTGGCCCCGTGGTCTCGCATTTCTTTGAAATTCACTGGGTCTAACCGGTCGATCAATTTTCTGGGCAGCTCAGGGCGATTTTCAAACCGGCTCAGCCGGCAGGGGTCCTGAAAGGTGAGTTTCCGGTTCAGTGGCTTAAAGCCAACCGCACCTTTGTCAATTTCATTTTCGAGAAAATCGTAAATATGAGTGACCTTGAAGTTGAAATCGATGCCATGCTCCGGATAATCGCGGCATAAGGTTCGGTAGCACTCGGGACAGGCGGTGATCACTTCTTCAATGCCCGCTTCCTGTAGAGCGTGAGCATTCAGCTCTGCCAGTTTCAGGAAGTTGGGTTTGTCGCCAGACCACAGCAGGTCATGGCCACAACACCGGATGTCTTGTAAAATAGCGGGGTGAATATCGAAAAAATTGAGGAGCCGAATGCTGTCCACCAGTATATCACGCGTGTTCAGCCCAATGTGTCGGGTGAAAAAAAGGTCAAAATAGGGGGCGCAGCCTCCAAAAAAGGCCGTCTTGCTCTGGTTATCGACGATGACGTCTTCGGGCAGCCAATCCCATTGCCTGATTTTAAGATTTTTGGAGGTCATGGTCCGCATGAGGGAATGGAAAAACCCCCCATGCACTGCGTGTGTGTCCAGTCTGTTTTCAACCACCACATCCCTCAGATCTCTGATAAACCGTGAAAAATCGACGGCTGAGGGACATCTTTCATAGCACAGGCCGCAGGTGAGGCAAGACCAGATATCGTCTTGAACGGACGGGGAGGCGATTTGGCCGGAAATGGCCGCATTGGCGGTGGCTCTGGGCGAAAAAGGTTTTCCCACCAGGGTCAGCGGGCAGGCGGAAGAACATTTTCCGCAATCCTGGCAGGCAAACACATCGTGAAGGGCCGCCAGATGTTTTAAGGCCTCGCCGCGGTTCTTTTCGGGTCTTTGAATGGGGGCCGGTATTACCGGGCTTGAACCCATTTTCCTGATTTCAGAACAGAAGGTTTGAAGGAATTCTAAAAGGGCTTCCGATTCATCGGGCAGAAAAGTGCCCAGACGTAGCCGCTCTTTCCCGAGACCCAGCAGTTCCAGAATGCCCCGGGTATCATCCACGTGACCGCGGGCGTTGGTGGTACCGGTGCCGTAGCGGCACGTGCCGGAACTGCAACCCACCAGGGCCACGCCTTCCGCGCCCATCTCAAAACACTTGAAAAGAAGGGCTTTGCTGATTCTGCCGGTGCAGGGAATCCGCACCATTTGTATTTCTCCGGGGATCATCGCTGCTTGATCCTGAAGTATCTGATAGGCGGAGTGGGGTCCCCAGTTACACAAAAAAAGAATAATTTTGGGTTCTTTCATAATGGTTCGCTTTTGGCTGTCCGCCGCTGGCGTTTAGCTCCTGGATTAAGAAACATGGTTCGGTTACAAAAGCACTTCTTCCACTACCTGCTCCAGGTATTCCTGGTTCCGGTAAGGGCTGTCGGCCGCATTGGACGGGCATACGGAAATGCAGTTGCCGCACCCTTTGCAGAGGGCTTCATCCACCACTGCGTGCCATCCTCCCACCCCGTTGGGGTTGAAAGAGACGGCCCGGTAGGGGCATATCTCAATGCATCTGCCGCATCCACGGCATCGCTGTTCGTCAACGACCACGGTAAATCCCTTGCTCTGTCGCGGCCCCCGGGGCATGACGGCGGCGGCCAGTGCCGCAGCGGCCCATCCACCCTTTCGCTGAGAAATCTGAATGCCGGGGGTCGATGTCAAAAAGAGGCCGGAAATGGGGGTGGTCCCGGGGTAGTGAAAGGGAATATCGGGAATCCCTTCTTTCTGAAGGTCAACGGTCAACACCGTGTTGGGAAGACCCTTTTGGTGGACATAGGGCACCCGGCGGCTGGCTTTTTCACCCAGGATAATGGCGCCCACCTGCATCACCTGTGAAAAAGCGTCTGTTTCCACCGTAATCTGGAAATCACCCAGGGTACCGCCGATGGCGGTAACTTGGGACCCTTCAAAACAATGGATATTGGGGTGATCCAGAATCTTTGTGAGGGGCTTGTCCTGCATGCCAAACAGAAACACCTCATATCCCGATGAGGCCAGTGTCTGGGCGCTGAAAACGGCACCTTCAGACTCCCCGATGACCGCAGTGGTAAAATTGTAATCTCGCATGGGGGCCGGAAGGGGTCTCAAATGTCGGGCTCGGCTGATGGAACGACCAATCAATCCTTTAAAACTGTTAACGGCGGTGGATGGGTTATCCGGCAGGCGCCGCAACACCTCTCCTCTCAGGTTGCACGTTTCCATCATGGCACGGCTGATGCCCGTGCCGCGAAAAAGTGCGTTTTTGAGGCGGGTTCGCTGGTCCGTACAGGCGCTGCAAACGAAATCGTGGGGGCAGCACACACATGAGGCCAGGACCACCCGGGTGAGCCCTTTTTCTCGTATGGCCCGCAGGATGCCCGCGGCCCCTTCGGGCACACAGGCCGCTGTCATGACCTGAGCATGGGCAATATCATCTCTTTTAACCAACCCCTCCACATGCCGGTCCATCTCATCCAGCCATCCGAAAGCATCATTGCAACGGCAGACGAAAAGGCCGATGCGAATCTCCGGTGAAAGTTCAGGATCCGGCGGAAAAAAGGAAACCCCCCGCCCTTTGGGCCTTTGGGAGCCCCCTTCCAGAAGAATTATGGCATGGGCTGCTGCCGCAAAGCCGCGAGCCACCATGGCATTGACATCCGGTTTTGCGGCCTTGGGCCCATAAGCGCGAATGACATCTTCCCCTTTGACGGTGGGGGCGGCGGTAGGATCGGCAATGATAATAACCCCCGCTTGTTCCACTGTTTCCTTCGGTTCATCCTGGTGGCGAATCGCTCCGACGGCTTCACATGTATCAGTGCAAAGGAAGCACTCGGAGCAGATGCCGCATTGAAGGCATCGTTCCGATTCAAACAAAACCTGGGATTCACTCAACCCCATAGACACTTCCGAAAAATTGTCTTTTCGCACTCCCGGTTGCTGCTCAGGCATGGTGGGTCGGGAGAGGGAAGGAATGTTTTTGGGAATTTCCGGGTAATCCCTGTTCAATGGCCGTCCGGTTCTAGGGGCGGGAATTTCCTCCCGGCTGAGAGTTTTGTGTATGGATCGTGCTGCCGCTCGTCCTGAAGCCATGGACTGCACAACAGTGGTGGGCCCCGTCACGCCGTCGCCCGCCCCATAAAGGCCGTCGATACCGGTTTGGTAAAGGTCGTCCACGTTGAGACATCCCTGAGCGTTAATCTGAATGCTTGATGCCGGGCCTGTTTTCTTCGTTGGTTCCGTGCTCGCAAAAGGACCTATCTGCCCGATCGCCACTATGGCCTGGTCAAAGGCCATGTCAAAGGGGTCCGCGTCGGATAGGGTGACCGGCCAGAGGATACCGTTTGCATCCGGTTTCCCGGGCCTGGTAGGCCGGCATCGTAATTTTTGCAGTCGGCCGTTTTCTCCTTCAAATGAAATGACCCGTGTCGCATCAACAATGGCGACACCTTCTTCCCGTGCACCTCGAACCTCATGGGGACTGGCGGGAATCAGATCCTCTGGAAACCAGCTCACAAGGGTTACCTGGTTCCCCTGGCGAACCAGGGTTCGTGCCAGGTCAAAAGCGGCGTTGCCGTCGCCGATCACCGCCACTTTGCGAGGGCGACTTTCGGAACCTTGGGGCGCGTTGAGCCGCATTTCACTATCCCCGTAAAATCGGGTCAGAAATGAGAGGCATCCGTCCACGCCTTTAAGTGCTTCTCCGGGAACTCCCAGTTTCCGGTCCATCCAGGCGCCAACGGTGGCCAGCACCGCATGGAAATCTTTTTTGAGAGACTTGAAATCGTTTTCTAAATTCACTGTGTGCGAGGTTTTAAATTCTACCCCCAGGTTGTGAATATACTGAAGGTCGTGATCCAGAATTTGCCTGGGCAGACGATGCAGACCGATGCCATAACGCAGAAGCCCACCCAATTCGGATTCCTTTTCAAAAACCGTTACGCCGTAACCCAGCTGTGCCAGTTCCGCAGCCGCCGCCAGCCCGGCGGGCCCGGAGCCGATCACCGCCACCCGTTCGTTTCTCCAAGGCGTTTTTTTGGGTAATGGCGCATGGGGTTCTAAGATTTCATGATCGGCCAGAAAACGTTTGATATCCCGAATGGCGATCGCGTCATCCAGTTCGCTCCGCCGGCATGCTTCTTCACAGGGATGGGTGCAGATTCTGCCACAGATGCCGGGAAGACAATTGTCTTTTCGAACCACTTCAAGCGCTTCCTCGAAGCGTCCCGAACGGGCCAGGGCCACATACGCTTGGGCGTTTACGCCCAGAGGACAGTTTGATTGACACTGGGGTTCCTTCCGTTTGTCGATGACGGGTCTTCCGGGAAGGGCATGCCGGCCGTCAAACCGGATGGGTGTCAATTCATCTGGAGTGCGAACGGGGCACACTTCCGCGCAGCGGCCACACAATACACACCGCTCGGCATCCACATAGGTTTCGGGGTGTTGGATGCGAACGCGAAATCCCTGGGGAGAATGTTTAATGCCGGTCACAAGGGCAGGCAGCAGACAATGAATTTCGGTATTTCTAAGGATGCGAAGCAGTCCGGGACGATGGGCGAAGTTGAAAGGTGTACCGGAGGGCAAACGCCACTGCTGATCCCCCAGTTTCCGGTTCAGGTCCGCTTCCTGGTCTACCAGGGTTACCGGAATGCCCAGTTCTCCCAGTTTGTTGGCGGCAGCAATCCCCGCGGGGTTGGCGCCTATAATAAGGACACTATGCAGTCGATCTTTGGAACGTTTCATGGATCAGGCTCCCCTATTTCCAGAGGCCTTTTTTTTCCGGCCTTTGAGAATGGCCAGGCCGTAGTCGTAGCCTTTACTGAAGGCTTTAATGTTCTTTTGCTCAGTTCCTTTGGGCACCGATTCGGTTACAGCATTCTGTGCGGCTTCGATGGAAATGGCGCCGGTGACAGCCGTAAAAAAGCCGAGCATGATGATGTTGGCCATCATTTTCCGGCCCAACTCTTCGGCCATGCGTGTAGCGGGGATGACAAAATAGGTTTCTTCACTTCCTTTGGGCAAAACGGTATTTGGGTTAACCATGTCCTGGTCAATAATCAGCGTTCCGTTTTCTTTCATATCGCCTATAAATTTGTCGAATCCCCCCTGGCTCATGCACACCAGGATGTCAGGATGCCTCACATAGGGGTAATGAATGGCGCCCTCGGCAATGATCACCTGGGCGCTGCAAGCGCCACCCCGGGCTTCCGGGCCATAGGCCTGAACGAGGGTGCTTTCCTTATGGTCACCGATCACCGCGGCTTTTCCCAAGATTCGACCCGCCAGAACAATGCCCTGACCGCCGAAACCGGTAAACAGAATTTCCTGCCGTTTTTTGATTTGGGTTTTGGGAGTCATGTCAGGCGGCCTTTTCTTCATTATCATCCTCCGGGGCAAAGAGTTCCGGTGGTCGGCAGGTGGCGTCGTAGCGGTCAATGCAGGTGGGCCGCTCGATATCAACGAATTTTCCCAGAATAACACCCCGGTCGAAATCGATATCCAGCTCCGATGGATGGGCGTCATTCTTAATAATGGTATTTTCCTGGTATAGCCGAAGGGAATCCAGCGCACTTTCTTTGTTTCGCCTGCCAAAATTGACGGGGCAGGGAGAAAGCACTTCTACAAAGGCGAAACCGCGATTCAAAAGTGCATCCTTGATGGATTCTGTCATATCGCGGGTGTGCAGGATGGTCCACCGGGATACGTAAGTGGCGCCTGAGGCATAGGCCATGAGGGGCAGATTAAAGGGCCCGTCCGGGTTGCCAGATGGCGTGGTGGTGGTTTTGGAATTGAGCGGCGTGGTGGCTGCCACTTGTCCTCCGGTCATGCCGTAGTTCAGGTTGTTCACGCAGACCACTGTGATATCAACGTTTCGGCGGGCCCCGTGAATAAAGTGGTTGCCCCCGATAGCAAAGAGATCCCCGTCGCCGCTGAAGACCACCACGTTCAGTTCGGGGTTGGCCAGTTTCAAGCCTGTTGCAAAGGGGATGGCCCGGCCATGGGTGGTATGGTAAGAGTCCAGCATTACGTAGCCGGCCCCTCGGGCGGAACAGCCGATGCCGGACACCATAACGGTCTTCTCAAGATCAATGCCGCTGGCTTTCATGGCGGTAAGGCAGGCCGCGAAGGCGGTGCCGATGCCGCAGCCCGGACACCAGATATGGGGAATGCGATCGGTTCTGAGAAGGTCATCCAGGGGATGCTGTATTTGATTTTTTGTCGGGGTCATGAAATTCCCTATTAACAGAGGTATAAAGGGTAAGGCTTAAGGCATTCGGTTATGGTTCAAAATTCGACTCTTTAAACCTTATGCCTAAAATGATTCTTTCAGTGCTTTCAAAACACGATCCGGTGTAATGATGGTTCCACCGGCATGGCCCACCAGAACGCACGGGGCCTGTCCTCGGGCAGACCGTTCGACTTCCAGATGGATCTGACCCAGGTTGAGTTCAACGGTTATGAATCCCTTAACCCGTGCCGCCAGTTTTCGAATCTGTTCTTCGGGAAAGGGCCATACGGTGATTAGCCGAAAAAGCCCCGCTTTGATGCCCTGCTCTCGGGCTTCATCCACAGCGGCCAGGCTGGTCCTTGAGGATACACCGTAAGAGACGATCACAATTTCCGCGTCATCGAGGCGGTAACTTTCCGTTTTTATGATGTGTTCCAGGTTGTTTCGGATTTTCCCCACGATGCGGTTCATCATGGTTTCCTGGCCTTCTACCGTCATGTCGGGATAACCCTTTTCATCGTGGGTCAACCCTGTTATGTGGATGCGATAGCCTTCCCCGGCGATGGCCATGGGGGCGACTCCGTTGGGACCCGGTTCAAAGGGCTTGAAACGGTCCTTTCGCCCTTTGGCCCTCGGGCGGGAGACCGTATGAATGGCTTTGGCTTCGGGTATGACCACCCGTTCGCTCAGATGGCCGATCATTTCATCGGTCATGATCAGGACCGGTATCCGATAGGTTTCGCTCAGGTTGAAGGCTTCAATGGTCTGGTAAAAAAGTTCCTGGGGTGATGAGGGGGCCAGTGCGATAATTTCATAATGACCGTGGGAACCCCAACGAGCTTGCATCATGTCTCCTTGGGCTCCCAGAGTGGGAAGTCCTGTTGAAGGTCCCGCACGCTGCACATCCACAACGACGCAGGGCGTTTCGGTGCAGATGGCAAGCCCGATGTTTTCCAGCATCAGGCTTAATCCGGGTCCGGAAGTGGCGGTCATGCTTTTGACGCCTGCGCAGGATGCGCCTACAATGGAAGCCATGGCTGCGATTTCATCTTCCATCTGAATGAACGTGCCTCCCACTTCGGGGAGTCGTCCGGAAATATGCTCGGCAATCTCCGTTGCCGGTGTAATGGGGTAAGCCCCGAAAAAACGACAACCGGCTGCCAGGGCCCCCTCGGCACAGGCCACGTCCCCGGTCATGAAATGCTCTCCGGTCAGTACTGCTGGTCTCATGTTGTCTCCGTTTCAGGTGCCGCCGCTTGCGGGTTTACAGTGGGGTTTTCCACCGAGTAGATGGCAAATTCGGGGCATATGATTTCACAGTAATGGCAGTTCACGCAATCATCGGTCTTTATCACCGACGGTGGATGGTATCCTTTACTATTAAACCGCTTCGAAAACTGCAGCACCTGCCTGGGACAAAATTCGATGCAGAAACCGCAGCCTTTACAACGGTCTTCCAGGATATGCACAATACCGGTTGTGGTTTGTGTTTCTTCCGAATCAAACGGAACCCGCCATAAAACCATTGGGTAATTCCTCAAATCTAAATACGTTGATGATATTTCCTGCGGAAAAGCACTTTAGTATAGCAGCGCTCCAGAGCATGTCAAGGGATAATTCTAGCTGAGAAAATGGATATTGGGGACTTCGGCGTATTTTTAAGGGGGGTGTCTGCACTCCATTTGCCAAACAGGAGCGAAAAAGCTTAAAAATACTGAATCGCCTTTTTACATACAGGCCAAGACACCAATGATACACCCCAAAAAGAATTGAAAATTTGAGTCTGCAATGTTATGCAAACTCAGCATTTATTAACGAGAGGAGATAGACATGACCGAGAAAGCATTTCAAGATTACTACCCGGATGATTTTTCCCACTGCTACGGTTGCGG
>JGI11705J14877_10000811_pt1 | contig 18893 bp, 13 predicted proteins | sample Etolaghawater15m_FD_14877 | JGI IMG/M metagenome (IMG submission 14877)
GCTTTCAGGGTTGATGCCGCTGCAGACCCGCCAGAAATCCCGCACCGACCGCACATAATTTTTTCCGGGCATAACCCGCTCATAACTGTGGGCCAGAAGCGGATCCGTCTCAATCCCTCTTGCTTTAAAACCTTTCTTGATGAGAGGGAAAGCCACATACTCCGTGGTTCCCGGCGGAACGGTGGTTTCAATCAAAACAAGGCAGTGGGGGGATATTTTTTCACCGATGATCTTAAAACTTCCTTCAAGTGCTCCGATTTCCGCAAATCCTGATTTAAGGTTGCCCAGTTCCTCCTTTAAGAAATCGCACTGCACATCCACCACCAGCACGTCCGCAAGGGAAAGAGCATCATGGGTAAAGGTTGCGGTGAGGGTCTTTTTCTGCGTGACGCACCGTTCGATCAGAGGCGCCACTTCCGGGTCCTCCGCCTTGATGGGGGATACGCCGCGGTTGAAAAGGGGAATCTTCCAGTAGCTTCGCGTACTGGGGCGCTGCATGCCGATGACGAACTTATTGGCGTTCCCGGTTTCGGGGTCAACAGCGTCTGCCACAACACCGGCCATAACAGCCCCCACAAACCCGAGACCCATGACCACGACAATTTCACGTCCCTGGTCACGATGTTCTTGGGCCAGCTGTTTTAACCGTTCAAATTCTGCTGCATGCTCATCTTCGGTGGGTAGGTTGAACCGCTCCCCTTCCGGACTGGTTGAATATTTCATAAAAAGTTTCCCTTAATCCATATATTTAAAATAGTTGCAAGTATTCTTAAGCCGCCTGAAATTTTCATTCAGAGAACCAAAATATTTCAATAGATAATTGAGATACCGTGGAATGTCAAGCACAACGGGGTGGCCTGGCGCCCTTCTTCAGCCATGAACGGGGATCAAAAAGAGCTTGACAATTGCCTGAAAATCCTGTCTATTTACAAATTCGCGTTTGATTGTAGAAAGATGCCTGATTGAAAAACAGGTAAAACGGGCGTTACCGGCTGCCATAGCTGCCGGCGAACAAAACGGTCAGGCATCCTCCTGATAAGACGTTAAAAAAGCATGCCGGGCCAGGGTATGATCTAACCTTTGCCCTTCTTCTCGTCTTCAAGATTTCGGTGGATCTCGAGCATCAGGAAATCCAGGTAATTCCGGCCTTTCACAAAAGGGCGGTATATGCCGACATAACACCAGCCGCCGTTCCCGTTTGCGTGCGTTGCTGAAACAATAGACCCATACCATAATTTTAGGGAAACAAGGAGGCGTTAAAAAATGGGAATTAAAACAAAAGATGAGTATATTGAATCTCTGCGTCAGATGAAGCCGGTTGCCTATATGTTTGGCGAACGCATCACCAATGTGGTGGACAACCCGCGGCTTCGTGCGGGCATCGAAGCCACCGGCGCCACTTATGAAATCGCCGAAAAAGATGAATACCGGGACATGGTGGTTACCGAAAGTCCCCTGATCAATGAGAAGGTCAATCGTTTTACCCTGCCCCCTTCTTCCATCGAAGATCTGGTGGCCCGGGTCAAGGTCAACCGGAATCTTGGAAGTTATGTGGGCACCTGTCACCAGCGGTGCACCGGTCTCGACTGCCTCTGCACCCTTTCGATTGTCTGTTATGACATCGACCAGAAATACGGGACCCATTACCATGACAATTTCAAGACATTTCTTAAGTATGTCCAGGAAAACGATCTCACCTGCAACGCCGGCGTTACGGACGTTAAGGGCGATCGCTCCAAAGGCCCCAAGGACCAGGATGATAAGGATATGTACCTCCGGATCGTGGAAAAACGGGATGACGGCATTGTGGTTCGCGGCGCCAAGGCCCATCAAACGGGGTCCCTTTCCGCCCATGAAATTATCGTGCTGCCCACCCGGGCCATGAGAAAAGGCGACGAGGATTATGCGGTCTCCTTTGCCATTCCCGCGGATTCCAAAGGGTTAATCCATGTGGTGGGTCGGTCCAGCCTGGACGCCCGGGAGCTGGACGGATGTGATACGGGGAACAAATTCTATTCCAAGTATTGCCCCACCCTGATTTTTGATGATGTATTTGTGCCCTGGGACCGGGTGTTCATGTGTGGGGAGGTTGAGTTCGCCGTGGATATGGTGGTGAAATTTTCCTCCTTTCACCGCCAGAGCCATGGGGGATGCAAATCCGGGAAAATCGACTGTATGATCGGGACCGCGCTCAACATGATGGATTATAACGGCACTACCAGGCCGAGCCACCTGAAACAGAAAGTCATTGACATGATTCACCGGGCCGAGACCCTGTACGGGTGCTGTCTGGCGTCATCCTACGAGGGGAGCGCCCAACCGTCCGGCACCTATTTTATCGACACGGTCCTGGCCAATGCGTCCAAAATTCACGAGGGGAGGGAAATGGCCGAAGCCACCCGCCTGATGATCGATGTGTGCGGTGGCTTTGTTTCGGATCTGCCTTCCGACCGGGATTTTGAAAACCCGGAAGTGGGAGAACTGCTCAAGAAATACATGAAAGGCGCTGATGGTGTTCCCGTGGAAAAGCGGGTTAAAATGTATCGCCTGGCCGAAAAACTGGCCATGGAAAGCGCTGACACCATTTCCGACATCCACGGCGGTGGTTCTCCGGAAGCCCACCGGGTGACCATTTTCAGGGAAACCAACGTAGATCAGAAGAAAATGGCCGCAAAAAGACTGGCCGGTATTGAAGACTGATGACAACTTATGATGTCCTGATCATCGGAGCGGGCGTTGTGGGCAACGCCATTGCCCGGGAGCTGTCCCGCTTCCGATTGAATGTGGGGGTCCTGGAAAAGGAGCTGGACGTGGGAATGGGCACCAGTTCCCGGAACAGCGGGGTCCTTCACTCCGGCATCCACTACACGCCCGGAACCCTGCGGGCGAAATTGAATGTTCAGGGCAACGAAATGATGAAAGGGCTTTGCCGGGATCTGAAGGTCAAGATCCAGTACATCGGCAAGCTCACCGTGGCCCAGGACCAGGTGGATATTGAAACCCTGGAAGCGTTGAAAGCCCAGGGAGAAGCCAATGGCGTTCCCGGCCTCGAAATCATTGACCGGGACAAAATGGAGCAGATCCAGCCCGGGGTGGGTGGCATTCGTGCACTTCACTCCCCCACCACCGGCATTATCTGCCCCTACGGGTTGACCATTGCCCTGGCGGACAACGCTCGGAAAAACGGTGTGGATTATCACCTGGGCTCGAAAGTAACGAGCATCTTGAAAACGGAAAACGGTTTTCAGGTAAACACCGCCGAAAAGGGTTCTTTCGAAAGCAAAGTGCTCATCAACGCTGCAGGGCTCTATAGCGACGCTATCTGCAGAATGTTGGGATTATCGGAATACGCCATTTATCCCTGCCGGGGGGAATACCTGATTCTGGACAAACGCCTAAACGGCAGCCTTTCCGTGCTGGTATATCCCGCTCCCAGAAAAGGCGGGGCGGGTTTGGGCATTCATTTGACCAATACGGTGGATGGCAATATCCTCATTGGGCCCAGTAATGAATACGTGGATGGGGCCGATGACTACGCCTGCACTTCGGATATCATCGATCAGCTTAAAAAGGAGGGCCGGGAACTGCTTCCGGCCATCAGCACCTCTGATTTCATTAGAGGATTTTCGGGTCTCCGTCCCAAACAGACACCGCCGGCCATAAAAGGTTTCAAGGAATTCGTCATTGAAGCCCGGAAAGACATTCCCGGTTTCATCAACCTGGTGGGTATTGAAAGCCCGGGGTTAACCTGCTCTCCGGCCATCGCAAACATGGTTCGGGATATGGTGGGTGAACGGCTTCCACTTAAGGAGAAGGAGCACTTTGTTGCGGAGCGCCAAGGCTTTCCGGGATCATTCCACGACCTGCCTGAAGAGGAAAAAGCGGATTTGGTGGCACAAGATCCCGACTACGGTGAAATCGTTTGCCGGTGTGAGCAGATCACCAAGCGGGAAATTCTGGACGCGATCGAAAATCCTTTGGGCAGCCGTACCATTGCGGGAATCAAATATCGGTCCCGGGCCATGATGGGGCGGTGCCAGGGCGGATTCTGTATGCCTCGAATCGTTCAGATACTGCAAAAGGATTTCGGTTACCGGCCTGAAGACTACCGGCTTTACAGCCCGGATTCTTATCTGTTTACGGGGCATGTGCGGTAGGTGACTATTCTCACGCAAAGGCGCAAAGACGCCAAGGGTTTTTAAAAAAATGATGTTTTTTCTTTGCGGCTTGGCGGCTTTGCGTGAGACCCGTAGAGACTTTTCTTTAGGAATTATTGTGGTATGCATGAAATAAATCATGACTTAGTGATTATCGGCGGCGGGCCTGCGGGGCTTTCCGCCGCGGCGGCCGCCCGGCAGGCCGGATGCGAGGATGTGCTTCTGATAGAGCGGGACAGAATCCTGGGCGGCATTCTCAATCAGTGCATTCACGATGGTTTTGGGCTGCACCGGTATGGCGAAGCGTTGACGGGCCCGGAATATGCGCAGCGACACATCGATGAAATCAACGATTTGAACATCGAGACGCTGCTGGGAACCATCGTGCTCTCCATGGACCCGGCGCATACCCTCACGGTAAGTTCCAGAAAGGGTTATACCCGTATTCATACGGGAGCGGTGGTTCTGGCCATGGGGTGTCGCGAAAGAACGGCCGGCGCCATCTCGCTGCCCGGCACCCGACCTTCAGGCATCTACACGGCGGGGGCTGCCCAAAACTTCATCAATCTCCAGAACATTATGGTGGGCCACCGTGTGGTTATCTTGGGTTCAGGGGATATCGGGCTCATCATGGCCCGGCGGATGACCCTTGAAGGGGCAAAGGTGGAAGCAGTCTTTGAGATTCTGCCTTATGCCAGCGGACTGCCTCGAAATATTCAACAATGTCTCAACGACTATGACATTCCCCTTTATCTCAGCACATCGGTCATCAACGTGCACGGAAAGGGTCGCCTGACCGGGGTTACCGTGGCGGAAATGGACCGCTTTCAGCCGGTGCCCGGAACGGAAAGGTTCGTTCCCTGTGACACCCTGCTCCTCTCAGTAGGCCTCATCCCGGAAAATGAGCTCTCCGCCGGCGCATCCGTCAAAATGGAATCCAGAACCAGCGGCGCCTTTGTGGACGATACTTTCATGACCAGCATCCCCGGTGTTTTTTCCTGTGGGAATGTGCTGCATGTTCACGATCTGGTGGATCATGTTTCCCAAGAGGCATCCCTGGCCGGTGAGTTTGCCTGCAAATACCTTGGTGGTGACATTTCCCATGACGTCAAGCGCATTGACATCGAACCGGATAATGGTGTTCGATACGTTCTGCCCCAGCAGGCATCGGGAAAGAGCGATTTTACCCTCTCCCTTCGGGTGACCGAGCCTTCGAGGGACCGCGCGGTCTGGGTGCGGGACGGGGATCGGAAGGTGGCCCGGAAAAAGCTGATCCGGCTGCACCCGGCGGAAATGATCCGTGTCAAGATCAAAAAAGATAAACTGGAAAACGCCAGAACACTGAAAGTGAGCGTGGAATGAACCGAAAAGAACTTACCTGCATTGTGTGTCCCAATGGATGCCCCCTTGAAATTGATTTTGAAGAAAATCCCGCCGTTCAAATCATCCAAATTGAGGGCCATACCTGCGAAAAGGGACCCAAGTGGGCCGAGCAGGAATTGACCTGGCCCATGAGGACCATTGCCAGTAACATTTACGTGGAAAACGGTGATTTCCCCCTGGTCAGCGTTCGAACGGACGCGCCCATCCCCAAAAACAGCATCTTTGAGGTCATGCGGGAGATTCAAGCCACCACTGTCAAAGCCCCCGTATCCATCGGCGATAAACTCATTCAAAACCCCGCCGGTACAGACTGCAATATCATTGCCACCCGTCATGTGGGCGCTGTTTCCTGAAACTGCCGCGCTTCTATTCCGCACTATGGGTCGCCCCTCCTGATCCGGTTGCTGCCCCTCGTTACAGCAACTGTTCATCTTCTGCTCTGATCGACTTCTTTAAGGGCCGTGTTGAAAAAATCCTTAATATAACTCTTTTTCCTGAGGGGATAATCCGGATAGTATTTAATGGATTTTATTTCGGTGTCCAAGCGTTCGCCATCCTTCAATTTTTCCACAAAAGCCCTGTTGACGATGGCCGGTTCGTATTCCGGATCGATTTCAAGCGCTCGGTCAAAGGCGGCCAGCGCTTCAGATTTTTCTCCCAGCTGCCCATGACAGATGCCCATGTTCCCATGGACTTGCGCATAAGCGTCATTGACTTCAAGGCATTTTTTAAACCCTGAAATGGCCATTCGCCACCGGCCTTTTTCCATGAGGCCAAATGCATCATCAAACAGCTTTTGACCGGCAATGAATTCATCAAGGGTCATGCCGGACGTCTCTAGTATCCCTTTTTCGAGAAACGAAATGGTCTCCTGCCCTTTCTGGACCAAAGCCTCGTTGCCCCCGATTTCGATCACGTTGCGCATGGATTCCACGCATCTTCGCACATCGAACTTTTTCTGGTAAGCGGTGCCGAGATTGTAGTGAGCCTCGATAAAATAGGGGAAAATGTCGATGGCTTTTTGAAAGAAGCCGAGAGCATCTTCAAAATTTTCTTCAAGCGCACACACTGTTCCAAGTCCAAACAGGACCATATGATTTCGAGGATGTTTGTTATTGAGATTGTCCAGCATGCGGCGGGCCTCTTGAGTCTTTCCCTTTTCAGCCAAAGCCAGGGCCGCATCCACCGCATCATCAACGTCTTCGTTGATTTCGATCATGAACTTTTTTGGGGATACGGTATTGGTTTTGGATGCCTGATACCGTGCCGCAGCCTGGTAATAGTGACACCCCTCGCATTCGTCGTTCCGCAAATCGGCGCAGCACAAAGGACAAATCAACTGACCGTTGTGCAGCAGGCATGTTCTTTTGCCACGTTTGCTGTTGCAGACTACGCATTTTGGTTTTGACATAGTGGATTATCCCCTCCGAGAATCGCAATTATTTGTCCATGGCTCGACTCTATCCTTAGCCTCACGAACTGAACATCCCCTTGGTGAAAATGAGGGGCGCCTTTATAATGCGGTCTTCCACTGCCTGTGCGAGCGGGTAATCGCAAACGGTCCAGGGGTAGTACATGCCATGCTGGCCCTTGGGGGTTGCTGAAAAATCAAGCCAGAGGGGCAGTTCCTGGGGCGGCGCCCGGTGAATGGTCAGCAAAGACTGGCTCCACGCCGGATCCTCGTCATGAACATGATGGGCTTCGTCATTCAGCACCACCAGGTCCTTGCAAATCCTCCGGTGGTAGATCCTGTATCCCGTCCCCGTTCCAACTCCGGTACGTATCGTATGAAATGACCGATTGGGCCATATGTTCTCCGATTATATAATTCCGTGAAACTCTTTATGGATTATACAATAAAAATTTCCATGGTTTTAATGGTTTAGGAAGATATCCGTCGAACTGATAATATAAACATTCCCTTAAAATGAACCTTATGGGTCCTCTTTATACAATGCCCATCTGGCACCTTTTCCACGTTTACTCCCAATAATTTTGACGATTTCAGCACGTCTCATTTCCTGGAGCAGGTTCGTTACGAAATTCTTCTTCTGATCGCTCGACAGGACGTCCGATAGATTTCTCAACAGCAATTTATCAAAATCTTTTCGTTTGGCGACATGAAATTGTCTTAGATAATCTTCAACCATTTTTTTATAATGCTCTTTTTCAAAGGGCCGTTTTCGAATGTAGTCGGCTTTTGTTTCCGTTGCCGCGGCGACTTTTGCCGAAACAAAGAGATTGGGTCTGCGTCCCTCAATCAAACGCCTTTTCTTAAGCAATTTAAATTCAGTTTCAGTCACACGCTTTCTTTTTTGAACCTTGTCCAGCGCAATCACTTCCCACAGGCTGAGGTCGGTCCGCTGCATCAGCATTTGGGTATATCGTTCATCGATTACTTTTCCGAAGATACGCACCTTCACCTTTCCTGGCTGGTCCAAATCATACTCGGGCATCGGAAAGTTCCGATCCCGCTGTTTGGTGAACATGCGCTTGATTCCACTCCCTATGGTGTCGATCATGTTAAGGTTGACCATTGCCCCGGTCAGAAATCGGTTGCGATAAAATTCAGGAGGAGAATCGTCGCGAATGACCGCATCAACGCTTCCCGGAAGAAAATTCCCCAGATTAGTAAACAACACGGAATCCGGTTTTTCAACCACATTGACACGTCCGCTCAGCAGGTAGTCCTGGTGGGCGATGCAATTATGAAGGCTCTCCCGAATGACCCACAGGTCGTACTGTGAAATCTCTACGGGAAAAAGCCGATCGTTTGGCAAGTGGCGGTAAGTCAAATTTCTGATTCTGGCAAAAATCTGATCGACCGCCAGCAACAGGGGTGGTCCGAAGTGCCCGTAGTCTTTTTCAACATCGTGATCGTCTCTGAGAAGCCATGTAATTTTGGCAATTGCGGGATTCAGAAAATGTTCAGACTCATTTTTTCCGAGCAGAATGATGGCGGCTCGGGTGATTTGACCTGAAATGCAGACTTTGGCCTTGTTTAAGAAGGTGCCGTCGTCCCATAGCGCCAACTCGTTAGCCAATTGTGGATTTTTTTTGGCAAAATTCTGTCTCGCAAGTGCAATTGCTTCGGGGTTGAGAGTCTCTATTGTCGCCCCTTCGCAGACTTGGGCAGACCAGTCTTCAAGGGCCTGTCTTCGAATCGCCTCAATCTTCTGAAGGGTCAAGGGTCCGAGAGCATCATGAATTCGTCCGTAAGCGACCGTCCGCCACGTGGTCGGAATACCACGGGGGGCCGGCGGAATCTGAAACATCACGATGCGCCTGCCATTGATAACCGGCTCATAAACATGGGAAAACGTGGTCTGATGGTTGGTGTTCTTTGCAATTTCCTGTTTGAGCCTATCCAGACCCGGTTTCTGGTGTCGATAGCTGGAACCGGCAATTTTCCGGGGCGGCCGGTTGGTCACGCCGAAAATGAGCCACCCGGCGTTTTGGCCGTTCAGGTTGGACTCATTGCTCAGTGCGGAAAAATATCGGCCCAGGTCGTCGAAATCAAAATTGTTTTTGGCCTCTTTAAATTCAACCCACTCGGTTTCCGACGGCAATTGCATCAATTCATTCAACCTTGCTAATATCCATTCTTTCATCTCTTGATCTCCGCATCAAATACCTGGCAAGTTGGTTTGTGGTCCCCGGAAGTCCACCTCCTTTTACAACTCCCCATAACCAGTCTTTGACGGTTTACGGATCCATCCCAGCAGATCATTATATTGATAACTTCCGTTTTCTTCCAGATTAGTTTCAAATCCGAGAGCGATTTTGGGATCATCCAATCCCTCGTGCCTCAGTTTCTCCAGCCAATCCTCGTACAACCGTTCCCGATCAAGCCTGGCAGGGTCCAAAAGGGATCGGCCCGGAAATCCCATTATATCTTCATCTATTTGACTATCAAACTTCAGGACCCTGTTTTTCTCCAGCTTTCGCCATGCGGGCCTGGGTTCGGCCTCATACCAGATAAGGCTTTGCCGCTTCCGGTCCCGAAAGGGGTTCTCATCAGCGTGGCGGGTGGAAAAATAGACCCCGCAATAGCTGGGTAACAGAAAGTTCCGAACCGAAAATTTTCTGGAAGGATTCTCGAAAATTTCTTTGAGCTTTCCATGCTCAAGATCCCGCATTTCGGCAAACAGCTTTACGTTCTCTTCCGGTTTATCACGGGTCCCTTCTGGTTCCGTTAATGTGGGGATCGCATCGACTTTGTGGCTCAACAACGCCATGTCAAAATATTTCTTTGTCTTGAACAACCCATCGCGGTCCAACCGGATATCCGGTTCCTCCGGCCAGGGAGGAAAAAATCCGGAAATCTTCCGCGAATCATTAAGCCCCTGCATGGTTGTGCTCAAGAGCATCATATTGGGCAGGTGCGCTGTCAATTCCGGCCGGTGACGCCAAATCCGCCCCGCCATCTGGATCAGTGACCAATAGGAACAGGGCTCCAGGATCCCCCAATCAAAATCAAAGTCCCGTCCCACCTCGGAAATGGGGGAAGTGGAGATAATGATCACCAGATCCGATTTTCTTGCCGCACGGGCTTTTTGAAGATGGTCTCTGATCAAGGGATGAGCGGTAAGCGGGGTGCTCCCCGGCTTGCGCCTTAAAATCCGCGACAGGCACAACTCCATTTCATGCCGGATCAGGGGCAGGTGCTTTGAGTGGTACGCCAAAAACAGCGGGTAAGCGCCGTTCAAGGATTGAGAGGAATCGTTCAGTCCGAATTTTGCGAAGGCCCTGGCATTTCGCACATAATTCCAGCGAACGCAACCCACGGAACATCGGATGTTCGTCTCCGGATCCGTTTCATGATACCGCTCATGCAGTTTCATGCAGGCGGACAATACCTTGTGAAAAACGGCCGTTTCATCTCGGTTTTCAATTTCATGATCGACATCCAAGATCTCCACCCGTCTACGAACAGGTTGGGCCGCTATTTTCTGAACGTAATTTTTGATAAAGCCGTCATGGTATTTTTGAAACGCGCGCAATGTATTTGTTTTCTTGACCTGAGATTCACCGGACAAATGGGTAAACCATCCCGTATGAACCATGAACGCTTTTTGGTTCAAACAACAAAACCGTTTATACCCTTCCCCATAAGCGGCGTATAATGCCCTTGCCGTGGCCGGCGGCATGGTGGCGGAGGATACCAGCAAGCGGTTGCCATTGAATCCGGTCAGGTAGGCCAGTTTCAACAGCGCCACCAGGTCCTTCCAATAATAACTGTCGATCTCATCGATGATCAGATCCGAACCCGCCAGCCGGGCCATGATCAGGGACGCCGATGATTTTCCCCGCTGAACAACCGGAATCAGATGATCCACGGTACACACCACCACGGGCAGCTTCATCATGGCTTCCATTTTGGGTCGTTTCGGTAACGCCAGTTCATGGGGCCAGGGGCTATCTGGGTCCAGGTCGAACCCGCCGATAAGGCCCTCATAGAAATCCCCATCAATATCCGAACTTTCAGTGCCGGTAAAATCCTTTTGTACATCTTTTTCCGCTTCAAAGAAAAGCCGGGACAGGGCCGATCCCACCATGATGCCGGCGTTATCCTTGGTAAACCCCAGTTCACGGATATATTCATCCCCGGTCTGTAACGTCAGGGTCCGGAGCCCCAGGGCAACGGTAAACCTTAAATCAGCGTGCCGATTCAATGCCGACAAGATCCTGGCGTTGGCCCGGGTTTTCCCGGAGCCCGTTTCGCTCATAACCATGCCGAAAAAACCGTCTTTTTGAATATTTTGGGTTCTTTGAATCAGCCGGTCGGCCCGCTCCTGCCAGAGAAACCCTTCTTTGTGAGGGGGGATGGACGCCGTCAATGGCTCCGGCGCTCTTGAAATGGTGGGGCAATGCGCCTTCTGCTGAAGCTCCAGGAGCCTGTGCAGCACACTGCCGGCCCGACGGGTGGTTTCAATCAGGTGCTCTGAAAGGGGCTGGGCCATGGTCCGCTGTTTTGTGGCATTGGCGTAGCAGATATTTTCTCGTATTGCCCCTTGCCTTCCCGACCGGACCGCAAGTTCCGTTTTTTCGACGGATTCCCTTGAAACGGCCTGATCCGCATAAACCAATGCCGGCCGACCCAAAAATTGCACCGCCGAAAACCAGGCGTTTTGACAAGATTCATAATCAACAATCGAATCCTTCAGTAAACGCACGATTCGGCAAACCGTGTTCCTGATCCTGGCGACCCATTTCAAATCCGTTTTCCAAACCGGTTCCAGGTCTTTTGCAAATATCAATCCCGCCGTTATCCGTTCCGGCGTGTTGATATAATTGGATTCCAATGGGCAATAGTGTTCATCCCCTTGGGGCATCTTGTGGTGGCTCAGCAGCAAATATATCATGGATGTCAGCAGGACGGGCATCCCGGAATCGCTACCTTCCATATGCCAGTTGGGCGTCAGGGGCACGTTCTTCGAGTCTTCACTGACGGCGGGGATATATTTTTGGTAATGTGACAATCCATTTTCCCAGATTCTGTCCAAAGCGCTATACAGACCTGTCGTGATGCTCAGCGGTTCGAGCCAGGATGCATCATCAGACAAATAGCAAATTTTGCCGATATGCTTTTCCTTTTTCAGATCCGGATCCGGACCGGAGATTCTTCCATGGGATTTTTTCCGGCTCAATCGGAGCCCGGTTTTACGCCTTTTCTTTTGGTCAGGATCTTCAGGCATCATTGCCTGAGGGAGGACTTCCTCCAATAGGGCCAGGAAGAAAATAACGGAAATACGTTCATGGCGGATGGGATCGCTTTGGTTCAGGGCCGCATCCCTCAGTTTGTTCTGAAAAGACAGAATCATCTTGCCCGTATCATGAAACAGTGCGGCCAAAGCCACCATATAGTTCAACAGTCGCTGAAGTGGGGTTTTTTCCTTCAACGTCATGATTATCGGCCGCTGGGTGTGACTGAACGCGAATTCGCCGTCAACGCTAAAATGACGCCTCGTTCCCACAATCCAGATCAGCTGCGTGCCGTAACGGCCCCTGATCCGGTGACAGGCAACCGACATATGACGGCTGACGCAACTCAAAAGCTCATTTCTGACATTTTCCAGGCCTTCCATGCTCATCCGGGCCAGCCAGGTCCTGCGGCCGATTTGAACGGCGTATCGGGACAGAATCCGTCGGCTCCGTTTCCAGGCGGCCTTTTCACATTCACTGACGAAAAGCGCGATCATTTTAATTGCTCGATAGTCTGCTGCACCGTCTCAAACATAAACACAAGTGACCGGGTTTGATCCAAAAACGCCGTACACCCCTGCCGCATCTTGTTATCCGGTATTTTTTGGGCCGCGCTCTGGAACGCGATGGGCATGATGGCCCCGTCCTTGATCAGATCGGCGACATCGAAAACCAAAGCCCCCCGCCGGGTCATACCGTGGGAAACGGGAAGGGAGTGGGGAATTCCCAATACCCACAAAACCGTGGCCGCCAAACCGTAGGCCAGGTAATTGCCGTGATCAAGATAGGCGTTGAAACGGTCGCCTAAATCCTTTTTTCCGGATTGCCGCTCAAAACCGGTGAGTTCAAGGGTGGAGGCCCAGGCGGCGTATAATTTTTTCGCGAAGTTGGCCTCATGGCCCATGAGTTCTTGAGGGCCTTCCGCGAGATCGATCCTGGACTGATAGTCCCGAATGGCACTTAAGATGATTTCCGGTTCGGGCCTCGGATTATCCAACATCTTATGGCTTTTGAATAGAAATTGACAACGGGCATGCTGAAACAGCTTTGCCGCCGCCAGGCGTTTGGGTTTATCCCACCAGAAAGAGAACCAGTCCTGAAGGTATCGGGTCGGTCGGTATTCGCTCTGGGAGGCCAGATACAGCGGTGTTCCTCCGCCTCCCGTAAAACCGATCAGCACACCCTCATCGGACAGAATTCTGGCTGCCGCCTGGGTGATGGAGGTGCCGCTCCCCAGCAGGACCACGTTCGTGTTGGCGGGGGGAATTGAAAAGAATTTGGTGAACGCCTCCTCCTTTTTGGCGTAAACGACCCGCTCGTCTTTCGCCATGACTCGGCAGTGCTCAAGGTAGTATAGCCCTTGTTTGTGGGACGGCAGAATGTTCATGGGACATCCTCGTTAAAAGCTGCTTGTTCAGCAGAAAATTTTCATACCGGAAGCAATCCGACATTTTTCTAAGCTTCTTTTTCAGAAGGCGACGGGCGCATTCTAGCGGAATTGAACCTACATTTTCAACCTAAATTTCATAATCCTACATTGGACATAATTTATTCTTGACTTTTTACTAAAAATTATCCATATTAAATAGCAAATATATTTTTAAACAGTGAATGTTATGCAATTACAGGTATTTATCGATCGTCATATCAAGAACGGGGATCAGCTAAAGGCTGAAGAACTCAAACAGCTGAAACGGGATTTCTTCTCCCATTCAACCCCTCCCTTTGACATTTCAAATGAGGAAAATCTAAATTGGTTGTTTTATTCAGCGCTTAACCTCTGCTTCGGAAATCCCAAAACCGTTTCGGAGATTGTTGACCCTGAAACCGCCAAAGACTCCTTTCGCGCAAAGGTTTTGGAAAAGAAAATCAGAGGGAAACTGAACTGGATTTCAATCCTTGGAGAAATGGGGACCCATCATCCCAAAACACAAAACGACAAGGTTTCATCGGGGGCGGTATCCGCACGCTGGACCGACGTCAAAACGCCGCAAACGGTTGTGACGTCTCTTAACTGCCTGGACGGAAGCGGATTGTCAGGCGCGGGCAACGGCGCCAACAACACCCACTACCTTCTACTTTCCCTGAATTTCAAGATGGATCATCAAACCGCGGCACTGGCGGAATGGATCAGCCTGGACAACCAGGCCGTCAAAAGGGTATTTCGGTCCATGGGGCTTTCCGAAACAACCTGGGACCTGCTGGTCAATAGGGCTGAAAGCGCTTTGAATGAAACCAATATGAATCATCTGGACCGGCAACTGAAACAGATCTATATCCCCTATCCCGATGAAAAGGGTGACGAACGGTTTGTTTTGATCACCCCTCTTGCTTCCACCAAAGTGATAGCCGCCTTCGAGCACGAGCGAAAGAACATGGCGGCCGAACGAATCGGCCTTTCCATCCATATCACCAAAACGGGCGGCACCAAACCCCAGAATGCCGGTTCCCTTGTCAATGAACTGGGCGGTTGGCTCCGGCACCTCAACATGGGGTTCAAAACTCCCAATTTAAATTCACACCAAAAACTCCTTTACCAAATCGGTAAGGGCCGTCTGTTTTTCGTGCCCAAGAACAACCCGGCCTTGAAGCGCCTGCAACGGCTACTGGACAGGGATTGGGAGGTCCCCACCGTCAATCGGCAATCCATGATCCGATCCGTTCGATTCAGGATGGATGATCTTTTCAGGCAGCAACTGGAAGATTTATGGGACCTGTCGGACCATGTTTCATCCCGGTACCGCCATGGGGAACAGAGAAGTCTTCTGGACGAAGAAAGATATGCGTTTCTGCCTGAAAATATGAAATCCTTGCTGGATGTCCACCGGAAACCGGGATTGTCCCTCGTGGAAAAACGGCATTATCTCAAAGCCCACTGCATGGAGGCCGTTGCGGTTTCCGGTGAAGCATTCGATGATTCACACCGGAGGCACATATCCGAAGCACTGGATCCCTTAATCCGGGAGGTTTGGCATGCATGAAGGATACCTGTTGCTGGAGGAAATTCAAACGAGTGACTGCAATCTGGAATCCAGTCATCTGACCTGTTCTTTTCCCCTGACCGCCGCAGCCGGCTTTTCGTTCCTGCTCGTTAAACGGGGTTTGGAAGAATTGCTGCTCCCCATGGATTCAGACGAAGAATTTACGTTAAACGGATTTGCCGTCTGCCTTCACGATTATCAGGTTTACCAGGGTTTGACCAAAAACCCTCTTGCTTTATGCAAAGGAGCCGGTGGGAGACAGTCGGAAGCCGATCTCAATAATCCGCCCATGATCCCGGAAATCAAAGGACGAACCACCTTCAGCCTGATCATCAAATTGGGCTATGAACAGCAGATGCCGTTGTTGGACCCCGACTTCCAAAAAGACTTTCTGGACATGCTCCTGTCCATGCGATTTGCAGGCGGTGAGGTGATCTCTTTTAAATCGCATAATGGAAAAATACTTCACTTTCTCAACAATCAAGAGGAGCTGGCCAAAAGGTTCCAAAGATCGGCACCGGGATGGTTTGTTAAGGACCGAAGCGATCTGATTGAAAACGGGGGCCACAACAAGATAAAAACGCTTCTTGAATCGGTTTTCATCCCCCCCCGGAACGGTGAGGCCGCAACACGGACAAAACCGCCCGGCTGGCTCTATGCGTCCTGTGTCGGATATCAGCTTCTTGAAGACCCCGTGGAGAGACCGGGGCGCCGGGACGATTCAGTGCCCCACGCCTATGCGGAACCGGTTCATTCGGTTTTGGAACTGGTTCACGCCAAACGGTTGTTGAGGTTGTCAACAGCCGAAAGAACGCTCTTTTCCTGGTTGCCGGACAATCATTTGCTTTGGGGATGGCGTTACGATACCGAAGCCCGGTTGTCCTGGTTGAACGCAAGAACCGTTTAACATCTGATCGAAAAAGTCATAAGGAGAAATCATGGCCACAAAAAAAATCCCCACCTTGTTAAACTACACCCGAAGCATTGTCCCGTCTGAAGGGATCTTCTATGCCAAATCGGAGAAGGAACCCATCCCCCTTGCCGTCGGCGAAAAAACCGTTTTGGGAACCATTGCCAGCTATTCAAATGTCTACACCAGAGACAAACAAAAGTCGGAGGACGTGATTAACAAGGAAATGATGGCCGGCGGCAACAACATCCAACGGATCGATGTTTGCCACCTTCCCGTTGATTGCGACACCTTTCTTCTGCGCTTCACCCTGAAATTCCTGGGAAACTCCAAAGCGCCGGAAGCCTGCAATGATGAAGGCTTCCACGAGGAGTTGCTAATGTTGTCCGATCTTTACCGGAAAAAGGGGGGATACCGCGTTCTGGCTGAAAGATATTTTGCGAATTTGTTGAATGGAAGATTTTTGTGGAGAAACCGGTACGGAACCAACCGTATCTTAAGACTTCATGCGCCGTTTGATGAAATCGCCGATACGGTGTTTCCCATCAGAGATTTTGCGGAGCCGTCAATTCCGGCGGACCTAATGGCGGAAGCGGCGCCGTGGATTACGGGAATCGTCCATGCTTTTGAAGGGGAAATACCCCATTTCGTGTTGCAGGCGGATACGGTTGTCACCATCGGCGCGGGTCAGGAAGTGTATCCTAGCCAGGAATTCGTGGACATCAAGGGAAACAAATCGAAGACGCTTTTCTCAATCAAATTGAACGGAGAGGATGTGGCGGGCATGCACAGTCAGAAGATCGGAAATGCCATCCGTACCATCGACAACTGGTATCCCGGTGCAACTCCGGATGCTCCTTTGGCGGTGGATCCTTTTACCGTCAACAAACGGAAAGGAAAAACCGTGCGGTTGCCTGAAAGAGGCAAGTCGGATTTTTATAGTTACCTCAAAGACGTTCCGTCCCTTGCGGGGGCCATCGAGGCGGCGCCGGATGCGGCGGAGATTCCGGACGAAGCCCACTATTTCATGTCCGTACTCATCCGCGGGGGCGTTTTCAGCGGAGAGAGTCAAAAAAAACAAGGTTAATCGCGGAGTGAGAACCATGATGGAACATTTTGTTGAGTTTACAGCGCATCCCTTTGGCGATGACCTTCATTTTATGGTCAACAAGCTGTTTAGCCGGCTGCATGGCGTCATCAGCAAGGAAAACCTCAATCTGGGCTTGGCATTTCCAGGGATGTCTTCCCGGTCCCCCGGGAAAACCGTAAGGATTTTTGGAAGCCCCCGTGATCTCGAAGCCACGCTGAAAAACGCCGGAATTCAACATTTGATCGACAGGGGTTTTTTTGAAATTTCAGAGGTAAAACCGGTTCCCCAAAACGCGCAACCGGTGGTCTACTTGCGAATTCGACAACCCGAAAAGATAACCGCCACAAGTATCAATCGAAAAATCAAGCGGCTGAAGCGCCGGGCCATGACAAGGGGGGAAAAATGGGATCAAACCATCCATGAACGTATTCTAAAAAAAATGAAAAATAAGCAAAACCACATATCCGAAACACCGTACCTGCTGATTGAGCGTAACGGAAAAGTCTTTCCGATATTTTTCAAAAAGATCCCATTAATGGACGAAAAACCCAATTCTAATCCCAAATTCAATCGTTATGGGTTTGGGAATCATTCGAACAGTTCCCTGAATGCCGTTTATGACTTCTAAAAGACCTTCTGGAGCCCACAAAAGTTAAACCTCAAAAAAATCAAAACGTTATAGGGTTAGCAAAAAACAAAAGTTTTTCGGCGTTTTTTTGTTAACACTATGTTATCATTGGTTTTCACAAACGTCCGCACTTGTTGTCCGCCGTACAGGCGGCTTAGAAATCATTAACCCTTTGCAGTTCCCGCCGCTCTTGGTTGTCCGCCGTACAGGCGGCTTAGAAACTAACCGGCGCACCCGTACCCGTAGCGGTTGTGTTGTCCGCCGTACAGGCGGCTTAGAAAAAAATGACACCGTGGGTCGGGGATGATGCCATGTTGTCCGCCGTACAGGCGGCTTAGAAAAGGTCAGGTCGCTTGTGTGCATGTTGTTTCCAGTTGTCCGCCGTACAGGCGGCTTAGAAACGAAAGGGTTTGTTTTCGATGGGGCGAGCATAGTTGTCCGCCGTACAGGCGGCTTAGAAATGCTGGCACGGAAAAAAGCGAGAATGAAAACTGTTGTCCGCCGTACAGGCGGCTTAGAAACTTGCGGGGTGGCGTGTATGGCATCTTGTCCAGTTGTCCGCCGTACAGGCGGCTTAGAAACGGCATCGGGACGGTGTTTGTTGATACCACTTGTTGTCCGCCGTACAGGCGGCTTAGAAACAAACATCCCTGAAAGCAAAGCATGAATCTTGTGTTGTCCGCCGTACAGGCGGCTTAGAAATCTCACCCCGACATCGGGAAGATCGAGCTTGCGTTGTCCGCCGTACAGCGGCTCAGTGCCTTTGTGGTTCACCCGATGGCTTTATCCGCCAGGACTCCGGCGGCAGAAATGTTACCGTGAAACCGAATGGCGAGGCGATTTTTTCAAGGGTTGCCAGGGTGGGTTGCCTGAACCGTTCTCGAATTCGGGCCGTTTCAGCACGTGTCTATCGTTTCATCCGGGTTCTCCTATCCCCACGTCCGCAGCCGGGTTTCCATAAGCCCAGTGGCCTTCAAGGTATATTTCAATGTGACAATCCATGGTTCACTTAAGTGGCCCGGTTGTAAGCTGACAGGCA
>JGI11705J14877_10000812_pt1 | contig 18865 bp, 19 predicted proteins | sample Etolaghawater15m_FD_14877 | JGI IMG/M metagenome (IMG submission 14877)
TATTGGTTTTAACAGCAAAGAATTGTTTGACAAAGCTACCATGTACAATATTCTTTTTGAAGGATATATCTCATATGGTGGCATGTCGGGTCGCGATATGAATGCCTTGGCTCAGGGATTGTACGAAGGTACCGAGTTTGATTATTTGGAAACTCGGATCAAGCAAGTGGCTTATCTGGGACAACAGTTAAAAGACTATGGAGTACCTGTTCAATATCCTTTTGGAGGTCATGCTATTTTCGTGGATGCCAAACGTTTTCTACCACAGCTACCCAAAGAGGGCTTGGTGGCACAAACACTTGCCGTAGAATTATATATTGAAGGTGGTGTGCGTGGTGTTGAAATTGGCACTTTGCTTGCCGACCGCGATCCGGAAACAGGGTTAAACCGCTATCCTGATTTGGAACTGTTGCGTTTAGCCATTCCACGTCGGGTGTATACCAACAACCACATGGATTATATTGCAGCTGCGTTGATCAATGTGTTCGATCGACGAGAGCAGATCACCTCCGGATTACGTATCGTCAGCGAAGCGCCCATTTTAAGGCATTTTACCGTTGAACTCGAAAAGATATAATCTAAACGATATTTCTTGCAGGGGAAGTTGGATTTGATGCCTGACTTCCCCTTTTTTATGTGTTTGCTAAAAAGCTTTGCTATTTTTGCTGCCTGAACTACACCTATGGAAGCTGATAAAAAAAATAAACGCTATCAACGACTTTTTGAGCAGATTCGTTCGCTGATCGAAAAAAGCAGCAATAACCCATGGTCGAATATGGCCACCATAAATGCCGTGCTGCATCATAAAATGGAATCCTTTTTTTGGACCGGTTTTTATCTCCTGCACGATGGAAAGCTTCAGGTAGGCCCATATCAGGGATCGTTGGCCTGTATTAATCTGGCCAAAGATACGGGTGTTTGCTGGGCTGCCATAAACCAATACAAATCGCTTGTAGTGCCTGATGTGCACAAGTTCCCCGGACATATTGCCTGCGACTCCCGTTCCCGCTCGGAGGTAGTGGTGCTGCTCAAAGATAAAGCCAACACCATTGTCGGGGTGCTGGATGTTGACAGCGATAAAACCGACAGTTTTGATGAAGTGGATGTCCTCTGGCTTGAAAAAATCGTCAAACTGGTTTATGCTGACAACTAAAGCCGAAAACCGTATTCCATCCTCTCCGCCTCTGAAAGTTTTGTATTTTTGCACCCCCTTAAAAGGAAAAAAATGCAATCGGTTGTCGTTATTTCTGTACTCATCTCATTAGCTACCCAAACTTTTCCGGTGGCCTTAGGCGTTTCAGCAAGAAATAGTTTTTTAAAGCCATTGTTTTATACCTTGATTCTTGCCTTTACTCAGTTAGTACTTTTTTGGGCAGGATTGTCGCTCGGAAATCTTTTCATGCATTGGATGGACTCTTTTGGAGGAGTCATTGTTTTTGCCGGTTTTTCTCTTATCGGAATACGGATGTTTATGGAGGTTTTTACTATCCGCAAAGGTGAGCGTACCTACCTGTTCGATGGGTTTGTTCCTGCTTTGTTTTCTTCGTTGGCACAGTCAGTTAACACTTTTCTGGCCGGATTGCTGTTTAGTTTTTATGCCATGATTCAAATTCCCCAATATGGTATTTTGCTGATTTCGGCCTACTTGCTGGCTACGTTGGGAGTATGGCTCAGTCCTACAAAAAATAACCTTTCGCTGGCTGCTTTTTTTTATTTTCTGGGTGGGTTAATCATGTTGACAGCAGGCATTTATCTTGCTTTTTTTGTTTAAAATCAGTTATTAAAAAAGATGTCTACCTCGGAAATAAATCAACCAAACCCAATTGAATGTATCTTTAATGACCATTAATCGAATCATATGAAATCAACACCTTATTTGTTTCTAACCCTTGCGCTGGTTTTTTCGCTCAGCTTGTTTTCGCAAATACCAAACGGATATTATGATGGAACAACAGGATTGACTGGCCAGGATTTGAAACTAAAGCTTCATGATATAATAAAAGACCATGTGGAATACAGTTACGACGATTTGCGTGATTTTATTCTCAGGAAAACGGATGAAGATCCCAACAACAGCAACAACGTGATGCTGTTTTATACCGGACGCTCGCAGGCCAAAACAACTTTTGGCGGTGGTGCTAACGACTGGAACAGAGAGCACGTTTGGGCTAAATCGCATGGTGATTTTGGCACAACACCACCGGCAGGCACAGATGCACACCACATGAAACCTACCGATGCAAGCGTTAACAGCACCAGAGGAAATCTGGATTTTGATATGGGAGGTAATCCTGTTTCGGAAGCGCCGGGATGCTATGTCGACAGCGATTCTTTTGAACCCCGCGATGCCGTAAAAGGCGATGTTGCCCGCATTATTTTTTATATGGCTACCCGTTATGAAGGCGGTGGCGGCGAGCCCGATCTGGAGGTGGTCGACAGGGTGAATACTTCACCTAGTCCTGAACATGGAAAACTGTCGGTGCTGCTTCAGTGGAATCAACTCGATCCCCCCGATGATTTTGAGCGCAACCGCAATGACGTGATTTATTACGATTATCAGCACAACAGAAACCCTTTTATCGACCATCCTGAATTTGTTGACGCCATTTGGGGTGATCCAAGCCTGGTGATTCCAGTGGATGCATTGGTTACTTCCGTTTTTCCCAATCCGTTTAGCGACCGGATTAATCTTTCGGTCGCTGAAGGCCAATACACTTATACTGTTCATTCAACGTTAGGCGAAGTAGTAATACAAGGCTCTTTCGCAGGATCATCTCATGCAGTTGATCTGGAAAACCTAACCAATGGCCTATATGTTATTCAGATTTACTCGCCTGAAAAACAGGTGATAAGCAAGCAAAAGATTCTAAAGCTAAATTCACTATAATGAAAACTAATCAGGTTATCCGCATTACGAAAGAGTTTAAATTCGAAATGGCCCACGCNCTNCTGGGCTATAACGGTCCGTGCAAAAACGTACANGGGCATTCGTATGGATTGTTGGTAACGCTTATCGGCACGCCAATTGCCGATATTACTGACCCAAAATTGGGCATGGTGATGGATTTTGGTGATTTNAANAAAATTGTGAAAGAGGTGGTGGTGGATGTCTTTGATCANGCCCTGGTATTAAATGAAAAAATGCCGGCTGATTTAACCAACAAACTGAAAACGCATTTTGAAAAAGTCATCNTNCTGCCCTATCAGCCAACCAGTGAACTCATGGTGATTGACATGGCCGNGAGAATAAAAAGTAAACTCCCNGCACATGTTTCGCTCAAATACCTGCAATTACGCGAAACGGTGACCTCGTATGCCGAATGGTACGCCGACGACAATGAGTGATAGGGGTGGTTGTTGCCAAAGACAAGCGATTTATTGTTTGTGTGAAAAAGTCGTAAGATCAGTTTATTTGCTAAGACGGAATAGCTTGTAGATACTATAAATTAGAGGAACAAATACTGATATAACAAACAAGAATAAAAACAAGATGAACCATTGACTTTCCTGGTTATTTACTGACCCCATGCTAAAGAGCGTAATGAAGAAAAACGCAAGTACCACGATAAACTTCAGGTATCTGATCAGGTGAGTGGCCACGGTGTATTGTTTTTTGGCTGTTTGTGCGGTTACTTTGGTCGGATAGTTGAATTTGTGGGGATAGTAATTTAAAATGGTCATACCGACAAACAACAAGGTTGTGACCACCGGCAGCATGAAAAACAAGCTCTTGTTTCCAAATCCATCTGCTTTTCCGGTTAAACCGAAATGGGTAGGAATGGTCTCGGGTAAAGCCGCATAATTGGACAAAACTAAAATCCACAGTAAAATCAGTATGAGATATCCGGCCACTTCCAACACCTTATCGCCCGTACTCCACTTAAGTTTTATGATTGGTCTTTCTTCATTCATTGCTATCAGGATTTTAGTCAAAAATAATCATTTTTCGGTCTATTACAGGCGATTAGTCTGGTGGTTTTTTCAAATCAAAACCATGACCTAAAAATCATTTTTCATTTGTTTCGTTTCAAATATTAAATATCTTTGTTTAAGTCATAAGTGTTTTGAAAATATTATTTAACTAAACTCTTTTCATGAGAACAGTTTTACTTAAGCGCCTGATTAAAAATGGCCTACTGCTTGTAGGAATTATATCCCTGAGCTCCTGTGCAACCATTCTGGCAGGTAAGAAGAACACCCTAAAAGTGCATCAGGGATATCCTGAAAGCGCCCAGGTTTTTCTGGACGGAAAATACATGGGCGATGCGCCCTTTAACCAACGTATTTCAAAATTTGAACTTCAGGAGGGAAGTCTTATCGAGATAAAAAAGGAGGGTTTTGCAACCTATAAGTATGAAGTGATACGCAGCCCGCATGTTATTTATGTTATGGCTGATATCCTTACCGGTGTTATCCCACTGGTTGTTGACGTGGCCGATGCCAATATTTACCGTCCGAATACACGAAATATTAAGTATCACCTGAAGCCGGTTGATCCGGTTAATTCCCCTGCAAACGGCGAAACCATAAACGAAGTTGAATAGCATGAAAAAAATAATTACCCTCTCCTTATTATGCGTATTGATGTTTCCTGCCCTGTTGGCGCAAAACAAATACGACGACCTGCTCCGCGTAAAACGTGACTCATTGGACTATGGATTCTACAATGTTGTCGACCTTAAACTGCACAATGGCAGGTTTATGAAAAACTCCGAGTCGTTAGACGACATCATGGACAATCCCTATGATGCCATTGATGTGCGGATAGGTTTCCAAACTACCGGGGTAAAACAAATATGGGATCAGCTTTATGGATTTCCTGTTTATGGTGTCGGGTTTTACTCGGTGTATTTTGAAGGCGGCGAGTTGGGCGATCCCGAAGCGGTCTATATGTTCATGAGAGCACCCATTTTCAGAGGCAAACGGCTTACATGGAATTGGGAGCTTGCCGTAGGACTGTCCTATGGTTTTTATAAATACGATCCAAACGAAAATCCTGATCAGCAAGTGATCGGATCAAACCACAACGTGTATTTCAATGCCGCAACAGGCCTGTCGTACGAGCTGAGTAAACGTTTCGATATTACCCTGGATTTTGATTTAACACACTTCTCAAATGGTTCTACCAGAACGCCCAACCTTGGAGTTAATCTGGCTGGTTTTGCCCTTGGCGGCCGATACAGTTTTAATCCGGTAAAAAACCTGACCAAAAAAGTGGACAGCGAGTATGATCCTCCTTTCAGACCGGAGTTTGTGATTAGAGAAATTGAGAAATATCGCCGTCATTCTGAAATTATCCTGTTTGGAAGCATGGGCGGAAAAACGACTACCACCCAGATTTATGATGGGCCTACGTATTTTATCTCCTCTTTTTCTGCCGACTATGCCTGGGCCTATCACCATGTTGGCATGGTGGGGGCGGGCATTGATTTGTTTTACGAATCGGCTTTGCGCGATTATCCTACCAAAATCGAAAACGCTTCGTTCAGCGATCTGACTTATTCGGGATGGCATATTTCGCATTACCTGAGGATGTACCGACTTACGCTGGTAACGCAGTTAGGATTTTACATTGGCGATAAAGTGAGTCATAAAGGACCTTACTACTTACAGGTGGGAGGCAGTTATCTGATTACCGAAAATTTCTTTGCTCGCATAGCCCTCAAAACACGAAATGGAGCCGTGGCCGATTTCATCGAATGGGGTCTGGGATATCAAATTCCGTTTGCTTACGCGAAGAAAGACAGAAATTAATCCGGCTGATCGCATGACAGTAGGGTTAGTTATGGAATTTCTTCCAACAACACCACACCGTTATCGGCTACCACTTCAACAACGCCATTTTTTATTTTGTACGTTTTCCCTGTATAAGCATCGCGGAGTTTTCTGGCTTCCGGGAAGCAGGAGCTAACGTCTACACTTACCGGATCGAAAGGAAGATCCAAACCAATTATGACGTTGTCGGTGATGCCGTTTTTGTTGTACGAGCGTGAGAAAAAGTACGGACTGTCACTAATTTTTTGGTGCACACCGGCTCCGATGGCGGGATGCCGATGGCGGAACTGTCCGAGCTTTTGCCAGTGGAGTAGCAGGTTCTGGTGTGTATTGTCTTCCCAGTTCATCATGCTGCGGAGGTTTACATCGCCTTGCACGCCTTCGATGATTAGGGGACGGGCCACCTCATCTCCGTAATAAATTTGAGCCTGTCCGGGCGACAACAATAATTTATTCGCCGACTCAAAGGTTTTTTCGCGTTTCAAATCGTAGGGATGGCTGTCGTCGTGCGAGCTGATGTAGTTCATAAATGTCACATCCTTAAGCTCTCCGGTGTTGAGCAGGGCGCTATAGTTCGAAAAAAGCTGTTCATAGCTTTGGTTTGCCTCCCCTTTAAACCCGAAGTTAATCAGGCTGTTAAATCCAAAATCGAAGTAATTCACCTTTTTATCACCGAAGTCGAAATCTTTTCCACTACCGGCATTGTAATTGTAGGTTTCACCCAGCATAAAAAACTCCTGATCTTCCTGAATGGCCTCGGCGTTATTTTTTTTCCACTCGGCGAAAGCAATGGCGGCTTCACCGGCTAAGTCACCCCAAACATCAGCTTCGGTATGTTTTACAGTATCCACCCTGAACCCATCGATTCCGTATTTCCTGATGTAATCGGTAATCCATTTAATTAAGTAGTATCGCGGTGTGCGGGGAAATCCGGTACGAGCAAAAAATTCGTCCAGTTCTTTCATTTCCTTTTCCAGCCGGCCTTCCTTTTTCCATTTATCGAGCAAGGCCTGTGGTACCTCTACCTCTTCGGTTTGTTCGGTGCGTATATCAGGCAGGTTTTTCACGAGGGTACAAAAAACGGTGTTTTCATAATCCTGATAGTTGCATTGGGGCTCGGTACGTACCCAGTCGGAAGGCCACAGCGGGTCTTGTTCGGTTACAGGTCCGGTGTGGTTTATCACCACGTCCATCATTACTCTGATTCCATGCTGGTGCGCCACCTGAACCAATTGCCTTAAGTCTTCTTCTGTGCCGAAATTTGGCTCAATACTCGTCCAATCGCGAATCCAGTAGCCATGAAAACCATAGGTGTTGCTTTGACCTTCATCTACATAACCATGAATTTGCTCGTTTACAGGTGAAAACCACAACACGTCAATGCCCAGACGGTCGAAATAACCCTCTTCAATTTTTTTNGTGATGCCTTTCATGTCGCCNCCTTTAAACCGCCGTAAATCCTTCGTGGGCGCTGTTCTGCCAAAGTTTACATCGTTGCTGGTGTCGGCATTGTAAAACCGGTCGGTGAGCATAAAATACACCGTGGCGTTGTGCCAGTCGAACGGAGGTTGGGGCATTTCTGCGCGCTTGCACCCAAACGACAAGCTGACAATAAGAAATGCGACGAAAATCAGGTTATTAAGTCTCATAAGCCCGGATAATAATGATTAATTACCACAAAAATACTTCAAATTTCAAAAGCCTGCCCGATGTATGGATAAAGTGTTGCTTTTTTTATTGGTGTGAGGTGAGTGAGTTGGTTTTTGGACTTCGTTGCAACCGACCTGTTTTAAACGTAAAATACCTTTGTATCAAATAACTGTAAATCACAACGATTACCGTGGTAAACATTTTTGCAACGGTTGGCCAGATAAAGAGGTATTCTACAAACAGTTTCAAACAAATGTAATTCAGTACAATGCTCCCCCCAACGGAGATTCCGTATCGAATAAGTTGAATCCTTCCCCGCAGCGGTGAATCGATGAAGGTGACATATTTGGCCAACAGAAATCCTGTGCTAAAGGTTATAGGAAAAACAAAAATAAAGGCAGCGATATATGGACTGATGACCACAAAACCCAAATCCACGTTTTGCTTGTCGAGGATGAAGTTGTAAAAGATGAAATAAAGAAAAATATCCAGCATCGTGTTGAATCCGCCGGTAGCGGCATAACGGAAAGTTTCAGGCGGAATCATTCGGCGAAAGGGCTTGTATGCCCAGCCTATGAATTGCAAAAAAATGTTGTTACGTGCCTTTGATGCCAATGTAAAATCGCTGTAAAAATTGGCTGCAAAGATAATTTGATTTTGAAAACAAACTATTTTACGTCTGCTTCTATTAAAATACCCTGTTTTAGGTATTCAGCCGATTTGTTTTCTGCAATAGTTTTGCCGCCATATTCTAAAGCTTAAACACATGGAAAATCGAATCACAATAATTTTCATCTTTTTATTAGTGGCCTTTTGCAGCTATAATAGCCAGAGTCAGACCCTAACAAACAACTATACCAATGCGGCCACACAATTAATTAATAACGATCAACGTGTAACCTTTGGCGGCTATGGTCAAATCGACTACAATCAGCCTTTTGGGAATAATTCCATTCAAAATGGACGTCTTGATGTGCACCGACTCGTTTTGCTTTTTGGTTACCGCTTTTCAGACAAACTGAGTTTTGTTTCAGAAATTGAACTCGAGCACGTTAAAGAAGTATACGTTGAACAAGCTTTTATGCAATACTCCTTCAATAATTATTTCCAGGTACGTGCAGGTTTAATGCTTGTGCCAATGGGTATTATAAACGAGTACCACGAGCCGACAACCTACCACGGCGTTGAACGACCGCTTATCGATACCTATATCGTGCCAACAACCTGGCGTGAAATTGGTTTTGGTTTAACCGGTACTGTTCCCGAAATTTCATTTCGATATCAGGCCTACCTGATGAATGGGTTTTTAAGTTATAACGGCAGCGGACAGCTCTCAGGTCAGAATGGTTTACGAAAAGGACGGCAAAAGGGAGCGGAGTCGATCATACATACGCCTTCATTGGCTTTCAGGGCTGAGTACTATGGAGTGCTCGGATTAAATATGGGTCTGTCGGCCTATTCAGGAAAAACACAATCGTCTCTGTACAAAAACATTAACCGTGATGAAGGCACTACCATAGCCCGTGCCGACAGCTCTGTTGTGGCGATAACCATGCTCGGTTTTGATGCAAGATACCAACTTAAAGCCCTTGAATTCAGAGGTCAGGTGTATTACGCCTGGATAAATAACACATTGGAGTACAATGTTTTTACAGCCGATAATGGAGTAAATAACGACCTGGGAAGTGCCATGTATGGTTACTACGCTGAATTGGCCTACAACGTTTTTTATGGAGCCAAATTCACCAAAACATCGCTGATTCCATTTGTTCGGTATTCCTCTTACAATACCCAGGAAAGTGTTGAGCCGGGTATTCTTAAAAACGAGAGCTATCAAAATGAGGTGATAACAGCCGGTATTGACTGGAAAATTGTCTCAGGATTGGTTTTAAAAGCAGACATGCAGATGATTAAACCTGCGGCTGCTGATAGTTACACGAACACTTTTAATGTCGGCATAGCCATCTGGTTTTAATCATGACAGGAAAAATCTATAATAATTCCATCTGGATAATCTTTCTGTTGGCCGGTCTTTTGTTTGTAGCTTTTGAAAACAAACAAGGACCTGAGGTTCCGCTGTCAAAGGTGGAGAAAGAAGCCAGAAGGGTTTTAAAATTTTCTTCTGTAAGCATCCAACCTTTGTCTGATAATGTATTAAAAGCCGAACAGACTGTTTGGTACAGTCTAATCCACGAGGGGAAGAAAACAGGTTTTGTCGCTGTAAGCAGAGTGGAGAGTTGTAGGGCCGGAGGTTGTGATGCCGGATTTGGCCTTGACCAGCAACCTTTTGAGTATTTCGACTATTTTGTAATCTTCTCCTCCGAGGGTGAGGTTTTAAAAGTAAATGTATTTAACTACCAGGCAACCAGGGGTCATGAAATTATGAGCCATGGATGGTTACGACAGTTTAAGGGAGCAAATGCGAACAAAACACTGGTGGTGGGTCGTGAAATTCAGGCCATTTCAGGAGCAACCATTTCGGTAAACGCCATTACCGCTGATGTTGTGCTAAAGACATCTTGTTTGAGCAAATACCTCGCTGATTCGTTGGTATTGCAGTGATTGGATTGCCTTTCGGATAAAAAATAGTTCCTTTGTAAAAAATCTCAACCGACAGAAATGCAATGGAGACAAAAAATTACCGAAACTTTATCAGCTCATTTTGGGTGCTATGTAGCTTTACATCACGTTGATCCTGTTGGTGGAGGATCAATCAACAGAACTTACCGCCTTAGCACCTCCCATGGACAGTTTTTTGCAAAAGTTAATTCGCTCTCAGCTTATCCCGACATGTTTCAGAAAGAGGCACGGGGATTAAATATGCTGCTTGAAGCAGATGCGATTGCTGTACCTAAACCATTGACTATTGGTAATGCAGGTGATCAGGCATTTTTGCTTATGCCATATATCGAAAGTGCAAAGCAACGAGATGATTTTTGGCCACTTTTTGGTCAACAGCTCGCCCAACTCCACCAACACACCCACTTAACGTTTGGCCTCGACCACGACAATTTTATTGGTTCTTTGGTGCAATATAACACACCCCACGAAAGGTGGATCGACTTTTTCATTCACCAGCGCCTCGAACCGCAACTCAAAATGGCACGCGACAATGGAAAGGCAGAGGCGTCTGTTTCGCAAGCTTTTTCACGGTTGTTTTACCAGCTCGATGACTTTTTTCCACCCGAACCTCCTGCCTTGTTGCATGGCGACTTGTGGAGCGGGAACTACCTGGCCGGTCAGCGTGGCGAACCTGTTGTTATCGATCCGGCGGTATATTTCGGCCACCGCGAAATGGATTTAGGAATAACCCGACTGTTTGGTGGGTTTCACCCGGAGTTTTACCACGCTTACGATAGGAGCTATCCTCTCGAAAAAGGATGGGAAAAGCGGGTGGATATTTGTAATCTATATCCGCTGATGGTTCATGTTAACCTATTTGGCGGAGGATATTTGTCGGAAGTAAAATCTGTTTTAAGGGGTTTTTAGTCTTTCCAACAAAAAAAATAAACACAAAAAAACAGTTATTTAATTGGTTAAATAACTGTTATCAAATGCCACTAACCAACTAATGTCTTGATGCAGACACTAGTTAACATGAATACTTTTTGTGATGTAACTCGAGCACCAATCGCTTCCTTTGTAAAGCTTAAAGGTAGCTTTGGCTGTATAAGCGCCGGTGTTGGCATAGGTATGGTCAATGGTCTTTCCCTGAGAGGTCTCGGTAGTACCATCACCAAAATCCCATTTAATCTCATTGTCGAGGGTAAACTCGCCTGATCCTTCGTACTCAAACGTAAAATGAAACAGTTTTAGGTTCTGGGGGTCTACATTGGCGTGCATGGTCATCAACAACGTCTCCAATGTACAATCAATGACATCTTCTGTTGTTTTTTTGCAGCCCATTTGGCTTAGGAAGAAAATGGAAAGGGTAACTGCGATAAGTAAATTTTTCATATAATTATGTTGTTTTAATTACCACAAATATAGTTAAATATCTACATTGCGATTAAGCCGGAAAAATATTTTTGCAGAAAATCTTCTGAACAAAACCTATAGTACCTGAAGTGGTATAAACTATTTTTCAGCCATTTCGCGCAGTAATCGGGCCACTTTAGCCACACCTGTTCCGGCTTTTTCGTTTATTACATGCAGGTTGCGCATTCCGCTGATAGCAAAAGCTTTGGGGTCGATGTAGTATTTTGGGATTTCGTGTCGCACATAATGCACCAATCCGGCAGCCGGATAAACAACCATCGAAGTTCCTATCACCAGCAGAATATCAGATTCGGAGGTTAGTTTGGTGGCTGGTTCAATCATCGGGACGGCTTCGCCAAACCACACGATATGAGGGCGCAGCTGACTTCCTTTTTCGCATTTGTCGCCCAGTTTAAGTTCCCAGCCATCGAGCTCATATACCAGTTTTGGATCGATACAGCTTCTTACCTTTTTCAATTCACCATGCAGATGCAGCACCTTCGACGAGCCGGCGCGTTCGTGCAGGTCATCTACGTTTTGGGTGATAATTTGTACATCGAAGTCGCTTTCAAGGTCGACCAAAGCCAGATGTCCGGCATTTGGCTCAACTTCAAATAATTGCTTTCGCCGCAGGTTGTAAAACTCGTTTACCAGTGCAGGGTTAGCTGCCCAAGCCTCGGGTGTGGCCACATCCTCCACGCGGTGATTATTCCATAACCCGTTGTTNTCGCGAAATGTACTTATTCCGCTTTCGGCACTCATGCCGGCTCCTGTAAGTACGACTAACTTTTTCATTGCCTTTTTTTTTACAAAGATAAGGGTAATTAAAAAAAAACGCTCTCCGGAGAGAGCGTTTTCAGGTCTAAACAAGAATCGCAACCATTATTGAGTAGACTGTTTTTTAATCGAATAACTTCATGTCGTCGAGGGTTTTCATCAGATCCTGGACAGCATTTGCCGAAGTATTCAAAAGGGCTTTTTCTTCTTTATTTAAGTCAATTTTTATAATCTCCTCGATGCCATTTTTTCCGATTTTACATGGAACGCCCAAATAAACGTTTTTCAGACCATATTCACCATTCAACATGGCACAAACGGGGAGCACCCTGTTTTGGTCGTCAACAATAGCTTCTACAATCTGGGCTGCAGCAGCACCGGGAGCATACCAGGCACTTGTTCCCATCAAATTCACCAGCTCTCCACCACCTTTTTTGGTGCGTTCAACAATTTTGTTAAGTTCTTCTTCACCAAGTAATTCGGTTACAGGAATACCGTTAACAGAGGTATAACGTGGCAGTGGTACCATGGTATCACCGTGACCGCCCATGAGTAACGCGTGAACATCTACAGGGTCGACATTGAGTGCATGAGCTATGAAGGCGCGGTAGCGACCTGTGTCGAGTGTGCCGGCCATACCAAATACTTTTGACGAAGGTTTGTTGGCGGCCAGGTAGGCAGCGTAAGTCATTACGTCGAGCGGATTGCTTACAATGATGATGATGGCATCAGGTGAATACTTGGTAGCTTTTTCAGTAACTTCTTTCACGATTGCCGCGTTGGTTTTGATGAGATCATCGCGCGACATGCCTGGTTTTCTAGGAATTCCGGAAGTAATTACAATAACTCCCGAGCCTTTGGTGGCCAGATAATCGTTGGTAACTCCTGTTACACGGGTATTAAAATGGTTGATGGGTGCTGACTGCCAAATGTCGAGGGCTTTTCCTTCGGCAATCCCTTCTTTTATATCCACCAGCACAACTTCCTTGGCCAGGTTTTTGTGTGCAATTACATTGGCCACGGTAGCGCCAACGTTTCCAGCTCCAATTACAGTAATCTTTTGCATAATCTTAGATTTAATTTTCGGTTTAGTCTTCTGTTTCATCAGCCAAATGTACAAATATTTTACTTTTTACATATGTAAACTTTCGATGTATTATGTACATACAGCTATTTAAACTATTATCTAAATAGTAAGGTTTACCAATGCCGGAAACAAAAGTATTAAAATTTGATGATCGAAAATTAAGTTTCATTCAGAAAGCATCGATTTTTTGTTGTCTCCTGATCCCGACAAAATTAAATACTTCATTAAGTCCCCCTGTTTTTTAGTTATTTTTGCCTTTTAATAATTAGAAAAAATAATTCCACACGATGAAGGTACGCATTGTCAACCTGTCCTCACATACATTGCCTGAGTATCAAACCCCGGCTTCAGCGGGCATGGACATCAGGGCATTTTTAAACGAGCCTGTGGTGCTTAAACCTCTGGCCAGGGCATTAATCCCTACGGGTTTATTTATTGAACTTCCGGTTGGTTTCGAAGCTCAGATTCGCCCCAGAAGCGGGTTGGCCGCCAAGCACGGAATCACTGTGCTCAACACGCCCGGTACTATTGATGCCGATTATCGTGGTGAAATAAAAGTAATTCTGGTCAACCTTTCCGATGAATCGTTTACCATCGAAAACGGAGAACGTATCGCACAAATGATCATTTCAGCGCATGTACAAGCCCAATGGGAAGCTGTCGATCAGTTGTCTGAAACTGAACGTGGAGCTGGTGGATTCGGCCATACAGGAAAAAAATAACCAAAAACGAAATCAATTACCTCACATGAGAGTTAAACCAATAATACTGCTGTTCGTTGTCTTTGTTTTGTTCAGCACGGCCAATGCTTACGGGCAGAATAGAAAATCGAAGACCAAAAAACATACACCTACCGAAGCGGAGTATGTGGAGTCGGCCGATTTTTTTGCCAAAGGATTGATCCTTAAATCCAAAGGAGATTTAGACGGCGCACTGGCCNTGTTTGATAAAGCTTTGGCACTAAACCCAAATGATGATGCTTCGTGGTTCGAAAAGAGTAAGATATTGCAGCAAACCAACCGTAACGACGAAGCTCTGGAAGCCATTGAAAAGGCCATTGAGCTGAACGGAGAAAACAAATGGTATCTGGTGGCTTATGCCAAGATTTGCAGAATAACTGAAAACTATGCGGAATATGTTAGTACGTATGAAAAGCTCTCCGCCGCTTATCCTACTGATTTGGAATTTCTTGACGAACTGGCTTTTGCTTACTACTTTACCGGCGATTATGCTAACGCCATTGAAGCTTACAATAAAATTGAGAAGGAAGTGGGAGTGGACGAATCGCTTACAACCCAAAAGGTGAGCTTTTATGAAAAACTTTCCCAGCCTGAAAAAGGATTAGACGAATTCCGTAAGCTGATTGACTATAACCCAACAGAACCCAGGTACTATGCCTTAATGGCGGAGTTTAGCGCCCGAAATGGGTTCGATGAGGAGGCCATTGCCGCGTATGAAAAAATCGTCGAACTAAATCCGGATGATCCTTATGTCCACATTTCATTGGCTGATTATTACAACAAAAAAGGGGATACCGACCGATCGTTTGAGGAGTTAAAAAAAGGTTTTAGCAACACCACCCTTGACCTGAAAACAAAAATTAATTTGTTGCTTAATTACTATCAGGGTACCTTCACGCCGCAACAAAAAATTCATGCCCTCGAATTATCCGAAGTCCTGCGTCAAGCTCATCCTGATGATATGATGTCGCATACATTCTATGCTTCAATGCTTTACGAAAACGAAGCCTATGACAAGGCCCGTCCCATTTTTTTAGACATATTAAAGGAACAAGCCTCCAATTATTCGGTTTGGGAGCAATTGCTGTTTTGCGACCTGAACCTACAGGATTTTGCCGCTCTTGCTAAAGATTCAGAAAATGCCATCGACTATTTTCCCAATTATCCTTTGCCTTATCTGTTTGCCGGGTTGGCCAATTCGCAATTAAAGGATTATGTAAAAGCACAGGCTTACCTCGAAAGTGGTATTCAGTTCGTTGTAAACAACAATACCTTGCTCGAGCAATTTCATTCAACTTTAGGCGATACTTTTCATGCTATGGGCAACCAGGAAAAGGCTTTTGATTCGTATGAAAAAGTGCTGCTGATAAATCCGGAAAACGCGTTGGTGCTTAATAATTATGCTTACTATTTATCGCTCGAATCTCTCAAGCTGGATAAGGCTGCTGAGATGGCAAAAAAAGCCGTAAACCTCGATCCCTACAACAGCAATAACCTGGATACCTACGCCTGGGTTTTGTATAAACTTGGAAAATATGACGAAGCACTGGTGTGGATTGAAAAAGCTTACAACAACAAAGGCAACTCAAGTGGTGTTGTATTAGAGCATTATGGCGATATCCTTTTTAAACTGAATCGTCAGGAAGAAGCCCTTGTATTTTGGGAGCAGGCCGCACAAAAGGAAGAAAGTTCAGCTTTATTAAAGCAAAAAATTCAAGATAAAAAACTCTATGAGTAGAAAATTTCAACACATATTGTTGCTTTTTGCCGCCTTGGTATTGATGCTTTCGCCGGCTTGTAAAAGCAAGAAACAGGTGCTAAAACGTTCGATAAACGAATACGGGTTTGACTTTTTATATGACCAGATGCTGAAAAATCAGCTGCAATTCAATACCTTAAATTCAAAGTTCACCCTGCGTTACGAGGAGGGCAAAAAGGTAACCAACCTGAAAGGTCAGATAAGAATTGCGCAGGATAGCCTGATATGGATTTCGTTTAGTCCGGCGCTGGGCATTGAAGCGGCCCGCGTCTTGTTGAGTAAGGATAGTATACTGTTTATCAACAGGTTGAATAAAACTTATTTTACCGGGGCTTACAATCTCATCGACAGTTTGCTGAACACTACCATCGATTACAATCTGCTGGAATCAATGCTCGTGGGCAACGATTTAAGCCAATACGATATCAACAAGTACAAATCATCGGTAGATGGCGGGCTTTACAACATGACCATCAGAGAGCGGAGGAAAATAAAACGGTATATCAAATCAGGTGAAATTGATACCCGTGTTTTGGTACAACAAATTTGGCTCGACCCGGATAACTTCAGGATACGGCGTATTAACCTGAAAGAGAAGGGAGAAGAGGAAGACAACGCGTTACAGGTTTTTTATGATGATTATGTCCCTGTTGACGGCGAGTTGTTTCCCTCAAAAGTGCATATCCAGATCAACAGCAAAAAAACGATTCATATAGATGTCGAATTCAATAAAACACACTTGAATGAAGAACAGAGTTTTCCGTTTAGCATTCCGGTAAAATATGACAAACTCTTCAATTAGCATGAAGTATTGGGTAACTCTTATTCTGGTTGGAATTTTCCTGTTTCAGGGCTTCCTGATCACAGGTTATGCTCAACAGAGCCAGCAAGAGCTTGAAAACAAACGCAAGCAGCTGGAATCGGAAATTGCCTATACCAATCAACTGCTGTCGGAGGTTAGAAGTTCCCGCGAGTCATCGCTCAAGCAATTAAAGCTAATCGAGGTTAAAATTGATAAACGCAATAACCTGCTTGCCAACTACAAGCTTGAAGTTCATTCACTTAACACCAGCATTGAATCAGCAGAATTGAGTTTGCGTAATCTGAACAACGACATTTCAACCCTTAAAAAAGAATACGCACGAATTGCCTGGTATGCCTATCAATACAAGACTTCCTACAATAAACTCATTTTTCTTTTTTCTTCCGAAAGTATAAACCAGGCCTATCAGCGGATGCGCTACCTCGATCAACTGGGGTCGTATATTCGTCAACAAGCCTCGGAGATAAAACAACTTGAGGCTGAAAAGAAAAATAATGTTCAGGTTTTATCGGCAAAACGCGAAAAACTTACCTCGCTTTTGCAAAAAGAAAACGAGGAGGTTTATGCCCTGGAAAATGAATTAAAACAAAAGAAACAGGTTACTACCTCCCTTGGCGGACAGGAAAGTCAGCTGAAAAAAACACTCAAGGATAAGCAAAAGGAAGCCAATAAGCTGGCTCAGCAGATCGAACAAATTATTGCTGCCGAAACGAAACCTGTTGCCAAACCTGGTAAACCGGCAACCTATCAGCTTACTCCTGAAGAGCGCGTATTGTCAAATTCTTTTTTCGCAAACAAAGGCAAATTGCCCTGGCCTGTGGAGCGGGGCGTAATTACCGAGACTTTTGGATTGCATAAGCATCCGGTTTTGAAAAGAGTGCAAACGAAAAACAACGGAGTTGATTTCGCCACCTCAAAGGATAGCGATGCCCGCTGTGTTTTTGACGGGGTGGTGACCAGCGTAACAAAAATATCCAATACCAACATTGCCATTATTGTGAAGCATGGTGATTATTTCACCGTTTATTCCAATCTGGATCTGGTTTTTGTGCAGAAAGGCGAAAGGGTAAACACCTTGCAGTTACTCGGACGCATTCACACCAACTTAAAAGGAGAAACCGAACTGCATTTTGAAGTCAGAAAAGGTGCTGTACCGCAAAATCCGGCGTATTGGATTGCCAAATAACCTGAGCATAAAACGCACCACCTACGAAGGTGTGGCCCTTTACTTTATAGTTTAATCAGCTTCCCGGTAATGCGTTTTCCGTTGCTTCCCGATAAATTGTAGTAGTAAATCCCGGAAGGCCAAAGCTTTGTGTCAACTGAACCAAAGTCGCTTTGGCTACCTTGCTCATCAAGTATTTTACTTCCCAACTGATTGTAAACAGTTAAGGAAATGTGTTCATTGCTTGAAGTAAAACCATTTAAATGCAGGGTTTCCACAAATGGGTTGGGATAAAATTGAACTTCGTCTACCGATCGGGTTTCAAAAAGATCAACGCTTGTGTCTACCACCAGTGTCACCGGAATGGTTTTGTCTTCCATACCTTCCGATTGAATAAGTAACACACATTGGTAGCTTCCGGTTGGTAGTCCATTGCTGTTAAAGTTCAGATCGATGGTGGCCATCTGATTCGGGGCAAGACTGTAAACATTGGCCGAAGCCTGAATCCATTGGGGTTGATCAGGAATGTGGAGTGAAAAATCCAATTGACTTAATCCGGTATTTTGCACCTGAACCTCAAAAACCTTGGTGCTGTTGGGTTCAATTGAATCGATTACTTCGCATGGAGTTGGGCTGATTATCGCACCTTGATAAATCTGTTGAATGGCTTTAAAAACATTCAAACGACCACCCGTAACCGTTAAAGTATCCAATGACGGCAGGAGATCAACGCCGTTCAGGATGGCTTCCTTAACGGATAATGCACCATTTGCCAGATCGCTGTGGTAGTTAACCATGAAATCTTCATCAGCAGCAGCGAACAACAAAGCCACTGCTCCTGTAACATGGGGTGCCGCCATCGAAGTTCCGGTACTTGTTCCATATGAATTGGTAACCCTGCACGACATGATAATTGTTCCGGGTGCACCCAAATCAATAGTATTTCGGCCATATCCTGCACTTGAATACTTAACATCCAGCTTGGTGGTGTTGGTCACCGAAATGAGAAATGGCGTATCGAAAGCCGTTGGGATATCGCCAGTAATATCAATGTTCCAATCTTTATTGGCTGTTGCACCTACACTCAAAACCCCGATTTGTCCCAGGCTAT
>JGI11705J14877_10000814_pt1 | contig 18852 bp, 19 predicted proteins | sample Etolaghawater15m_FD_14877 | JGI IMG/M metagenome (IMG submission 14877)
CGCTCTTTTTTGCGCTTTCGTCTTCATGTATATACGCGGGCTTTCTGAGCGTCTTTTGGTACACGGTGATAGAGATCTCGTGCTCGAGCGACACACGCCCTATGAGCATGTCACGCGCTCGCGCCTCCTGCTTGAGTCCTTTACGTATCTGCGGGTGGAGAGCCTTGTGTATCGCTTCTCTCATCGGGCACTTTATGATAAAGCTGAGGGGGTCCGCTGGTTGAGAAATAACGATCTCTTCGGTATCGCACACATCGAAGGCGACGAGGTTGATCATTCTAATAAGGTGTGTTGCGACGGAGATGCGGTCTATGCCTGTCATAAAGAATACCCCAAGAAATCAGAAGGTGGTCACGCAGATACAATCCACGAGACCTTACCACGATGCGGAGTCCGTAGATATGGAGTTGCTAGGTCTTGATGGCTACGCTACGGGGGAAGTAGAGGTCGCCTCGACAGATCAGGTGGAGATACGTCCTACGGATTTCGTAGAGTTCGCGATCTGTATCCCTGACCAACACACGAAACAGCTACTTCCTTTCAGCTTCGACGAGCGTCGTTACCTCAAGCCTGTCTACAACACGACATCGCCGCGTGTACTTCTTAAGTGTGGCCGTCAGGTAGAGAAGTCCACGTATCTAGGGAACCGTCTACTCGCGCTCACCTGTATCCAACCTAGCCTGACGTCGCTGTATGTGAGCCCTACGAACCAGCAGACTAAGACATTCTCCAATGACCGTATTTCAGAGCCACTAGGTATCAGTCCGCGATTGCGTGCATGGACTGACCCGCACCTGCAGCAGAACGTCTTCCACAAGAAGTTTATCAACCGCTCCCAGATCGTACTGCGTTACGCGTACTTAAACGCCGACCGTGTGCGCGGTATTCCTGCCGACCTCGTCTGTATAGACGAGATACAAGATATACACACAGACAACATCCCTGTTATCGAAGAGTGCATCGCGCACAGCTCGTTTAAGTTCAAGCTCTACTCCGGTACGCCTAAGTCACTCGATAATACGATCGAGGGCTTATGGATAGATGAGAGTACGCAGAACGAGTGGGTTGTTCCGTGCGACCACTGCGGTGGGGGAGACGTGAGGCACTGGAACATACTCGACGAGTCGAACATCGGCCCCAAGTACCTCGTGTGCGACAAGTGCCACAAGCAGATACACGCGATGCACGACGACGCGCAGTGGGCAAGCATGAATCCCAATCCGCGAGTACCGAACCCTATGGATGGTTATCGCGTACCGCAGCTCATGGTGCCGTGGATCGCGTGGAACGATATTCTCAACAAGCAGCTCACCTACAGCCGTGGTAAGTTCCATAACGAGGTACTCGGGCTGTCATACGACAGCGGTACGCGCCCGCTGACTCGACAAGACATCATGGATAACTGCACGTCTCCTTATCGTATAGGCGACCCTGCAGGTATGCGGGTGGCGCACGGATCTGGGACGCGTATCTTTATGGGCATTGACTGGGGCACGGGCGAGCAGACGTACACGACGGTCACGATCTGCGGCTACCTTAACCAGAAGTTTACGCTCCTATACATACGTCGCTTTGAGGGTCAAGAGAGTGAGCCCGTCGTACAGTTGGCGAAGATCAAGGAGCTTGTCGCGCAGTGGCACGTGTCCTTTATCGGAGCTGACTATGGTGGTGGTTTCGATAGAAACGATGACCTGCTGAGGACATTCGGGCCACGTAAGGTGTTTAAATACCAATACTCCACGGTCACGTCCGCCAAGATCAAGTGGGATGGCGGGCTCGCGCGCTTTATGCTCAACCGCACCGAGGTGATGTCGGATGTGTTTAACGCGATTAAGCGTCGAGACGTCTTCGCGTTCCCTTCGTGGGAGCAATTCGAGGTACCTTACGGGCAAGACTTCCTTAACATCTTCTCGGAGTACTCAGAGAATCGTAGGATGAACGAGTACAAAAAGAGCCGCGGTGTTACGGACGACTCTTACCACGCGCTGCTATACGCTTTTGTCGTAAGCCAGATTACGAACCCTCGCCCCGACGTCTTCAGCCCAATACAGTCGTAACTCTGTCTAGCTGCGCCTTAGTGAACGCTGCCGCGATAGGGGCACGCACGTCGTCACTCGAGGACGAACATAGATACCCTAGCTCGAGCGCGACCTTACACTGCTCACCGAGTTTTCGGATAAGGCGGTCGCTCATACGTGCCACATCACGAGCGAGATCTTCAGCTCGCGATACAGTCCAGCGCTCTAGAGGCTCACGGCAGAGGAAGTACAGCGTGTTGTGTAGGCTCTCTACGTCTACGTCGCCTATATTGAGCAGCTCTTTCGTACTCGACATGCTGAGCATAGACTCTAACAGCGCTAGACGCGCTTCGAGCTCCACGATACGTGCGCTGTTAAACATGTGCTGTTTCGTGAGTTGGTCGAGCTTAGACTCCGCGTCCGCGTTAAAGCGCGCAAGCTCGTCTGTGCTGTACATGTCTTTGTTATTTACGCGGATAGGTGTTATCTTGTTAGTTGCTTTGTACCGCGCGAGCGTACGTCTACTGACGCCAAGGACTTGCGCAGCTTCCGTTGACGTTAGATAATGTATGGACTGCCCAGACATAGAGGACCTCACTATGTATACGAAACAAGATCTGAGCGCGCTCGGGAAAGAGGCGAGCACTATGCTTCTTGAGCACGGTGTACCACTAAATGACGCGATTATAAAGATCGCGAGTAAGCGTCCCGATATGACGAAGGAGCATGTGCAACGCGTCATAGAGAACGCTAACTTAATCACCTTTGAGGATATGTTTAAGGGCGCGTCGAACAAGCACATCACGTTCGATCTCGCCGATCCGAATGTTATACACGCGGAGTTAGATAAGACCGAGGATATCCCCGATCCTATCTACGCGACTGAGCCCGAGTATCGACACTCTGGCGGCTTTGACGCTTTTGACAAAGAGGCGTCTCTCACAATAGTACCTAAGCACGTGCAGTGGCGACGAGACTACTACGCGACTAAATCTGCGATGGATCGCTTGGAGAAGACCGCGACAGCCATAGACGCGGAGGCAGAGGCACAAACCCATAAGTTTATAGACATGTGTAAGCGCGCTTCTCTTGTAAGCGGAGGACTTAAGCCCGTCTTGCAGCTCGCAGGATATGCATCCAAAGACCCCGAGGTGTTCACCAAGGTGGCGTCGGTCGTGACGCAGGCGCTAAAGAACGTCGTGAGCGAGGGGGACTTTGTTGACACGCTCCCTAATAAAAACCACCCTATTTATGAGTCGTACGCCCAACTCGAAAGTACGATCAAACTAGCTAGCAGGCATAAGGCGGGCGTCATCAACGCGGCTCGCATGCACGAAGAAGTAAAGAGCCAGGAGTACCTATGAGTGAGCAAGAGAAGATAGCCCTTTCGGAGACACAGCGCGCCCTCGTCACACCGATCGTAGGAGGTCTCGCTGCGGGTGGTATTGCGTACGGCCTGCCAGCAGCGCTAGACAAAATACGTGAAGTTCGTGTGCGCCGTAATAGAGACGATTACATTACGGCTATGAAAGACGTACATCCTGATCTCAAGGGTATACCGAAGAAGGACCTGCACATCGCGTATAACTCTTTGGCGATGCACTCACCGCACGTCTTAAGGGATCCCCTGCTTGGAGGACAAGAGCTCTTACGTATGTCGAAGTACCGCCAAGCGGACATCAACTCGCTGAACGAGTTGAACAAGCTGCGAGGCAACAGCATGATGGACCAAGCGTTTATGAATGCTACGACTATGGTCGCGGGCGGAGTATCTGAGGGCTTTAAGGGCTATCAAGCTCAGCGACAAGCTGATGCCGACCAATCTTATCGAGAAAAGATGGATAAAGCTCGCTCCGACATGGACAATGCACGAATGGAACTCGAGAATAATAAGCTCAAGGAGACCCGTCGGCAGTTTGGGGTGAGAGATGCTTATCAGAAGGATCGTGACGCGCAGCTAGACGCTAGAGAGCGTATAAGGATGAGAGACTCGAAGGCCGAAGCCGATCGACAGTTCAAACAACGCGCTCGCCAGTTCACGCTGACACGCGAAGATAATCTACGTAATTCGCGGGTGCGCAACAAGCAGTTTAAGCAGACACACCAAGCAACGTTAAATCGTGACGCGATAGCCTCATCGAAAAACCAAATGGAGGTCGAGAAGCATTTCGCTTGGGAGGCTGAAGGGAGGCCAGGGCCTATGGCGATCAAGCGGGCATCTGCCGAGCACATCTACGATATCGTAGCGCGTCTGCGAGATCGGAATCTGTAATGGCGATCATTAAGGAGAGCACATTCCCCTCTATGGGGCCGGACGGCGAACCCCTCGTTCGTCTTCTCGACTCGTTGCCCTCCGGCGCCGACATGGAGAAGACCGCGGGGATTCATCCCGAGATCCTTGCGTACAAGCAGCAACTCGAGCCCGAGCCTGGTAAAACCTACGTGCATATTCTAGCGTTAGGTGCAGGTGACTACTACGGCGCAAACCTTAACAACGACCACTTCCCATGGGCGGGACTACAGCACGACCACACAAAGACGGCGCACCCCTACATGCACGGGTACAAGACGTTTTTAAACGCACATGCGTTCGCGCACCATATGAACAAAGACCCGGAGAAGGCCTACGGCGATGTGCTCGTCTCAGTCTTGAACACGAAGATGAAACGTGTCGAGCTTATCGTAGCCATCGACGAGGAGAAGTGTGTCCGCAACGGTGGGCAGCGTACGCTCGACAAGATAAAAGCGGGCGAGTATCCGTCGACAAGCATGGGCTGTCGTGTTCCATTCGACGTCTGCTCCATCTGTGGTCATAAGGCGAAGTACCGAAGCGAGTACTGTGAGCACACACGCGAGAACATGGGTAAGATCATGGCAGACGGACGTAAAGTGTTCGTCTATAACCCGTACCCACGCTTCTTCGATATCAGCTTTGTCTTTATCGGCGCTGACCGTACGAGCTTCGTACTCGAGAAGGTCGCGCATCTGGAGCAGCTGGAGAAGGGTGCGGTCTTCGGGGCGGCAGCAAAAGCTTTAGGCGCCACCTTCGGTACGCGCACGGGGCGTGCTGCGCTCACGGGCGCCGCTATGGGAGGTCTGACGGGCGCTATAAGCTCGCCTGACGGCGCGCGGGACACGGGACTCCTTAAAGGTATACTCGCAGGCGGCCTCACGGGAGGTTTAGCGAGTAAGGCGCTTAACTCCAAAGCCCTCACACGCTTTGCAGGGGCGAAGGTAAACGCCGTAGGCGAGTTAGGCGGCGTCGCAGCACTCGGCATGGGTGCAAGTAGCGCAATAAACAGTATGACGAACCCCATGCCTCCCATGCCTGCGCAGACGAGCTCATTAGATGGTATGCCTAAGGTCGCATACAACACGATGATGGCAAAGGCGCTCCGTAAGTCGTCAGGTACTGTGCAACCATATATGGGTATGCGTGTTAAGCGGAAGGTTGCGCGCCAGCAATCATTGAAGGTAAAGGGCGTAACTTTCTCAAAGCTTAAACGTGGCGCGAAAGACTCGGCTGCTAGCGCGCTCGAGCTGTCTGCATTTTCCCCTCTGCCGATTCTCACGAAGGGTATGTACGACGGTACCGCGGGCGACACCGCTGTTGGATATTCGGAGGAAGCTGTGAAGGACAAGATGGTTGAAAAAGTCTCCGCGCTTAAATCTGCGACGGTGACTAAACTCTCGGACATCTTCAAAGACGTCACCTCTACACCCATGGGGCGTGCCGTGCCTATGAGTGTTGGTGCCGAGCCCGACATGTCATGTACGCAAATGGACTCGCTCGCAAGTAGCCGAGATCTAGGACAGTCTCTCTCGGGGCTCGCCTCCGCGGGCATCGTGCTAAAGCCCAAAGAGTTCCAACGTGTCGTGCTTGTACGCAGCGGTATGCGTGATATGGCGGATGAGCTGGAGCGGCACAACGCTGTGTTCCCCGAACACGCGCCCACGGTCCGATCTGTCCGTATTGTTATCCAGAGTGATCCGCAGCAAACGGTGCCCAGAGGTGTGCTGGATCTAGTGCGTAATATGCTGCCGCATCGTTCGGCCCTCACGCCGTTTGCACTGCGTAGGCCTGTGTCTAACCCTGCGCCGACACCGCACGTAGTGCGTCTGCGTTTAGGAGAGAGTCCTGTTCTGGATAAGGTAGCGTCGCTGTATAACGGATATAGAGAAGATGTTCTCCTGAATATGGAGAACATGATTAAGTCCGCTATGCTCACACCTGACATCACATCAGCTGTCGCGAACATACGCGGGTTTAGTGATGGACAAGGGCCTGCCTTCAACGCTATGATGCAGGTACCCCTCGCTTACTTTAGTCATGCCTACTGGAACAGATGTTGTTGCGACCGTACGCTATCTGATCGACAGTTTGCAGAGAAGTTCACTGAAGACAACCCAGAAATTGCAAGATATATTGCACAACATATTGCTACAGCCCGTAGTATAACGTAATATCACTGAGCGGACGTAGCTCCGCTTTACTAAGGAGACCACATGAGCATGGATGAAATGCTAATGAACGAATTGTACGGGTCAGAAGAGGCCCAACAAGAAGAGCAAATTAAGCAGGCTCAAGTCGAGCTAGTTGAAGCGGTAGCCNCTGAGGCAGGCGTCAACCTAAACGAGCTCGACGATGACGAGTTAGCAAAATTCGCACACTATGTTTTGTCCGATGAGGATGAAAAAACGGCCTCTNTAGNGGAGGCAGACGCTATGGGCCGCCAAATGGCTCNCGCATACATGGACGAGATCAACAACCACTCACACAANGGAGATCATATGTACGGAAACACTCACGTTAAAATTGCGAGCGCACTTAGCGATGTCGCTGAGGCCTGGGAGCTGGAGAAGACCGCACTGAGCGCTGCAGATCAGCAGTACATGTTGCTCAACCCCGGTGCTGCCTACGCCCCCGGTGACTTTCAACGCATGAGCCCTCTCGCACAACAATACGCCGAGATGGAGGCGCGTGCAGGTACTCAGGGTTCGGCTGCGCCCGCTCGTACGGGCGTGGGCGGCTACGACGTAGAGCGCGCAGGGGCGAAGTCTAACAAGAAGGGCACTGACGCCGGCCGCGAGATGGTCGCCGACTACTATGAGAGGCAACACAAGGCCAATCCCAATATCAAGCGCCCCGGTGACGTGAAGTCGAATGCGTCATTCCTCAGCCGAGCAGGTGATCACCTGAGCGCCCACAAGGGTAAGTACATCGGTGGTGCTGCTGCACTTGGTGCTCTGGGCGCAGGTGCCTACTACATGAAGAAGAAGCGCGACGCGCAGAAGAAGACCGCGGCTTTCCTCGACAATGGGTACGAGGCGCTCGCGCTGATTAACATGTACGAGCCCGAGGAGTTCGCCAAAGAGGCAGAGTTCCGTGCAGCCGAGATTCTTCTCGCGAACGGCGTAGATCCGGAGACCTTTGAGAACGTCTACCCCGAGCACGTCAAGATTGCCTCGTTCCCCGATGTTGATGATGCTGTCGACGGCTACGAGGCCCAGCTTGTCGCAGAGTACAACGACATGCTCGATACTGCAGCCATGCACATCATCGAGAACATTTTAGACTAAATTCACAGCGTCCTCTCTCCCGCACCCGCCGCGGATGTGTCACGGATGCGGGCAATAGGGGCGTGAGGAGGATACTATGAACGTACAAGATGTTATTGAGAAAGCCTTAGCGGGCAACGACGGCATCCCCGTTACACCCGCTGAGCACTCGGTTGCCGAGGATGCACAGGTAACCAAGCTCGCCGCCGCGTTGAACTTTATCGGGACCAATCTAGAGTCATCTGTTAGTGACTTTGAGCAAGAGAAGAGTGCCTACCTCGATATTGTCGGCGGAACCGCCGCCGGAGGAATAGGCGCAGCGTCATCTCGCGAAAAGATGAGGCGCGCAGGCATGAGCGAGGAAGAGATTGATGACGTCCAAACCACAGGCGGCGGCGTACTCCGAGGTGCAGCGAAAACTATGCTCGGTAGTCTAGGCGGTTACCTTGTGGGCGGGAACGCAGGAGCTCTTGCGGGAACAGCGCTTGGTGGATACGCTAGTTATGCCGGAGAGATGGCAAGGGGTAGGAAAGCCCTCAAGAGAAGAGAGAACGCTCAAAATCAGCGCGAGTTAGAAGTGCGCAGGGCACAACAAAAGACCGCGTCTGTAGATGACATGCTGTACCGCGCCGCACAAGCGGGTAAGCAAGCTCTTCTTGAGAAGGTCGCGGAGGATCGTATCAACCCTGCTAAGATCTCTGCGGGCCCGGCCGCCTCATACTCAGGTGAGATTATGCCTTCGGGCCCAGCGGTGTTCGGCGGAGGTACTATGCCTGCGCAGTTAATCGCGATGAAGGCACAGAAGGTACGCGCACGCATCAACAGCGATATGAAGCAGTTCGTGAACAATGTCGGTGACGGGTATAACCTCCAGGGTCACCTAAACAAGATGAACAAGTGAGGAACGCATGAATAAGATCGCATCTATGCGCGCCGCGGGCGAGTTAATTAAGACAGCCTCCGCTGTTATGATGAGCCAACAACGCGAGATCGAGGCGCTCCGCGCAGAGCTTGACGCGCGCGACCGCGCTAGTGAGGCCGCCGAGCTCGCCGTACGTATGGCCGACGCAGGTCACATCGACCGTGCCGATCTCGAGGAGAAGGCTGCGGAGTTCGTACAGGACCCGAACCGTATGCCGATTATCAGCGAGGCGATTAACCTGCTAGACAATGGCGGCTTCGATATGGCATCATTATCTGACGAGCAGAGTACGGGATCCAACGCCCGCTCACAACTAGAAGCATTCTTACTCGGCTAACATAGCCACAACACATAGGAGAAACACATGGCGACTCAGACTTTCGAGTTAGTATCACCATTTCTTACTATCTACGCTCCTTCGAAGAAGTGGGCGGGCGATAGCGCTCTGCTCCTCGGTCAGACTTCAAACCGTCTTGTGACCGGCGAGCTCCTTTCATACGTAGGCGCGAACGGCGCCACACGTCCTACCATCGCGATCGGTAATGGCGTAGATAAGGACGACAACGCCTTCGGTATCAACAAGTTCGTCGCACCCTACTTCAGCGAGACGGGCCGTGGCGATATCGTGACCGGTGGTAACGTGCCTGTACTCCAGTTCGGTCCTTTTGAGGCGGACACCATGCTCTTTATGCGTGCTGGTGACGATCAGACCGATGCTAACGGTAACGGTCTTGGCTCACTCGCAACAGGTATCGCGGGCGGTCTTGATGTAGGCGACGCTGTTGTCGCGTGTGCCGTACGTAATCCGCTCACAGGTAACTTCAACAGCAGCGACTACGTCGTAGGTGTCGGTCCATCTTCTCTTGTAAGCAACCCCGGCCCTGTCATCGGTCGTATCTCTCGTGTCATCGGGTCTGGCGCAAGCCAAAAGATCCGCGTGATGTTCGGCGTTAACTAAGAAAGGGACGATCCATGTCATATTCAGCAGAGATGGTAAACAGTTTATTTGTCGAGAAGCTCGGTACCGAGGAGGGTCGTCAGAAGATCGCCGCTTACGGTGGCGGTGTCATTCGTGACCACCTCCGCGAGGTTAGCTTTGCGCGCAAGGTGCTTCCTCCTATGCCCGTCACTCCCGCAGAGTGCCAGGTGAGCACTGAGCACGACGGCCTCGTGAAGATCGAGGAGCTCGAGCCCGAATCACGCGCGATGGTCGTCGACTTCCGCGGCTCAAGCCGCGCTCGCTACATCCGCGCGCCCCGCGTCGCGGTTAGCTTCTTCACCATCGAGTCCGAGCACTTCGAGAAGACCGAGCAGGAGCTGCTCGCGTACAAGATGCCGATCACCAAGATGATCGAGGAGCAGTCCGCGAACAACCTCCAGGAGATCGAGGATCGTCAGTTCCTCATCTACGCTGAGGCGGGCATCCAGCAAGTGCAGAAGGACGCGAACACCACGCACGCGTCTCACGGCAAGTTCAACGCTTCTGAGATCAACGCGAGTAACGTCGCATACGGTCCCGACCAAAATGCTTCTGTGATGAAGGGCCAACTCGCTCTTACCGCGGGCGCTGACGACTTTGTGGTGCGTCCTGTTAACCGCCCCGACTTCGTTAACTTCTTCAAGATGATGGCAGGCCCTGATCGTCGTCTCCGTCTCGACCTCGTCCTCCTCACCGAGCCTGACTACGACGACATCCTTCAGTGGACCGTCGAGGACATGGGTGATCGTATCCAGAGCGAGACCGTTGTTGACGGCTACAAGTACAACACTCTCTTGGGTCGTCGCTTTATCCGCACCATCAAGACGGACATTCTCCGTCGCGGTAACATCTACGGCTTCGCGGCACCTCAGTTCCTCGGCTGCTTCTACGTGCTCAACAACACCAAGTTCTACGTCGACAAGGTCGGCAACAAGATCACCTTCTGGTGTTGGGAGGACATCGGTATGGCGTTCTTGAACCTCAACTCGTTGATCAAGATGGAGCTCTACTCGGGCTCAGTCACTCCGGGCTTCGAGGATGCTGGTCATACGATTCGTCTCCCCGCGGACGAGGAGGACTTGGGCCGTGCACGTAACCGTGCGGATGACGGCTTCCAGAGCCCCATCGTGACTCAGTTCTAAGAGGTTTGCACATAGCGACCTAGTGTTGTACCCTTGTAGGTAATCAGAAACCTATAAGGGTGCGAAAGCGTTAAAGCCTTCGGACCCTCGTTCGGAGGCTTTAATGTTTCGTATTACCGGGAAGAGCGGGTCTATCCGCGCTGTCAATAATCGCACAGGTAGCCGCACACGTCGCTTACCCAGTTTAGTCTTGGGTAGTGGTGCTGTGATTAAGGTACACCCAAATAGGCAGGTGCTTGTTGCCGAGCAAGACCTGCTCGCGAATCTGGAGCGTCTCTCGGACGTACAAGATTTAATCTCGATACGTGAGGCGACACCCCCATTCTCTGAGGTGAACGTAGCGGATTTCGTCACACCAGTTATCGCTGCGAGCACTGAGCCCGTGATTGAGCCCGTGATTGAGCCCGTGATTGAGCCCGTGATTGAGCCCGTGATTGAGCCCGTGATTGAGCCCGAGCCTGAGCCTGAGCCCGAGCCCGAGCTTGAGCCTGAGCTCGACGAGAGCGAGTCTAAGCCGAAGAAGCGTGGACGCAAGCCTAAGAAGCGCAGCGGGGACTAACCATGCGGCAAGATCTAGCGGCATTCGTAGCTGAGGTGCGAATGTACCTGCGAGACTACCCGGAGCTCAATCGCCTCATTGATGGCGAAGAGACGAGTGATCGCATGATCGCGTGGGCGGTTATCGATACGCTAGACGACATCAATAACCGCCCTCCCTTTGTTGGGTCATTCACGGTATCCACTTTTCCGTACAGAAGCCTGTTGTTACGTGGCACGGTTATCACCGTACTTGAGTCCGTAGGCATACTACAGACACGAAATCAGCTGCAGTACAGCGACGGTGGCATCAGCGTAGGCGCTTCCGATAAAGCGCCGATGCTCATGCAGTGGGTACAGATGCTCTCGACTTCCTATGAACAGAAACTAGATAAATGGAAGATTAGTCGAAACATCACCGAAGCGTTCAATGGTGAATCTGTTATGTCAGATTACTATTTCTTGGGTGGCTACTACGACGTCTTCGATAGGGTGTACAGATAATGGCGTTCCTTAAAAGAAACAACTCCGATGACCTCCTCTTCCCTATGGATGAGTCCGGCCAGCTTCGCTATAACCGTATGCGTGTCCTTATGCTCAGCGGCGCTAACGCGGCAAGCCGCATGGCGCAGTTTATCCGCGAGTATACAAACAAGGACGGCACGCAGGGGCTCCCGCCTAACCACATCGGCGCGACCTCTCCTTATATCGATGGAGGTAATATGTTCTATATTTATTTCCAAGATAACGCCGAGGACCCACATAACGCTGCAAACTTCCCTACGGCAGAAGGGATTACGCACGCTGATGCAGAGGCCATTCGTGCCGACGCAATCGCGGCAAACAATACGCTGATCGCCAAGCTTCAAGGGAGCGACACGGGATGGAGGACTAACTGATGAGTAAGCAGTGGAACTTCTTATTCGATGAGGGCGAGAACATGAACGCCTTACGTCACCGCCGTATGGAGAAAACAGCGGGCGTGTTTATGCGCCCTTCTGACATCGCAGACCACACAGAGCTCGCGACTTCTCTAGAGGGGTTACTTAACGGACAGCCTGGCGGTCGTACTTTTAAAGATCACCCCGGTGAGCAAAAAACTGCCGGCGCGGTCGATGCAGCGATAGGCGCCGCGATCGGTGGCAGCGCGGGATACTTTGCGGCACGTAAGGTGAACCCTGTCCCGCCCCCGGAAGGCACAAAAGGGTTCGCGAACACTGTGCAAAAAGTACGGCATGACGTATATACCTTCTCAGAGGAGCACCCAACCGCATCTAAGGCAGTAGGGGCCATAGCAGGGGCGGCTGCGGGCGCTTACGCGGCAAAAGATGCGAATATCGTCGCGCGTCTGCGTAGATTTAAGCGCGGAGCTCCCTGATGAGCATCAAGGTCACACTCCGCAGTACGTCAGCACGGCACATTGACGTATACTGGGAGACGCCTTTTAGCGCCGACACGCAGTACCGTGTCTTGCGCGGAGAGGCATACAGTGGCCCCTTCGATCCCGTGACAAGTGAGCTCGTGGATGTATATCATATACGTGACGCGCTCGCGCCTAGAAAGATGGCGTGGCGCACACTGTACTATGTCATAGAGGCGACCCACGCCGACGGTACACGCGTACTCTCAGACCCTACATCTCTCGCTGCGAGACCTCCGTTAGACGCTTTGGAGATGATACGCCTTAATAGTTTACTGTTTAAGGAGTACACTGGGAGGCCGTGCATTATCTACGGACGACGCACGTTTGGTAAGAAGTGTGCGGTCTGTGTAGACAGCGTGACGGGTGTACAGCTTACCAATAACTGCACCAGCTGTTACGGTGTAGGGTTTGCGCGTGGCTACCATAATCCGATGTACGCTTACGTCAACATCGGCGCTGACGTAAAGAGCATCACGCCCGGCGAGCAGCTCATCACAGCGCAGAACACCGTACAGGGTCGTATGAGCGTGTACCCTCTTGTGAAGCCGGGTGACCTACTCGTAGAAGAAGAGGGCACACGCTGGCGTGTACAGAACGTATCTCATACAGAGAGGTTACGCGCACCCGTACAGCAAATACTTTCGCTCTTTAGAGTTCCCGAAGGTGACATCGAGTATCAACTCCCTGTACAATGGAACTACGATCTCGGGACATCTCCGAGGTCGTTCAGCACGAGGAGTGACGTATGAGATACTCGGACTACATAGAGGGTTTAAAGGACGCGCCCCGCGAGGACCACTTCCTTAAGCTCGCAGAGAAAAAGTCTAAGCGTAGCTTAGCTAAAGACATTGCGTTAGTAGGTGGCGGTACCGCGCTCGGAGCAGGGCTCGGTTATGGCACGGCCGCCTTGTTAGAGAAGCGCTACGGTAAGACCTTTAAAGGCATGTCTCCGCAGAAACGCCTTAATATCGCTGTACCTGCCGCGGCGGGTGTAGGCGGCCTGCTCGCGCTCTCTCACGTGTTACGTCAACGAGCTGATAAGCGCTCTGAGGACAAGTAATGTCCGTCGGCGACATCGACGCGCGCGGAGTGGAGTACGACCCTCTGCACGATCCGACGTATCAAGCGGTGCGTACGATGATCGGGTTCTGTCAGGGCATCTTTAAAGCTCTGCCTAACGCGCGATACCGATGGTCTCCTGATGACGAGAATACGCAGATTCTCATTACAGGCGCTTACCCTCTCAAAGCAGAGACGATCAATAGACGTCCCGCTATTGTTGTTGGGCATTCACAGACTCAGATTATGAATACGTCTATGGGGAGCTTCGAGACTCAGAGGTTCGAGACAGGCAACAACGTATACAGAGACCTCATCGCTACGACCATCGTATTTAACTGCGTCGCTACGACCGGACACGAGGCGTCGTCGCTTGCATGGTTTGTCGCATCCAACCTACGCGCCTTACGTCCGTTGATACAACGCATGGGCCCGTTTACACAAATGGGGCAAGAGGTGAGCATTGGGGTAGAGTCGCCTCCAGGCGCGCTTCTACAGGACAGCACTGATACGGCAGCGATCGCGGTGCCCGTTATGGCGCAGACGTACATCCCGCATCGATGGGAAGTACTCAACCCTGCTTATCAGGTTGACGCAATAAGGCTGTCAGCAGATACTATACAGAATAAATCTTAACACGGCACCAGGAGACCGAGATGGTAGATCAGATCCGCAAGCCCGGAGTAAATATTACACAGGTAATCGGCGGTACCCCGCCTACGCCCGTGACCGCAACACTTGTACCTTGCATTGTCGGGCCTGCCTTCGAGGTCGTTGAGCTTACGGGCGACGACGGCACCGCAAGCGTAGAGTCGCAGGTTCAGACTGCACAGGGGCCTCTCCTTTATCGACAGCTCCCCATTCACCTCGATGTTTCAGACTACCCCGCACCTCGCGCTGACGCCAATCAAATGAGCGTACTCGTGCCCGAGGTACAGGTCGCTCTACAACGTACAGGCGAGTTCAACATCCTCGACCGTTCCCCCGGTACCGCCTTCTTGAAGGGCGCGAATGAGGCTACGCGTCCTGGTATCTGGATCTCCACCGCACAACTCGAGCAGAGTCGCGCAGCTACGTTCATCGTGCTCGTAGACACCGACATCAACAATAACGCTGCGAGCTTTGTCGTTAATAACAACGCGGCCAGCGTGGAGGACTTGCTCGAGAACATCACGTCTACCGTGACGGGTACAGGTTACTTCGCGCATACGCTCGACGGCGTGCCAGGCTTTGTACTTCACAGCACACGCTATGGAGCCACAGCGTCTATCAGCCTCGTGTCGGTGAGCGGGGGTGCGACGTCAAACGCGTTCTTCGATGCGGCTGGCCTCGCTGCTCTGCAGTACGGCGGGAATAATATTACAAAGATCCGCTGCGAGGGCGGCGGGTTCTACGCAGAAGATAACGTAAACCCAACAATCCTCACCTCGCCGATCGTACGCTTTACTCCCGGTAAGGGTGTTGTCGTCGTGGACGGCAATGTCTCAGACACGTTGGACGTTGGAGAGAACTCACTGATCGGCGGTAAGGCCTTTGTGACCGTACAGGTTGATATGCACGGTAACGTGGATGCTTCGTTCCCTAGTGGTACATTCGACTTCATTAACGATCTTCCACTCCGCGCAGCGACACCTCGAAGCATGGGTGACACGTTTACCGCAGGCGGTCCCATCGGGCAGTCAATCTCACGCGTCATGGTCACTGAGGTACAGAACGACTACATCAAGCTCGGCGTCGTAAACAGCTCACGAAGCATCTTCGACGCTGAAGGCAACCCCACACGTCTGGTGTTCTCTGACTTCCAGCTCGGCACCCTCAAGAACCCTGTCCCGTTCGCGCCCAAGAACGCTTACTTTATCGCGCACAGCTTGACAGAGTTTAGCCCCGAGACACCACAAGGTACCGCGCTCCCCGCGACCCTCGAAGGGGATCCCGTCAGCGCGTCACTCGCGACCGCTCCGCAAGTCATCTTGACTGGGTGGGATGAGACGGATGCTAACCAAGTAGCGAGCACAAACACGCTCGCGTTCCAGCTCGCGCTTACAATCAATGGCGTAACCGAGACTATGCGCGTGCCCTTTATCAATGACGACGCCGCGGCTAATATCGCGTTGTGGGCGGGTAACGTGTTCGACGGTAAGATCGTGGCTTCGTATGCAGGGACCACGTTCACCTTCGAGTCTGTCGTCAAGGGCGCGGATGTACACCTCGCCCTCGAAGACATAGACACGGGGCTCACGGTCGCCGTGGAGGATGACTTCGGCACAGACGACGAGATTGTGGGTCTCGCAGGGGATACGCTGACGTTCTTCCTTAACGACGGGCCTACCGAGTACTCCTTTACCGCAGCGAGCACCTCTATCCCACTCTTCGTCAATATGGTGAACGACAAGATGGGCTATGAGGCGCTTACCTATAGTACGGATAGTGCCGTAAACGAGGCTACGTTTACTCTCACGTCGTACCTGCTTGGCGTAGCGAGTAAGGTGTCTCCGCTAACTACGTCCACTGGGGCAGTTACCTTGGGGCTCAATGGGATTCCTGTCGTCGGCTCAGGGCGTCCTAACCCCGACGTGTGGGTGCGTCGAGACGGTAGCGTTGTGATCAGCGGCGATATCATGCGTAACACGATCACAGGCACGCCTGTGGCCGCGTCTACCTCTGCGCGCGTCCACCTCGCTTACCGAGCTCTGCGTCTCGACCTTACGCCCTCAGCAAGCGCCCCCGGGATCATTCGAGTCTCTTCGGTAGATACTCTCGCGGAAGTCTTCGGGCCGATCTCACCGCGCAACCCCTTCGCGCTCGCGATCTACTACGCTCTCTTGAACACGGGCGACGGTATCGAGATCAATGCAATTGGCGTTGATGATGTGTCCGAGGCCGAGCCTGATGGTACGGTACTCGCCTACGCATCTGCTGCAGAGTTCTTACGCTCTTATGAGGTCTACTCGATCGTGCCTCTTACACATAACGAGAACGTCATCGCGCTGTTTGACAATCACGTCAAGGATATGAGCGCGCCAGATCTTCGCGCAGAGCGTACCGTGATCACGGCGCCCGCTAACCCGACACGTCATAACGACACTGTCGTGCTCTCCACAGGGGAGAGCGGCGCTGAGTCTACAGGGATCGACAACCAAGTAGATCTAAACGACAGCCCAGAGGCCGTACTGAATAGCCTCGGTGTTGATACAAGTGCGGAGATCCCCTTCCAACTCGCGGATCTCACGCAGCTCTACGTACATATCACTATTGGTGACGCGTCCTACAAGTACAGCGTGAGCCATGTTTCTGGCGGTCGTGTGACGATTCGCACAATGTACACGTCTGCTCAGAACAGCGATGGCTTCTATAGTACCAACGCGCTCCCTAGCGAGTTCGTAAACGCAGAGTTTAGCCTCGCGCTGCGCGGTGCCCCTCTCACGATCGCGAGCACGGGTCTCCTCGACAAGACCGCCTACGCTGAGACAGTCCGAGAGGCAGCACAGCAGTATCTTAACCGTCGCCAAATCCGCCTGTACCCCGACACCGTACAGTCCGACGCCATCGGCGGCATCAATCAACGCATCCCGAGTTACTACTTCGCTGCGGCCCTCGCAGGTATGGTCGGTAACATCGATGCACAAGAACCATTGACACGTGTGCCAATGGTCGGCTTCAACGACTCAATCGGGCCAGCGCTTACGCGTACTCAGCTCAATACGATCTCCGCGGGTAACGCTGTTATCGAGCCAGAGTCTGAAGGCGCGAATCCCTCTCTCCGTATGCAGGGTAGCACCGACCCCTCTACGATCGAGAGCCGTGAGTGGAGCGTAACACGCGCGGTAGACGCGTTCTCTAAGACGCTCCGTACGCAGCTCAAGTCTAGGATCGGACGCTTTAACATTACGCAAGCGTATATCGATGAGCTCTCCATGCTCGTCGACAGCATGTGTAAGGCGTCCGTGGATCAAGGACAGTTCCGTGGGGCTGACGTTCTTAAGCTCGAGCAAGACGTGACACAGCCCGATACCATTCTTGTAGAGATCCAGCTCGAGGTTCTCTACCCAGCTAACTACATCAACGTCACCCTGGTTGTCTAAGGAGATACCACATGGCACAGTTACGTAACACACAGCAGAAGAACCTCCGCTCCGTCAGCTTCGGTCAAGAGCAGGCAGAGCGTCCCCACTCCGTTAACCGTGAGCTGAACGATCTCCGCGAAGACGTAGAGCTCGCGTTTGAGCGCCTCGAGGGCCGCGACAGCCTACCCGAGATCCACGATGATACGATCTCCGCGAACCACACTCTAAACACTATTGGGTGCGCCTTTCTCGGGATTAACTTCCTCGCGGGCCGCTCACTCGCGTCGCTCACCCTAAACGACGCGCTCGATATTCAGGCACCTGGCGTAGCCGGTAATGACATCTCTGTGACCGTCGTGGCGGGTGCCGCCGAGGCGATCGCCGTGACTGATAAAGCGATTGTCGTGACGACCGATGACGGCACCAGCGACGCAGACAGCATCAAGACACTGATCGACGCGGACGCGGACGCTAAGGCCCTGGTTGTCACGTCCGTGAAAACAGGGCAAGGCGGTACGTCCATCACCGCTGCTGAGAGTACGAAGCTCAGTGGCGGCTCGGGTGACGGGTTCTCCGCCACAGCGTACAACGCTACCGCGGGCACCTCTGTCTCGATCGCCCAAAACGACATGAGCAAGGTGACTGTCTTGAACGATAACGCGCTCACTATCGTCGGTCTAGCTCTCGCAGGCGATAACAACAATAAGTGCGCCATCGCCTTCGAGTCCCACACAGCCCGAGCTGTCGCCTTAGGCACGTTCGCCTAATAACCGCAAGGAGTAACCATGTCACTAGACTTTCAGCCATATGAGCGTAACGTCCAGCAGGGCATGGTAGATGGCCAGTATGCCTCTGGTGCGTTTACCATGGTCGCCGCTGGCCCTCCTCGACTCCAAAACCTCGGCCTCGGCGCCGCTAACGACGCGGTTAACGCGGCCATTACGACACCAATCGGGTTGGTACAAAACCTCTCGCTAAGTCACAGCCGCGCGTTTAATCGCATCTTCGAGCTCGGCTCTGAGAGGTCGTATCACATCAGCGGACGCACGAACGGGCAGCTCTCGCTAAGCCGCGTGTACTATCATGGGCCGTCTCTGCTGCGTATGCTCTATGCACACAAGGCAGACCTTAAGACGCCTGTGACTGTAC
>JGI11705J14877_10000815_pt1 | contig 18821 bp, 17 predicted proteins | sample Etolaghawater15m_FD_14877 | JGI IMG/M metagenome (IMG submission 14877)
TGTCACATATACTGGAAAACATGAGGGAGACCTTTTAGGATACAAAGCTACCGGGAGAAGAATAAGTTACTCGGGGGCTTCTTTTTTTCACTTCAGAAAAGAAAAAATATACTCCATTAATGTTTTAGGAGACCTCAATTCGCTACACAAACAAATAAGTCCAGATACGGATACTTTTCAATAGAGTATCCGCCTAGTATCTAGGCCTTAAACATTTATTTATTGGAGGAAGCATGCAAGTAAACCAAGAGGAAATAATCCGACTAGTAGATATTATTTTATTGGAAATAAATCAATATAAAAGTGAAAATATAACGGTTCACGCGTATGATATTGCAGAGCAACTCCTTGCGCTAAGAGATGTAGATAAAGATGCATATCTTCACATACTTAAAAAAATTCCACATGACCTTTTTGCTGAAGTTTTATCAGAGATGCCTGAATATGCACAAGAAGAGATTACGGAGTTCCTAGGTACAAAAAAAATTGCAGACATCGCATCAAGGATGGATACCGATGATGCTGCGGACTTTTTTCAAACACTGAGTGAAGATAACCAAAAAGTTGCACAAACAATTCTCAACACATTTTCTGATGAAGACAAAGAAGTACTTGAACAACTCATGTCCTATGAAGAGAGCCAAGCTGGTTCTTATATGCAAACAGAGCTTTTTAGTGCAAAGATAGATGAAAATATTGGTGATGCCATTAAAAATCTTAAATATTTAAAAGAAACAGGAGAGCTAGATAATATCTGGCATGTTAATATTGTAGATAAATCAAACAAATTTATGGGTTCCGTAGGTCTTGAAGAACTTATTATTTTTGAGCACAATTTAAACTTTTCTGACATTCCTTATGAAAAATATCGAGATTATTATATTCACCATAAAGCTAACATCAAAGAAGTTGTTGAAATGTTTACAAACTACAACCTCACTGCAGTCCCTGTTGTAAATGATGAAAATATTTTAGTTGGGCGCATCACCTCTGATGATATCTATGACATTATCAACGAAACTGCCACCGAACAAATCTATAACTTAGCCGGTCTTGATGATGAAGCAGAGCAAGAAGAAAATATGTTTGAAATTGGAAAAACTCGTGCTATTTGGCTTGGCTTAAATCTCATCACTGCAATTGCTGCTTCTTTAGTTATTGGCTTATTTGACACAACAATACAGTCACTTGTTGCTCTTGCAATACTCATGCCTATTGTCGCTTCAATGGGTGGAAACGCAGGTACACAAACCCTAACAGTTACCGTACGCCAAATGGCGCTGGGAGATATTGTCGGCGATGATGCCAAAAAAACCATCTATAAAGAAGTTGTAATCTCCTTAGTCAATGGTTTAGTGTTCGCTCTCGTCATAGGCGTCATTGCATATCTGTGGTTTAATATACCTCTGCTTGGAGTTGTTATAGCAGCTTCGATGGTTATTAATCTCATAGGTGCAGGATTCTTTGGAAGTGTGATTCCGCTCGCCTTACAAAAAGCAGGCATTGACCCAGCGATTGGAAGTACCGTTTTGCTCACAACTGTAACAGATGTAGTGGGCTTTTTTAGTTTTTTAGGTTTAGCGACACTCATTTTGCTCTAAAGAAGGGTTTACAAAACTAAGCCTTGCGTTTAACCTTAAACTCAAATTTCTTCTATATAATTTGCCAAAAACAGGGAGCTTTATTGTTGCACTATCCAAAGGAATGGACTCAAAAAGAGTTTTTAGAAAACACAGCACGTCTACAAAAAGAGGGTATTGCAGTTATTTTAGTGGACACTATCTTATCTCCCATTGAAAAAGCCTCTACTGTAGTCTATAATCCTTACGAGCTAAAGAACTATCCAAAAGGGAGTGTTTTTGTATTTTATTGCGACAGCGGCAAAGCAACACTTGATAGATTGCAAGAGTATAAAGAGAAATTTCCAGACCATGTTTGCATCTCGCTCAAAGGTGGCAGAGGCTATTGGAGAAAAAACATGATGCTCATTGACACAGATGCAAAATAGGCACAAAGAGCTTTTAGAAGCATTTAGAACCTGTATCAATGAAAAACGCTACTATGACGCACATGAAGCACTCGAAGAGATTTGGTACCCGCGTCGTCATGAAAATGATAACGAGATGTATCTACTAAAGGGATTTATAAATGCATCTGTTTGCTTTGAACTCATCAAACGCGGTCGAGAAAATCCAAGTAAAATAGCGTGGAAAACCTACCTTAAATATAGGCCTCTCTTATATAAAGTAAAATCACCTCTCCTCAATGAGTATCATGCACTGGCGAGACTCCTTGAAAAACTAAAAAATACAAAAACAGCTTAACACTTAATAGATCTATAATTGTTTTTTGATACAATTTTAAAAAATTATGCAAAAGAGGGACTTATCATGGATCCAATTAATGAGGTCGATAAAACTTTAGAAGCGACAAACGCAGCTGTCTCTAACTACACACAAATAGCAATAGAGTATACAAGTGAATATGGCATAAAAATAGTAGCTGCACTTCTCATTTTTATAATCGGAAAATGGCTGGTCAATAAAATCACTAAAATCACTAAAAATATAATGCTAAAAGCTGATGTTGATAGAACTCTCATTGAGTTTAGTGAGAGTATCATTTATTTTTTACTCCTTTTGATAGTTATTATGGCCTCGCTAAGCACCCTTGGTATTAATACTACATCTTTTATTGCGGTCTTAGGTGCTGCCTCGCTTGCGATTGGTCTTGCACTTCAAGGAACGCTCTCAAACATCGGAGCCTCAGTTATCATCATACTTTTTCGCCCATTTAAGGTTGGTGATGTTATTCAAGTCACAGGCGCCGTTGGAACGGTTACAGACATGAATCTTTTCTCTACTATTATCTCCCCTGTAGATAACCGAACTATTATTGTTCCAAACGCAGCTATCATCAAAGGAAATATCACTAACTTTTCAGAAAAAAGTGAACGCCGCGTAGACCATACTTTTGGCATAGGATATGATGATGACCTAAAGCTGGCAAAAGAGACATTAATGGATATCATGAAAGCAGATGAGAGAATCTTGGCCGAGCCTGCTCCCTTTGTAGCAGTAAGTGAGTTAGCACAGAGTAGTGTCAACTTTGTGGTTCGCGCATGGGTTAAAAATGAAGATTTCTGGGGTGTGCACTACGATATGCTAGAGAGTGTTAAACTAACATTTGATGCAAAGGGAATTTCTATTCCATACCCACAAATGGATCTTCATACAGATAAAGTGCAAAATGAAAAAAAGGAAACGAGATGAAAAAAATACTCTTAGGAAGCTTGCTTATCACCTCATTAGTTTTAGGCTTTCAAGCAGACTTAAATCAAGAAAAACCTCTTACAACACATACAGAACTTGGTTACATAAAGACAGATGGTAATACCGACACACAAACTTTTAATCTTGACGCAAAAGCAAAAAAAACGTGGGGAAAACATGTTGGTAATATTATTGTTGATGCCCAATATGCCGATGATAATGGGGTAACAAAGAAAAATAAATATCTTATAGAACTAGACTATAACTATGAGCTGCAAAGTAGGTTTGCATGGACCTATTTAACAGGCTACAAATCTGATAAATTTTCTAACTTTAATTATCAAGCCTACTCTGGACCTGGTGCTCAGTACAAGGCTATAGTTTCAGACATGCATAACTTATATCTAGAGGGAAATATTCTTTATTCTATAGATGAGTTAGAGAGTGGAAAGGATGACAAATATGCTGCATATAGAGCAAAAGCTGTCTACACCTGGCAGGTACTTAAAAATCTAAAGTTCAATCAAGATTTAAGCTTTAGAGGCTCTTTGAAAGAACTTAACAATTACTTTATATTTTCTAAAACTGCGTTTACTAGTAAGTTATCAGATATGTTTTCGGCAGGTTTGAGCTATAAGGTCGATTATGTGAATAAGCCTGGACTCAAAGACAATACAGATACTACTTTAACTGCTAACTTAATTATAGATTACTAAATTCTATTGGGTTTTCCCCGATAGTTATTTACTTTTATAGCCAAATTTGTTACAATCGCAACCATGAAAATACTGATAATATCCCTACTAATGCTCACACAACAACTCCTCGCACTCGTTTCAATCGTCCCTGTAGAAATTGGTGAAAAACCTGGTTTACATGGTAAAGTTGGAGTTTCTCTTGAAACCAAACGCGGCAACACAGACAAAGATAACTATAAACTGGATCTTCGTGTTGATTATGATGACAACAAAAGTAGCCACACATGGATGGAGATTTCAGGAGAATATGGGGAGTCTAAAAGTGTTAAAGATACAAACAAACTCTATATGCATCTGCGACACATTAAAGCTCTCAGTAGTAAAGATTTTTGTGCAGAAACTTTTATTCAGGCTCAAGATGATGAATTTAAGCTCATTGAACGCAGGATTTTAGGCGGTGGGGGTGTTCGTTTTAAACTTTTTGAACTCTTTAATGCAGGAAAAGGCTATCTTGGGTTAGGCGCCTTGTATGAAAACATACAATATACCTCCCAAAAACCTAAAGATAGTGACTTTAGAGCAAGTAGCTATTTTGCATATACTATTAAACTCGGCAGTGATTCAGATCTCTCATATACCCTCTTTTACCAGCCAAAAATAAGTGATTTATCTGATTTTGTAAGCTCTCAAAAAGCAGCACTTAAGCTTCACATTTATAGACGTTTGTATTTGAATTTTCAAATTGCTTATGATCTAGACAACAACCCGCCAGATGGTGTTAAAAAGTATGATTTTACTCAGACAACTTCTTTTATTTTTGATTTTTGACTCCAAAGATATAGAAAAAAAGCGGCCATAAGTGCTAAGATTGTAGCACTTAAAAAAAGATACTTTGGATAGAGTTCATAAATATATCCCGCTAAAAGTGCTCCACTAAAACCACCCAAACCATAGGTAATACCAGAGAAAAATTGTTGTGCCAAAGATTTATGTTTATAGAGGTGAAACAGATAACTAATCGCAGCAGAATGAAATAAGGCAAAACTAAGAGCATGCAGACTTTGAGAGAAGAAGAGTATCGTTAAATTTTCAGCAAATGCAAAAACTAAGAACCAGCGAAAGGCAGAAGCAAGCGTCGTTATTTGCAAAATTAAAAGAAGATTTCCTCTAAGTAGCCGTCCTTGAAAATAAAGCATCAGTATCTCAACGACAACGCCAAAACTCCAAAGGTATATAGTCATATCCAAACTTATTCCATAATCTGTCTCATAAATAGTAAAAAAGTTATAAAATGGTCCAAAACTCACCTGCATAAGAGTAAGTCCAAGCCAAAGCTTCCAATCAGCTAAAAGATTGATATCATGCGCTGTTTCTTCGACTTTTTCTTGTATTTTATGGGTGATTTTTACAATATAATATCCTAAAAAAGCACTTAAAAATGTAAGTGAGAGTAAAAAAGTAAGGGCTATATTCGCCTCATTTAAAAACTTCACAAGCACAAGCGCCACAAGCACAAAACCAACAGAACCAAAAAGTCTAATCTTTCCATATCTCTCTTTGCCAATATGCCCAAGAGAAATAAGCTCTATATAGGGAAGAATCAGACTCATTCCAATCCCAAGTCCTATATTTGAAAAGAGTAATCTATAAAAACTCCCTAAAGAAAGGTAAAAAGAGATCGCACTGAGAATCATAATAATAAGTGCCATATTAAAACTAGTTGCATTGAGTTTAAAGCCTCTAGTAAAGGCGAAAGGGAGGATGAAACGTACCATCGGTCCAGCTGCAAAAATTATACCTATTTCACTAGCGGAGTATCCACTCATGGCTAATACTTTTGGCATAAATATGATATACACACCAACAATAGCGAAGTAAAAAAAGTAAAAAGTTGCTAATAATATTGCCATGAGCGCATTGTACCAAATTCTCAATCATTGTTTAACTATAAAATCTCCACTAAAATGCTTGAATTTGAGGAAAAAGCAAAGAATTAAGTCAGTGTTTACTAGGTGTTTACTTATAATTATTATAATTTCAGCATCTCAATTATGTTTTCCCCCTTTCATAAGCGAGTGTATTCTCCTAACAATTATTAAACTGCTCAGGCTTTCCCCCTTTTTGGCTTGAGCAGTTAGCCTATAAAATTAATATGCTACACTTCTCTCATGAAAATTATTTTAACAACTCTAAACTCCCGATTTACCCACAGTGCACTAGGTCTGAGATACCTCTATGCAAATATGCAAGAGCTTCAAGAAAAGACCAAAATCCTCGAGTTTAGCATTAATGATGCCATACAAAGTATTGCCGAGAAAATCCTTCAAGAACAACCCACAATTGTAGGAATAGGCATTTATATCTGGAATGCCTTAGAAGTGAGTGAACTTATACATATAATAAAAAAAGTTTCGCCTCATACCAGCATTATTTTAGGTGGCCCTGAAGTCAGCTACGCACCTTTTCGCGTAAACCTTGATGATGCTGATTTTATTATTCAAGGAGAAGGCGATAAAGCTTTTTATGAACTTTGTAAAAAAATCATAAACGCAGCCCCGCCAAATGAAAAAATCATTCCAATGACTCTTCCCAACTTAAAAGAGCTACAACTTCCCTATAAATACTATACAGATGCAGATATAGCAAATAGATACCTCTATGTAGAGATTTCTCGTGGTTGCCCTTTTGAATGTGAATTTTGTCTCTCGTCGATGGATGAAAAAGTTAGAGCTTTTGACTTAGATAAAACCCTAGCTGCGTTTGAAGAACTCTGGCAAAGAGGTGCGAGAAATTTCAAATTTGTAGATAGAACTTTTAACCTCAACATGAAGACCGCCAATAGAATTTTAGATTTCTTTTTAGAAAAAACACCCCCATATTTCGTGCACTTTGAAGTGATTCCAGACCAATTCCCATCCTCTTTAAGAGAAAAAATTGCACGCTTTTCTCCTGGAGCGCTCCAGCTCGAGATAGGAATACAAACTCTCAATCCAGAAGTGGCACATCACATATCTCGTCAGATGAATTTAGAAAAAATGCGAAGCAATATAGATTTTTTAGAAAATAAATCACACGCACATATTCACTTAGATCTCATCGTAGGGCTTCCTGGTGAGAGCTTGGAGAGTTTTGGCAAAAACCTTGATACACTTGTGAGTCTAAGCTCTTGTGAAATTCAGATAGGAATACTCAAAAAACTCTCAGGCACACATATCAAACGCCACGATAAAAATTTTGCCATGATTTACAGTGATAAACCGCCTTATGATATTCTCAAAAACTCTCATCTTGACTTCTTTGAAATTCAAATTATGAAACGTTTTGCAAGATTTTGGGATTTACTTTACAATAGCGGAAACTTTAAACGCAGTATAGTTTTACTCTGGAAAGAGGAGAGTGTTTATAAGAACTTTTATGCCTTAAGTCTATGGATTTACGAACAGACTGACTCTACATGGAAAATATCTCTACAGAGACTAGGAGAACTTCTATTTATTTTCCTCACGCAAGTAAAACATCTTAATGCACAAGATGTTGCCCTAGAAATGCTAGAAGATATGATGAAACTCAAAGGAAGAGCAGTTCCCACATATCTTAAACCATACGCAAATAAATTTTTAATTAATGCTAAAGAGGGAACTTCTGGCTTTAATAAAAGACAAAATTAATTTGCTATAATCTCTTCTTATGAAAATCTTAAAACGTCTGATTATTTTGTCAGTTCTTTTTCTCAGCAGTGCCTATGGGCAAAAGCCTTATGTAGACAAAGAACTTATAAGTAGAATAAACGCAAAGTATAAAATGTTCGTAACAAAAAGGTTTATCAATCTTCAAAAAACACTCGATAAAGCAAAAAATAAAAGCGACGAGGAAAAACTCCAAGCCATTAATAAATTTTATAATAATCTCGAGTATATGTCTGATCTGAGCGTTTATGGCAAGACAGATTATTGGGCTACTCCCTGGCAATTTCTCGCTCAAGGCAGAGGTGACTGCGAAGACTATGTTATTAGTAAATATTTTGCCCTTCTCTATCTTGAAGTTGATTCTAAAAAGCTGTTTTTTACTTATGTAAAATCTAGTGAATTTAAAGCAGCCCATATGGTGCTGACTTACTTTAAAACCCCGCGTTGTGAACCACTCATTTTAGACAACAATAGCCACCAAATACTTCCTGCCTCGCAAAGAGAAGATTTAACACCGATTTATAACTTTAACGGAGATTCTCTCTATAGAGCCAATACAAAAACAAAAGAGGGGAAAGTCACGAACCAAAAAACCCACAAAAAATGGGATGAACTCAAACTCAACATGAGAAAGAAAGTTATATAACATTCTCTCTCTTAATGCATTCACATACAAATACATAGTATAATATTCTTATATATTAGGAGTACCAAGCATGGATATACATGAGAAAAAAATAGTCGGGAAAAAAGAACTGATTACTATTATTGATTTAGATTTGTTTAATCTTGATGCAAAAGTTGATACGGGGGCTGATTCTAATGCGCTGCATTGTGATGACATTTTTATAGATAACGATGGCTTTGTTCACTTTACACTACTCGATGAAGTCCACGCTTCTTATCACGGAAAAAGAATCAAGCTTCCACTGCATAAAGTAAAAAAAGTTAGAAGTTCCAATGGAGAATTACAAAATCGTCCATCAATCGAAGTAAATGTTCATTTTTTTGGCAAAACATATAAAACTATTATATCTTTAACAAACCGTGCTGATATGAAGTACCCTATGCTTATAGGTAGAAAATTTTTAAGTGGTAAATTTTTAGTTGATGTATCACAGGAATATATTGCAAAAGAGGAAGCACAATGAGAGTATATATATTATCAAGAAACAAAGAGTTGTATTCAACAAAAAGATTAGTTGAAGCTGCAAAAGAGAGAAACTGGGACGTAAGAGTTATTGATTACTTAAAGTGCAGTATTGAGATTATGAAAGGAGAACTGCACATAAACTATTTAGGTAAACAGTTGCCAAAACCTGATGCAATTATTCCAAGAATCGGAGCTAGCAGGACTTTTTATGGGACAGCAATGGTAAGACATTTTGAGATGATGGATGTCTTTAGTGCCTCTGGAAATTTAGCAATCGCGAGAAGTAGGGATAAACTTAGAAGTCTTCAAGTACTTTCTAAACACAATGTTGATATGCCAAGAACAGTATTTGCGTCAAACAAATCAAGTGCTAAAGACGTTATAGCATTAAGTGGTGGCACACCTTTAGTTCTTAAAATTTTAGAAGGAACGCAAGGAGTTGGTGTTGTTTTAGTAGATACTGAAAAAGCAGCAAAATCAGTACTTGATGCTTTTTATGGCATGGATGTAAACTTACTGGTTCAAGAGTTCATAGAAGAGGCAGGCGGAGCCGATATTCGTGCTTTAGTTGTTGGAGGAGAAGTTGTTGGTGCGATGAAACGTCAAGGTGAAGAAGGTGATTTTAGATCTAACCTACACCAAGGAGGAAGTGCTACGGCATATAAACTCAACAGAAAAGAAAAAGCGATGGCGCTCGCTGCTGCAAAGTCGATGGGCCTTGGCGTTTGTGGTGTTGATATGATTCCATCAGCACGTGGTCCACTTGTAATGGAAGTAAATTCATCTCCAGGGCTAGAGGGTATTGAAAAATCTACAGGTATTGATATAGCAGGTAAAATTATGGATTATATTGAAAATAATGTAAGCCCATCATCTGATGAAACAACAAAGAAAAAAAGAATCAAGAGAGATAGTATTGGAGCATAAGTTGCCAAATGAGAAATTTATTTTAGCTGGTGTTGAGGTTTTAAAAGGAACAAGTACAAGAATTAATATTGAATTACCAAAACTTTATAATACTCCTACACAGCTTCCTATACGGGTTATTCGAGGCAAAAGAGCAGGTCCTACTGTTTTTATAAGTGCTGCTATTCATGGGGATGAACTTAATGGCATAGAAATTATAAGAAGATTTAAAAAATTAAACATACTAAAAAAACTTACAGGAACAATCATACTGGTTCCTGTTGTTAACGTTTATGGCTTAATGAACCTCTCACGATATCTACCCGATCGCAGAGATTTAAATAGAAGCTTTCCAGGAAATTCTAAAGGTTCTCTCGCAGGAAGAGTTGCTAAAATCTTTTTTGATGAAATTGTCTCTAAATGTGACCTAGGAATAGATCTGCACACCGCTTCAATTCATAAATCAAATCTTCCTCAAGTGAGAACAAATATAGATAATGAATACACCTTTGGACTAGCCAAAGCATTTCAAGCACCTGTAATTCTTCATGCTGAACTACGAGATGGTTCACTTCGTGCTGTTGCTCAGGAGAAAGGAGTTCCCATACTTCTTTATGAGGCGGGGGAAGCCTTGCGTTTTGATGAGCAAAGCATACGCATCGGAGTTAAGGGACTTGTGAATGTACTTAGAGCAAACAACATGCTTCCTAAGGTTTTACATAAAAAGATACTTAAAACACCTATTGTAACAAAAACAAGCAAGTGGATACGAGCCACAGAAAGTGGTATGCTTAGAACTATCAAAGCTCTTGGTGACACAGTTACGGAAAATGAAATTATTGCTTATATAGATGAGCCTTTAGGTGATAAAAACTTTGAGATATGCTCTCCCTTTGATGGTATAATTATTGGAAAATCTCAGATTCCACTGATTCAAGAAGGTGATGCTATTTTCCATATAGCAAATTTCAAAAACCTTGGGGTAGCTGATAAAAAAATGGAGTATTTTGCTGAAGATGCGATCGAACAGAGCGAATTTTATGAACTTAATAATGAGGAGATTATAGAGTGATGAGAAAAATAATTTTACTGTTTGTGTTATTGGTACCATTTCTTTTTTCAGAAGAGCTCGACATAAAAGCAACACAAAACATCAGTCCACCTAAGAATATCTGGGATCATAAAAACATATGGATTAAAACCTACGTCAACAACAAAAACTACTACACCACAATCAATAATATTGTAAAAATAGAACAAAAGATAAAAAATAATAAAAAAAACTTAGCTCTCTTAGACGCTCTCAATAGAAGATTGGAGATTCAAAAATCTAAATTAACGCTCTATGAGCAAAACAAGAGTTTTGATAGATTGTTAACAAGTTATAGATTCGATTTGCCTGAGATTACATTTTATGACTATTTTTCTAAAAAATCTAAAGAAACTTTTAATAGACAAATGAATAAATTAATTTCTATAAAAAATGATTTCAATATGGCTTATTCACTTTTAAACAACTATTATAAAAAAAATAAAAATGGTTCTGTCTCACTAGATGATTTAAAATATTTTGAAGAGTTTTTAGAAAATGTCAATAAAACCTATTTAAATATGATGGAAACCAAAGATGAACTGGATAAAAAATATGAAGACTACTATCAAGAAAAGCTACAAAAACACATAACAGTTTTTGCAATGCTCATAATAGTCTACATCATCTATAGACTCTTTCTTCTTCTTTTTGTTCTCTCTGAAAAAAACCCTGAAAAAGAGCATGATTTTATATATAAAAAAATACTCTCCGTTGTGTTTTACACCATAGTCTTTATATCTTTAGTAATCCGTTATATGGAAGATTTCATATACATAATCACCTTTTTAAGTGTCGTGGCAGCAGCGCTTACAATAGCTTTGCGAGAGGTTATTTTGAACATAGTTGCCTCTGTGTATATCTTTTTTAGTAATATGATAAAAATTGGGGATAGGATTATGATTCAGTTTGAAACAAAACATACCATAGGCGATGTTTTAGATATTTCTATGATGAAAATTAAACTCAATGAAATTGAAGATTACAGTAATTTAAAAGAGATCAAAAATGTTGGAAGGACTATTTATATACCAAATAGCTATGTCTTTACAAAAGTTTTTTATAACTACTCTCGTAAAAAAAATGGCACAATAAATGATTTAATAGAATTTGAATTTACTACAGATAACGATTTTGAAAATATTGAAAAAGTAACTCATGAGGTGCTCTCGTCTCTAGATATAGTGTACACACTCAATTTTACTTTAAATAATTTAAAGACCGGTGTCCTTGGTGTGATATCTTATCAAACAAATTATAAAAAAGCTTCAAAAACTCGTGGTATAGCATCCATTAAGTTACTCCAAGCCTACACTTTAGACGCAAATATTAAGCTCAAAGGTTTTAAGGCTCCCCTAAAACCTCTTGGCGAAGAGGGCTAAGAGTATGAAAAGTCCCCAAGAACTAATTGATACGCTCCATCTTGAAGATTTGCAAAATGAAATGCATCCCTCTTATTTTGATGAAAATGAACTCTATGATATGCTTATCATCCGTGTTCCAGTGATTGCAGATACGCTGAGTATTACATCCTTGGGATTTATACTTACCAAAGAAAAAAGCTATTTTTACAACAAAGAGAAAAAAACATTTGAAGAATTTTCTGAGCGTTTTACAGGACTCTACTCCATGATAGACGAGCGCATAGATAAACTATTAAAGGCATTTATCAAATATCAAGAAACCATATCTGACATGGAAGAGAGTCTGTACTCAAATAATGTAGATGATAGTTTTTTAAATAATTGGTTAGCCATAAAACTAGAAATATTACGAATAGAAAGAGTCTTACTAAGAGCAACAAACACGATGGATACTTTCATTGAGCAGTATAAAGATACGGCTGCGTTTCCTATAAACCACTATACAGATGTGCATGAGCATATTGAGAGAATTATGCGCTCTGCAACACTACAGTTGTCAAAACTAGACTATTTATATAGTTTTTATAATGCTAAATCCAATGACAAAATAAATAAAATGATTTATATTCTCACCATCATATCTGCCATTTTTCTTCCCCTTAACTTAGTGGTTGGCTTTTTTGGTATGAATACAAGCGATTTACCCTTTGCTCAAGGCACTTATGGGACTTTTTTTGTTATCTTACTTATGTTGAGTTTAGGCATTGTTACATTCAGCGCTGTAGCGTTTTGGAGAAAAAAAGTAGAAAAGTAACCTATGTTATAAATTATTATTATTTTCTAGTTTCTATTTTTTTTCATACACGCTATAATGACATTTAACGATACTATGTAAATAATTAAAGAGATGAACAATGACCCTTTTCAAACAGATAGCTTTGATGCTATCTCTGCTGTTTGTAATCATTTTAGCAACAGTATTAACCCTTAACTACAAAACCGCCAACGCCTCTGTTGAACAGCGTCTCTATGAAGATGCAAAAAATACAGCAAGCTCTCTTAGTCTCTCTCTTGCTTGGGCAAATGGTGACCTATCTATGATTAGCACTATGATCAATGCAAACTTTGATAGTGGAACATATAGTGCTATCTCTTTGTTTGATGTTGATAACAAACTCCTTTATGAACGCAAAGTTGAGGAAAAAGAAGAACTCACTTTGCCTGCATGGTTTTTAAGTATTACAGATATTCAAGCACCTCTTGCCTCAGCAAATGTATCCGCTGGCTGGAATCAAGTTGGCATTTTAAATGTTCAAGGTGATGCAAGTTATGCTAAAAATGCACTCTATGCTATACTCAAAAATCTTCTTATATCTTTTAGTATCATTGCCGCTCTTGGCTTACTCACTCTGAATTTTTTACTTGTTATTATGTTACAACCCTTAAAAGCGGTACAAAGACAGGCAGAAGCTGTTCTTCGCAATGAATTTATATTTCAAAAAAAAATCCCCTACACAACAGAGTTTAAAGATGTTGTTTTAGGCATGAATGAGATGATTTTGAAGGTAAAAATGATGTTTGAGCAAGGAAACAGAGAGCTACAGCGTCAAAAAAAACTTGCGTACACAGATCCTGTAACAAAACTCAAAAATAGAAAGTATTTTGTAGATAAACTCCATGAGTACTTAAAAATTGATGCCCCTTCAAAGGGAGGCATAAATATGATAGTCTCACTTAGTGGTGCTATTGAGGCGAACGAAATACTTGGACACAAGAGAACTGATATACTTTTTAATGACATGGCTATGATTTTCACAACAGAAACGCAAGAGTATGATGCGATTATTGCACGAATGAATGGTACTGAATTTTCTATTTTTCTTCCAAATTGTCAAATTACTCAGGGAGTACTTATTGCTAAAATAATACTCTCTAATTCTCACTTTATACTCAAAAAACATGCACTTGATAAGCAAAAAGTTTTTTTATCTATTGGGCTTTACGAATACAGCCATACACAGAGCATTAGTGAAATGCTTGCACACACGGATAATGCCTTGGCACATGCAAAATATGCAGACTCACATATGTATTTTGCTAAAGCTGAAGATATAGTAGAAGTTATGGGGAAAAGTGCTTGGAGAGAGATACTCTCAAATGCTCTTGCAAAAAATAGCTTTTACTTTGTGTCGTGGCCAGTTCTAGATACTAAAAATAATCAGTGCATACACAATGTACTCAGTTTAAGCATACAAGTAAACACTCAAACTCACTACTCCTATGGACAATTTATGGCTTCAGCCCACCAAATTGGCATGAGCAATGCTATTTATAGCAACACAATAGCGCAGATTTTTAAAAACACTAGTTCTGATTTGAGAGACTCTGTATATTCCCTCAGACTCCCATATGAATTTTTAATACTCAGTACAACTTATGATACTATGAGTACTCTTTTTTCTAAATATGCTTCAGCACTTCCATTTAAGCTCATTATTGAGATGCCTGATAAGCTAGTGAGTCAAAATTCCCAACTTGTGAAAGATTATAAGCAACTCTTTGAAAAGTATGCTTTGAATATGGGGATTTTTGAATTTATTGGAGAGAGTCATGACTACCGGTATTTACAAAACCTAAAACCTCTTTATATCAAAGCTAATCCAAACTATTTTTTAAATCAAAATGAGCAGGCACTTACTGCTTTGAAACTCATTACTCGAACGCTCGGTATCGCTCTCATTGCTTCTGGTGTTATGGATAAAGCGACCTTAGAAAAACTCCAAGCAAAAGATATACATATTGTGCAAGGTAAAATTACAGATGAGATAAAATTTTAAACCTCATCTGTAACCCAACTTTACTCTAAATTTTCTCTCTCATACCATTTGCGTAACCATCTATCAAAAGGGTTAATAAGCTTATACATAACAGGAACAACAAGAAGCGTAAGAACCATAGAACTAAGTAATCCACCAATAACAGAGATGGCCATTGGAGCATTTGACTCACTTCCAAGCCCATTACCCATAGCAATTGGTAGCATTGCAAAAACCATTGCAATGGTTGTCATCAAAATTGGACGAAGACGTTTCTCGCCCGCTTCTATAAGTGCTTCATCAGAGCTCACACCCTTGCTCATGGCTGTATTTGCAAAGTCTACGAGCAAAACAGCGTTTTTACCAACCATTCCCATAAGCAGCATAAAACCAATCATTACAAAGAGGCTAAACTGTAAACCAGTTACATATAACGCCAAAATTACACCAATAATACTAAGAGGCAAGGCCATCATAATTATAATTGGCTGAATCAAGGACTCATATAAAATCGCTAAAATAATAAACATCAAAATTACAGAGAGCCCAATCGCTACACCAAATGCTTTACCTGTTTTTACCATCTCCTCAGCAAAGCCTGTAAATCTATACTCTACACTAGGTGGCATAAGCGCATCTATGCCCTCCTCTGTGTAAGATACAGCACCACCAAGATCAAGCCCGAATAAGTCAGCAAACACGGTTACTTGGCGTTGTCTATCGAAGTGGTTTATAGTTGCAAGTGCTTCACTTTTTGTAAAAGTGACTAAACCATCTAAATAGACTAAATTATCATTTTTATCACGAAGTTGAATTCGCTTTATATCATCTATATCAACTCTATTCTCATCTGCAAAACGCAGAGTGATGTTATACTGTTTTCCGTGCTCTTCAAAGTAAGAAATCTCCAAATCAGAACTAAACGCAGTGGCAATAGCTTGTGAGATTTGAGACGCTGAAATACCTAAACGGTTGGCATTTTCTCGAATGATATTTATGTCAATTTGAGGTTTGCCATCATCTAAGTTTGTGTCAATATCCACAAAGCCTTTTTTAGCCGCTAAGTACTCTGTTAAATTTTTTGTCGCTACTTTGAGTTCCTCAAAAGAGTCAGACTTGAGCACTATTTGGTAAGGTACAGAAACGCCAGCACCCTTGATATTTGGAATATCTGCAGCTGTTATAAACATATCGCTCTGATAAGGTTTAAGCTTCTCTCTAAAGTTTTGAATTATCACCTCTTGCTTGAATTCTCTTTTGTCTTTTGGCACGAGTTTTACATAAATCATAGACTTGTGTTTCTCTTGTGCGGAGTTATAGCCTACGCTCATAGTTGTATGCTCTACATCTTTACTCTCTTGAACGAGTTTTTCAATCATCTTAGATTTTCTAACCATCTCTTCTAAAGAGACACTTGCATTTGCTTTTATCTGAATTTCAAACTCAGACTTGTCCTCTTTTGGTAAAAAATCCATACCAATTTTTGGAAAAAGACTTAAGCTTCCAAAGAAGCTCAAAAGTACAACAATGAGAGTAATCACCTTAAAACGCAGAACAAACTTGAGTAAAACTTCATAAACTTTCTCAAGCCCTTTAAAAACAGGCTCAGTAATATTATAAAACCAACTCTCACCCTTATGAAGGGTACGCGCACTCAAACTTGGTATAAAACTAAGGGCTACAGTATAAGAGATAAGTACAGCAAAACCAACCGTCATAGCAAAACTCTCAAAGAATTTTCCAACGATGCCATCCATAAAAGAGACTGGAATAAATACGGCTAAAAGCATTGCAGAGATTGCTAAAATGGTAAACGCCATCTCTTTTGTACCCTCATAAGCTGCTTCAAATTTTCCAAGTCCAGCTTCCATCTTTTTGTATATATTTTCAATAACTACAATCGCATCATCAATGATAATCCCTATCGCGAGAGTAAGGCCAATAAGAGTCATTTTATTGAGCTCAAAACCCATATAATCCATCAGCGCAAATGTCCCAAAAATAGATGCAGGAATAGAGAGTGCTGAAACGAGTGTTATTGTTACATTTCTTAAAAATATAAAAATGATAATTATGGCAAGCAAAGAGCCATACATAAGGTCAAACTCCACATGTTCTAGTGAGCTTACAATAAAAGGCGAAGTATCATTAAGAATTTTTACATTAAAATTATCACCTGCCATTTTTGCGAGTGAAGGCATAGTATTTTTCACATTTTGAACAATATCTATAGTATTTGTTCCTGAGATTTTTTGAACCTCAAGCATAACACCCTCGTTACCATTATAAGAGGCATAAGATTTTGAATCAGAAAGAGCATCTTCAACTTTTGCTATATCTTTGAGTTTTATGCTATCTTTTACAATTATCTCTTCAAGTTCTCTGACACTGAGTGCATCTGCTTTTGTTTTTAGTATAAACTCTTGCCTTGTACTTATGAGTTTTCCACCACCAATTTTTACGTTTTCACGAGCTACAATATCGTTGAGTTCGGCTACTGTGATAGCAAATTTGTTGAGTAAGTTTGGGTCTGGATAGATTTTTATCTCTCTGTCTTTATAGCCAATAATATTGACAGCTCCAACGCCATTGATTTTTTGAAGTCTTGGTTTTACTTTTTCATCAGCAAAAAGCATCAAATCTTTAATGGCAGAGCCCTCATTTGGCGTTAAAAAAACATTTATAACAGAAGCGCCACCAATATCTAGCTTACTTACGAGTGGTGTTTGCGCATCTGTTGGTAGTGTTATGGCTGCAACTTTGTCGCGAACATCATTCGTGGCTTCGTTGATATCGAGCTCTAAAAAAAACTTTACCATAACAACACTCACACCCTCACTACTTGTTGATGTAATAGTGTCTATTCCACCAATTCTTGAGATTGCCTCTTCAATTTTATCCGTTACTTGTGATTCCATAGTGGAAGACTCAGCTCCCGGATATATAGTTTTAATGGTAACAATTGGAAAGTCAATATTTGGAAAAAGAGCAGCTGGCATAGCCTTAAAGCTCATATAACCAAAGATAAGCAATGTAATCACATACATCAGAGTCGAAATAGGTTTATTTATAGCTAATTTATACATATCTGTCTACTTTGCATTAGGTACAGTGATATACCCTTCTCCAAAAAGTCCAACGACAAAACCCTCTGCTTCTACTTCTGCTTCTATTTTTCTATTTCCGCTATTTGCGTACGGGTATACGTTAGAGATACTGCCAACATAAACCTGCTGATCACCATCAACACTGTACTTAAACTTTTGTCCAATTTTTACATCTTTATGGTACTTTTGATCAAAACTGAGAATAAGTTTTCTTTTTGAGAAGCTCTGAATTTTAAAAACAGTTTTAAGCATCATGCCACTCACGGTATCTCCAATCTCAATATCTTTTTCATAAATAATTCCATCAAAAGGCGCTCTTAAAAATGTTTTATCGTATTTGGCTTGTGCGTAAGCGAGCTGGTTTTTAGCGTTTTCATATTTGTATGCATACTGATCAAATTTTCCTTCATCAATAAGCTCTTTGACCTTGAGTTGTCTTTCATAATCTTTTTTGGCAAACTTAAGTGCCGTTTTGGCAATGTCCAAGGAAGCCTTCATATCTGTGTTTTGCAGCGCAGCAAGAACCTCACCTTTTTTCACACTGTTTGAAATATCATAGTTTACATTCCTTGTGATACCACTAGCATCAAACGCAAGTTTCGCTGTTTGTGCTGCTTCTACATTAAATGTTGCATATATCTCCGCTGCGTTTAACGAAGCCACCAATCCTAATAATCCTATAATTTTTTTAATGCTAATTCTCATTTAAATACTCCTCTAATTTTTTCC
>JGI11705J14877_10000817_pt1 | contig 18797 bp, 22 predicted proteins | sample Etolaghawater15m_FD_14877 | JGI IMG/M metagenome (IMG submission 14877)
CAAGGTTTACGGATATGAATAATGGTATATAAATTAATTTGGGGGCTAATCATAACAATGGGATTATTTTCCTTGTTCTATTGGGGTGGTGCGGAAGTTAAAATCTTCATAGAATCATTTACTTTTATTTTGTTAACACTGTTACTGACTTTATTTGCTTGGAGCCTGCTTAACGATAACACCCCAATAATCACAAGATATGCGCTTTTAATGGATGCGGAAGATACCGCCTCAGAACTCAGGTACACCAGAATAGTGACATGGTTTTGGCTAGGTTTTTTATTAAGCCTATGGTTATTGAAAGTAAACTCGTTATTTTTTCATTTCGCGTTTATATCGCTGAGCTATATCGCTGTTATTTTCTATCTAGGGAGTGTAGTTTTATTTATTGGTGAGTTTTACATCAGGCAAATATTTTTGCCTTATCATAGAGGAAGCTCTTTACTCTCATTTTTATATCGACTTTCAAAAATACCGCTTAAACAAATCTGGCAATTTGATAAAAATCAAAGAAACATCAAGTAAAGAACCATTAAGGCTTACTTTAATGTAGCTTCTAACAACGTATGGCCTTTGCCAATATTTTCTACGGTATTACAAACCGTCAAACCCGCTTCATCCATAAAGCCGAGCATATCGGACAAACGATACATACGGCTGGTACCATTGGCCAATGCTGTGAAATACAGAGATGTATTCACAACACAGAATGCCGCCTCTTCAAACCGTTGATTATCCCAATAGGTTTCAAGCACAAAAAGTTTGCTGTCAGCTGACATCGCTTGGGCGGCACGTTTTAATATTGCAATAATGTCTTCGTCTCCAAAACAGTCTAAAAACTGGCTCATCCATATAACATCATAACCAAGGGGTAATACCTGAGAATGGTCGAGCATATTGGTGGGAATAGTGTCAATTCTTGCTTGCAAGCCAGCTTGCATAATATGAGTCTTGGCAACGGCCAACTGTTCAGGCAAATCAACAATGGTGATATTCACATCATCATTATAGTTGGCCACTGTCATTGAAAACTTACCCGTATTTCCGCCAATATCCATGAGTTTCTTTGGCGAACTTTTAAAAACATAAGGTAAAGCAATTGGAAAGGCATTATCTGAATAATAGTGATCAAACTCAAACCAACTAGTTTTGGCGGGTTCTGGCAAAGAAGTCAATGCAGGATAGATAGTAGGCCAATCACCAAATGTTTTATTTAAGCCAACCGGTGTTGCTGAATCAATCGACTCTTCTAAATAGAACATCCCCAAATAATTTACATCATGGTTATAGTTCATATTAATTTGAGTCATTTCATCATATAAAAACATCTGCCCTGTTTTAGTTATGAAATATTTCTCATCCTCAAATGAAACCACACCAACACTCAAGCAAGATTCCAAGACCACACGTACTCCATACAGCCTCATATCAACCTTTTCGGCAACTTGTTGTGGTGTCTGCCCTTCTAAGGTATCCGAAAGATGTTGTAACAAACCTCTCTTCCAGGCAATTCTAACCGCCTGAAAAGTCATCGGAGAAAACGCTATTTTTTGTGCTTCATACATTGCTTGCTGAGCGGTTAGCTTCGGGGATTTAAATGGAAATTTCATTGGGATATTATCTTGTTTTATAATAAAATTGGAGTGCATTATAAATTAAAAATATTCATGGAAATATCGATTTATGTACATTTTAAGCTCTTCTTTAATTTCGTCATTAGGCCAAAATAAAGAAGCACACGTCAAAGCGTTAAAAGCTGGTAAAACAGGATTATCAAACCAAACGAATTTTCATAACAGAATCCCAGGCATCAACACTTTCTCAGGTATTGTCAACGACATTGAAAATATTCAACTCCCCGACTCTCTAAAAATATACACTTGTCGAAATAACCAATTAGCCTGGCAAACCCTTAAAGAGAATAGTTTTTCATCTAAAGTGAATCAAATCGTTAAAAAGCATGGTCGACATAGAATTGGCTTAGTGGTTGGTACCAGCACCTCTGGAATAGCGGCAACTGAACATGTTTTTAGAAATGAATTAGAAACCGATGAATATGACTACCAAACGACCCAACAAATGGACTCGCTTGCTCAGTTTTGTAGTCAAGTATTAGAGATAGAGGGTCCTAGTTTTGCCATATCTACCGCGTGCTCATCAAGCGCCAAAGTCTTTGAAGTGGCACAACGTTGGCTAAATGCAAATATTGTAGATGCCGTTGTTGTAGGCGGAGTAGATACTTTATGTTTGACTACGCTACACGGTTTTAATGCGTTAGGTTTGGTTAGTGAACAGATTTGCAAACCACTAGATAAGGATAGAAACGGTATTAATATAGGCGAAGCTGGCGGGTTTATGCTATTAAGCAATTTACCATCTTTAGAGCATTCAACTAATCCGTTAGTTAGAATTATGGGCGTTGGTGAAAGCAGTGATGCTTACCACATCTCAACCCCACACCCAGAAGGAGAAGGGGCACAATTAGCCATGCTGGCTGCAATGGAACAAGCCAAAATTAATATGGAAGATATTGATTATATTAACCTGCACGGCACAGCGACGCCTAGCAATGATCTATCAGAAATATCTGGCGTTGCTCACCTTTCTAAAGAATCCTCTCCAACTTGGGTAAGTTCTACCAAAGGGTTTACTGGACATACGCTAGGAGCAGCAGGTATCACAGAAATTATTTTTTGCCAATGGTTACTGGAAGAGCAGTTTGTACCAGTAAATTTGAATTTAACCCATTTAGATCCTCAATTAACTGCAAAACTAAAACACACTACGGTAAATATCCCTTTGGAAACCTTGCAACTTGCAGAAACCAATCAGAAGCTACAATATGTCATGAGTAACTCGTTTGGATTTGGCGGAAATAACGCTTCAGTAATTCTGAAATTGGAGTCCGCGTAATGAAAGCTCAAATACTTAGTATTGGCGTAACGGCACCAGGCCTGGTAAATTTTGAAAACTTTAAATCAATGATACTGCAAAACCAATCACCAAACACTTCAGAAGCGATTGAAAAGTACAGTCCAACCTTTCTGCCACCAAATGAACGTCGTCGGACTACCGCCACCATTAAGCTGGCATTGAAAACGGCTGAAGAAGCACTCACTCATTTTCAACAGCGTTATCCGCAGGCAGACAGCAAATTACCCGTTTTATTTGTTAGTAAAGATGGCGACACCCTCATCTCTGCCAAGATGTGCCAAGCCGTAGGTGAAGAAGAGCCAATGATATCACCAACGCAATTCCATAATTCGGTACACAACGCACCAGCAGGTTATTGGATGATAGGCCAACAAAACCAATGCCCTGCAAGTGCTATTTCAGCAGGTCAGTTTGCAATCGCGAATGGACTATTAGAAGCGACATTGCAATCACAAACTTATGCAAAACCAGTTTTAATGGTTATTTATGACTTACCGTTAGATGATTTAATACCCAAAGATGCTTCTCAAAAAGCTGCAATTTCATTTGCTTTTTCAATGATTTTAGACGCTAGTGACTCAAACCAAAAAAGTGACTACCCTGCTCTTGATCTTAGAATTACACAACAAACTCCAACAGCAAACTTTGTCGACAATCCATATTCAGGCCTACCAGCTGCAGAAGCCTACCCACTTTTACAGTCATTAGTCTTGTTTGAGTCGAATGGAGAAAATTCAGAAATCCATTTTCCGTTAAATCAAAATAACTTTATTAAGGTTTCTCTAACGTGACAGCAACCCCCGTTCTTACCAAACCTGAGATTGAAGCGATAATTCCTCATGCTGGTGACATGTGTTTATTAGAGCAAGTTATCTCTTTCACCAATGAAGAGATTGTTTGCCGAACACAATCGCACCTCAACACAGACAATCCATTAAAAACGGACAGTAAACTCTCAAAAATGCATTTAGTTGAATATGGTGCCCAGGCGATAGCGGTACATGGTGGAATACTGGAACGGGGCTTGAATAATGGCGAACCCAAGTTAGGATATATTGCCACGGTCAAAGCAGTTAAATGGGGAGANTTTGATCCACTCACNGANTTTTTAGAGATTAAAGCGAATGCTGTTATACGTGACGAAATCAGTAAACTCTACGAGTTTACGATTACCGACGCTCGGTTAAGAAATGTTTGTTCTGCCAGAGTCATGGTGATACATCCAAGTTCAGATTAAAAAGAAAACGCAATAGGCAATATATGACAGAAAATTCGAGAATAAAGGCTCTCGTCACTGGCGGCAGTGGCGATATAGGCGCAACCATTGCAACTCAACTTGCTATGGATGGGTATGAAGTTTGGATTCATGCCAATTCACAATTGAATAAAGCTGAATTACTCGCTGAAAACATCAATAATCAAGGCGGATTAGCCCATCCCATTTGCTTTGATTTAACCGATATTAACGCTGTAGAGGCAGGCCTTGAAAAAATATTAGCAACTGGGCCTGTGCAAGTCTTAATCAATAATGCAGGAATTCATGATGATGCAGTCATGGCAGGAATGACACATCAACAGTGGCAAAAAGTCATTGCGGTTTCTCTGGATGGTTTTTTTAATGTCACCCAACCATTATTGCTTCCAATGATTAGAACTCGCTGGGGCCGTGTGATTAATATCGCTTCGGTAGCGGGTATTATGGGCAATCGTGGCCAAACCAATTATGCCGCGGCCAAAGCGGGCTTAATTGGAGCAAGTAAGTCACTGGCACTCGAATTAGCATCACGTAAAATCACGGTAAATGTAGTTGCACCAGGTGTCATTGAAGGTGAGATGGCAAACTCTAGCTTTCCAGCAGAAAGATTAAAACAAGTCGTACCCATGCAACGAGCAGGAAAACCTCAAGAAATAGCCGATTTAGTCAGTTTTTTAGCCTCAGAAAAGGCTAGCTATATAACAGCTCAAACCTTCTCAGTCAATGGTGGAATGGTCTAGTAAATAAAACTTTATTACTTGTAACTGCTAGTTGAATATAATATGATTTTGCACACTAGTAACCCTGGTAATTAAACTTACACCATAGTTAAAAGGTCCATCTCAATGTCGATTTTAAAACTAAGCACTATCTTATTTACAGCCAGCACTTTAGTAGCCTGTGGTGGAAACTCAAATGTAAAAACTACCTCACAAGTTGATATGGGCATTAAGATTAATGCATTAAATGTACAGCAAGTAACAGGCCTGTCAAAAGCGGGAAATCTTGACCAAAGAGCGTTAAATGAATGCCCTTTGCAAACCCAATTTCCAACACTATTAAAAGAAGCTGCTACTGAAAAAGGCATAGTTGTTAACAATGTCACTAATCTAGATACTAAATCTAAAGGCTATAATCTGTCTGTAGAATATACTCATATTTTTAATAGTGGGAATGCTTTTATTGGTCATAATAAATATACCCAGGTGCATCTAGCACTGTATAAAGATGGTGAAAAAATATCTGAAGCAGATGCTGGACGCCGTTCAGGTGGTGGATTTGCAGCTGGTTTTAAAGGTTCTTGTTCGGTATTAGGTCGTACCCTTGAAGCTAATGCAAATGATATTGCTTTTTGGCTAAGCAATCCTGTCGATGGTGCTAGATTAGGAGATATGTAAATATCTAATCTCCCAAATATAAACTTGTTAGTTAATTCAATTAAATAAGGAAAATTTATCATGCAAAAAATTTCAAACAAATGGTCAGCTCTTTTCGCTATCACTGCGGTTGCGTTCTTATTAACAGGCTGTGGTGCAGCTCCAGTAAAAAATGTTGACTCAAATATCGTTCCTAGCAATGTTCAAAGTGCAGAACAAGTAAAACAAGCTATTAAACGTGCAGGTACTGGATTAGGGTGGATGATAAAAGAAGTAGATAGTAACACTCTACAGGGTACATTAATGCTTAGAAAGCATATCGCTCAAATTACGATTCCATATTCAAAAAGCAATTACAGTCTTATGTACAAAACTAGCGAGAATCTTAACTATAACGCTGAAGATAAAACAATCCATAAAAATTACAATGGCTGGATTCAGAATTTAGATCGTGCAATTCAAGTACAGTTAACCCTGTAAACAGTTGAAGTATTGTTCAACTTTTAAACGAGACAAGATAGATTGGGACAGCCTATTAATGCTGTTCCTTTCTGTTTTATGGATACTGAGCACTCTTGGTATCATATTGATTTGGTATTCTAAAAACATCTATCAAACGGCCAAAACAGCCACTCCTAATCACCAACCTCCTGTTTGGATTATCTTTGGTAAAAAACTCCAAAAAAATCAATTAGACTATGACTTTATTGAGCGTTTAAACGCTGTAATTTATTGGACGGCAGTGAACCCCCCTACATTGATAATTCTTCAAGGAGGTGTAACTGGCAAAAATACTCTGAGTGAAGCTCAAGCGGCAAAGGAATATCTTATTCGTTCGAATATATTCGTAACGCTACATTATCACGATACAAATTTGGTTTTAGAAGACCTCTCTAAAAACACTCTTGAAAATTTAAAACAAACCCGTGAACTTCTACAACAACAAAACTTGCCTTTAACTGTAACCTTGGTCTCTAATCGTTACCATTTATTACGTTGTGAAACAATGGCACTTAACATGGGATTTACAATCACTTTCTTGCCTGCAGAAAAAGCATTTAAGTTAGACCTTAAGCAAGTATATAAAATATTATTAGAAGCCATTTTTATAAATTGGTACCATACTGGTCGCTTTATAAGTAAAGTTGTCAAGAATCAACGAATGCTCAAAAAGATTCACTGACAAAAGATATTTGCACAAAATGAAAAAATCGCTAAATGAATATTTAATTTGATACCCAATTACGTGAAACTATTATGAAAACAAACCAATTTGCCATTGTTATTCCTGCTTACAATGAAACCTTAACTATTACGCACGTCATTACCGAGGCACTAAAACAGTCAAAAATTGTGATTGTTGTGAATGATGCATCACAGGATAACACCGCTGAATTGGTTAGAAAAACGGATGCTATTTTAGTGGATTTACCGGTTAATGGCGGTAAAGCAAAAGCACTACAAGCAGGGTTTGAGAAAGCCTTATCATTTGGGGTTGAAGCGGTTATAACGTTGGATGGGGATGCACAACATAATCCTGCAGATATTCCAAAACTACTGACTTATTTTGCAAAGAACCCAAACCATTTATGTATCGCATCTAGATTGAAAGATCGACAAAATGCTCCACGTTCAAGACGTATTGCAAACAGCATTGCTGATTTTTGGGTTAGTTGGGCGGCGGGTAAACCCATTGCAGATAGCCAGTCTGGTTTTCGCCTCTACCCTTCCAGCCTGCTAAAATTACTTAAGCTACCTTATGAGAATAAATCAGGCTTTGTATTTGAGAGTGAAGTATTGATTGACTCAGCTCACTTAGGCTATGGTTTTGCCTTTATTCCTATTGATACTATCTATGCAGAGAATCGAAGAGCAAGCCATTTTAGAGCGGGCTTTGATATCACTCAAATAACCTTTATGGTGGCCAAAAAATTATTAAAAAAATGGATGAACTTACCAGGCCTGGTTAAATCATTAACCCAATCACCTAATATCATTCAAGATTAGTATTGTTATCTCAAAAATCATTACTCACTACTAATCTCTTAAACATAAAGTACGACAAACTATAAACCCAAAAAACGCCAATAAGTACCGTTAAGCCAATCGCATTAAGTAGTGTTAATTGGCTTAAACTTAATATACTAAACGAACTTATCGTAGTAAAAAACGCAACAAGCACTGAACGATGCCATTCTTTGCCATCTTCCTTCTGCACAGCACCTTCAAAAAATAGTAAAGCATAATCAATTCCAATTGCCACAACTAGCATTAGGCTCATTAAATGGAAAATACTCAGCGATATATTCAGTAATGCAAATGTCGTTAATGTAAAACCCATAGCCATTAAAATTGGGGTTAAAATCGTCAATACGGATCTGATATTTCGGTATTTCAACCAAAGGCTAAAAACTATCACCGCAATAATAAAAGTGAGTATTTGAAAGAGTTTAGTGCGAATCTCTGAAATTTGCTGGGCAACCAAGCTTCGTTGATTAAAATAAATCAGGTCAGTATCACTATGCTGTGTCACAAAATTCTGGATAACTTGGTCGGATGAGACTCCAGAAAGATTAATCACACCAATCATTTGATTAGATATAGGTAATACCAACTGCTTGGCTAACTGTGCCGAACTCCCTGCCGTATCGATAAAGTTTTTATAGGTTAACAAAGGCAAGTTTTTGCTCTGCTCTACGCTATTTACAAAGGCTTGAAAATGTTTGCTTTTAAAGCTAGTCCCTTCAACAGCTTGGTTTAACTCCGTTATAAGAGGGGGTAATTCAGGTAAAGTTTGTTGGCGGTGAGTTTGCTTAACTTGGCTAGGAAGAATATGTGAAAGCATTTGAAACTGTGTTATTGCTCCTGAGTTTTTTAATTCATTTAACGCAGGCATTAAACTTTCTTCTTTTTGTAAAAGTGACTCAATATCATTGGCGGGTAAAAGTAGTTTTTTTCCAGCCTCCTGATAGTTAAATAGTGTTCTCAATTGCTTATCTGTAGAAATTAATTCTTTAGAAACGGGACTTAAACTGGCGATATCATCCTGCCACTGGATTGGCTTGAAATATAAAAGGACTGTAATAACGACCAGGCCTGATAACAAATAAAAAATAAAACTAGGCTTATTACTAAAGGGACCATTAGCAGGCTTTTTTAGGTTAATTGAGTAATCAACCACTTTCATCTCGTCACACTTATAAAATCCAGCCAAATAGGGCCTAAGCGCATAAGTCACTAATAACGAGGATAACAGTCCACTCGAAGCAAATATTGCTATCTGTTGCAAACCTTCAATATCTGTCCACCATAACATCAAGAATCCAAACGCACTGGTTAGTGCCCCCAAACGAATCGTTGGCCACAACCTTAATACTACAGATATATTTCTAGATTGATATGCAGAGATGGTGTGAATGGGGTAATCAATTGCCACGCCTAATAAAATAGCTCCAAGAGCCAAGGTAATCATCTGCATATGACCAAAGAAGCTAATTGTGCTTAATACACCAACTAAAAAAGCAACCACCAAAGGTAAGCTACTATAAAAAATAAGTTGAGTTGAGCGAAAGGCTACATAAAGAGCTAAAAACACCATAACAACCGCTAAACTCGTTATCCAGTTAACCGCCTGTTTAATTTGCTGCTCAGCTTGCAAAGCCACCCAATCAGATCCAGATAACTGAAAATGATCTTTACCTAAAATAGAGACTAAGTTTTCATAAATATTAGAAAGAGTTTGAGGGTCTTTTGGGCTATTAATCAATAATAATGCACGATTATTTTCAACATTGACCCACACACCGTTTTCTTTAGCTAACTGTGAACTGGGTTTTAAATGGTTTTGATAGATTCCCCACTGAAAAGTAGGATCATCTAACAACCAGTGTTTATCCAAAACAAAGCCTAATTGGTACTCTTGCCACCTTTTCTTAATATTAGATTGAATCTCTAAAGGCTCAAACTGGGTGAGTAAATAACGATAAGGATAAAGTTTAGCTACAGATTTATCTTGTAGCGGGCTCTGAAAAATTTCTGAGCCATTTAAAACTTGTTTTACACCTGGCAAAGCTAATAATTGAGATTTAACAGATTGACTCAAATCATTTAACTTCTGTTGAGAAGCCTCTTTGTTAATAGCAAGCATTAGCCAACTCGTCGCCTGAGTTTCTATCAATCGGTTATTTAGGTACTGTGATTCAATACTCTGCTGGTTTGGAAAAAATTGACTGATGTTGTTTTGAAATGGAGATTTATTATAATAAAAGGTCCATCCCGCCCACAAAAATATGAAAATAAAAATCCAGATTAATGGCTGAAGGTTGAACCGATGATTTATCATTTTAGCAATGTAGGACTTGTTGGCAAAGCTTGTAATGAAAGCTTACGCCAGTCGCCAGAAACCTGAGTAAAAAGAATCGATTGTATTTCTGCCTTTTCTCCCACTAATAAGACTTCTTGAATTTGGCTTTTTATCTGATTAATTGGAATTAATCGGAGTTTCCAATGACTATTTTCTTTAGCCAAAAAAACCAGTTGAAAGTCTTTTTTTATCAAAGCTAGGTTACCATTAAGAATATTCAAAAAAGTTCTTGAGAATAAAGTAACCTCAGGAGAATTCTCGACAGACAACTCTAATTGACGATTGGGAAAATCAATCTTAACTATGTTTTCAGAAAACTTTATTTTGCCGTCAAACGGCGTCTTATAATGCTGTTCAAGAAAATCAGGTGCACGATAACGCATCACACCCGACTTATGCTGTGAAATTTCAAGCAGAGGGTCAAACTGCTCTTCAGTAAAACCTTTATTTCCACTTTCGACTTGGCTCCAGGCCTTGAATAAGGAAGGCACATCCATCTGATTAGAAAAGGCTAACACAGGAAATAACAGGCCAATTAGAGCAATGACATTAAAAACAAACAGGTTAAACTTCATCACTAGCTTCAATCCAATAAGGGTAAAAGTTAAACCAGTTATAGGGTGATTTTTTACACTGTAAAGCTAATGTATCAGCAAAAATTTGGGCAATCATTTGTACCGTATCATTAGGATTTGGCTTAATTTGTATATATTCAACATAATAACGGTTCCCCCCCTCATATCGAGAAAAGAAAAAATTAGCGGGAAAAGGATAACGCTTAACCATCTCAAAAATACCGGCTGGTAGAGAAATCTTATCACCTAAAAAATCAACCAACAACGTCTTGCTGTCACCTATCGGTCTATCTGCTAGTAATGCAATAGAGGTACCCGACTTTAAATTTTCATAAATTTCAAAAGTCGTTTCCAGTCCTTTATATGCAATGACATTTTCATAAAATTCTGGATTCAATTGCTTCATCAAATTAATAACAATTTGATTATGTTCAAGCTTAATAACCGGCTTTATTTCATAATGCTTATCCATCGCTTGAGTCTTAAGTGCGTCCACACTGCCAAAATGACCACTTATAAAAAACTGTCCTGGATTTTTAACAAATGAATCAATGACCTCTTGTCGATGATTGTAAGAGATGGTGAATAAATCATATTTACCCGTTAAAAAATAAACCCTATCCAACAAAACCGCAGCGAACCAAAAAAAATGTTTATAAACATGGAAAATATTCGGTTTTACTGGCAAAACCTTAGATAAGTAATGTCTTGAAATCTTACGTTTTTGGGAAGCAATCAATACATAAAACAATACAATAGGATAAAGCAACAAACGTACACTCCAACGTGGAAGCTTTATGGCTAAGTTAACAATTAACCTAAGCCAAAAGCCGTTAGACATCTCTTTTTCTTGCTGCCAATTTGAGTTCTGCTTACCCATATTTAAACTCTGCACATTTAATTTTGCCAGTAACTTTTTTTTGGCCTGAATCAATATGATTTAAATTGAATGTTAGTGTTTTATGCTCATGTAATCGACTTAAATCGATTTCAATCTCAATCACTTCTTCCGGAAGAGTTGGAAATAAAAACTTTACTTGAATTAACTCAATTATTTTCCAACCAGCCAGATGTTTTTTAATCATAGACTCAAGCTCTTCCAGCAAAACGACTCCGGGTACGACTGGTTTCTCGGGAAAATGCCCTGCCAGACAAGGATGTTTTGCAGAAATTTTAAATGAATCAACTTTTTTCATAATTACTCTATTAAACATAATAAAAAACTAGCGAGGTAACATGTCAAACAAATCACTATATAAAACCTTACCTAACTCATTTCTAGGAAGGTTCGGTATATAAAAAATCGATCTGGGCAAGAAGGTTGGGTCGATACTTTTTCTAAGTTCGGCCAAGATATCCGACTTGGACAATTTAGACACCACAAAAACTGCTAATCTTTCAGAGGTTTTACACTGCATAAAGACGCCTTCAACAACACCAGAAATCGCTTGTAAACAGGTATTAATTTCCGAAAGAGAGGCTCTTTTACCTGCAACTTTAATCAGATCTGTATTACGTTTTCCGAGTATAAATCTAGTTTCATCTAAGAGCTCTATTTTGTCATTTAACGGTTGAAAACTATCCAAACCTTTTGTTTTGACTAAAACACCTCCATCTAGGGTTTTAGTAAACTCCACGCCTGAATAGCTCTGCCAAACGTCTGATTGACTGGTTTTCCTTGAGGCTATAGATGCGGTTTCTGTACTCCCATATACCTCAGAGACACTTACCTTCATTTCACATTCAGCTTGCTGTGCTAACTCTTTAATTAACGGAGCGGTTGCTGACAATAGCCGATCCACACTATTCGGCCATTCTGCCGAAGAAGACACAAAGTTTTTTATATGTAATGGCGTTGATACAAGAAAACTTAGTTGACCTTTATTTTTATTTAAAGCATGCACTATCTCTTCTGGAAACATTGGTTTATCAAACCAAATAGAAGCCCTTGAGAACAGAGGCCAAAATATTGAAGTTTCAAGACCAAACATATGTTGTGAAGGAACCGTTGTTACCATATAACAAGGCTCAATTAGAGTGAATCGCTCTATCGCTAACTCGGCTGAGTTAATCATATTACGCCAAGTTTTAATTATTTTTTTGGGAAGGCCTGTTGAACCAGAAGTATAGAGCCAAATCTCTGAATCTTGTATGCTCTCCAGTGTCTCGCTTAACCACTGATTATTAATCTCGACATTTGAATCTTTTATACTATGAATAACCTTATCAATTTCAACCGACTGAATTTGATTCTGACCTGATAAAGAATGGGGTAAATCATTACTGAGGACGGTGAGTTCGGGAATATCTGCTTTTAAATTAGATAAGGTCTTATCTGTCAAATTAGGAGGTAAAACAACCCGACCTTTTTGCATGGCAATGGCTAATAACGCGATAAGAAAATGATGTCTCTGTTGGTATAGCAACAATAAAGAAAAGTATATAGTTTGATTTTTATCGAAAAGAAGTTTGCGGAATTGTTCTGCCGCTAAAAACACTTCTTTTCGAGTTAATCCATCCTTTTCATTTTCATGAATTATAAATGGCTCTGACAACCAAGTTTGGTAACAACCTTCCTGACACTGCCTTGATAGATAGGGTAAGAGCATTATTGAAAATTATTAGCTCTTTTTATTGTTTTGAACATAATCAGTTAATGATGCCACTGAAGAAAAAATCTCATTAACATTTTCATCCCCAGCACCAATTTTAACGCCATATTTCTTACTCAATTCCAAGGAAATTTCAAGTGCATCAATCGAGTCTAAACCTAATCCATTTGTAAAAATTTGCTCATCCGGATTAATATCTTTAGATTCGACATCTTCAAGGTTTACAGCTTCAATAATTAGTTCAGCGATTTCAAGCTGTTCTGGCGTTAATACAGACATATTCAATTATATTCCAAGTTAATTTATTTTTTTTAAGAGCGGGCATTATAACTAGAAAACAGTATAAATACGCATAAAATCTACAAACCTTTTTAAAAAACTAACTTGAAAAAGTTAATTAAGTATTCTATTAAGCCACTTGCTTGTTTCTAAGTTGATTGATTCAATATCTTTGCTCTGAGCATCATTTAATTTTTTTACATAAACTTCAATAACACCAGGTCTTTTGATGAAAGTACCCTTAGGCCAAAATTCACCTGCATTATGTACAACCAAATAAACTGGAACGTTCTCTTGTTTGGCTAAAATAGCACCTCCTGAATTAATTTCACTCTTTTCACTGGGTTTTATACGAGTCCCTCCCGGAAAAATAACAACCCAAAAATTGTTAAGTAAAGCCTTACGCCCTTCTCTTTTTACATTTTTTATAGCTTCAAAGGGTTTATTCCGATCAATCATTATTGACTCTATAACAATCAAAATGAAACCAAAAAAGGGAATTCGTCTAAGCTCTTTCTTTACAACATTGATCTGAGTTGGAAAAATTGAGTGAAACGCTAATGCCTCCCAAGTTGATTCATGTCTTGATAAAACAATACTTGCCTTGCTTTCATCAATTTTATGATCAAAGTGAACAATATGCTTAATATTGCAAGTTAGCCTTAACCAAAACAAGCTTACAAGCACGCCAAAACGCATAAATTTTATACGCTTTTCTAGTGGCAGTGGCTTTAGCATTAAACCTATTGTCGAAAATACAACAACATTTGAATAATGTCCCAAATAAAAAAGCAGAGATCTTGTTGTCAATAACATTAAACTTAAATAACCAAAAGTAATTAGACTGAAAATTGAATTTAGGTGATTATAAAGAATTAAATCAAGCTAGGAACACTACTTAGCATAATTATTCACAACTGTATTTTGAACAAGTGTAGTGTTACAGTAATTTTGGCCTCCTAGAATAGAGATGGATAAATTCATTTAAGTTATAATCATCTCTTCTAATGAGGCCTGAATTCAAGGTAGCTTAAACTTCAGGTTATATTTACTCAAAATAAAGAGCGAGAATCAATGAAAAATTTATTAAAATTCATAGCCATATCTTTTGGAGTTTTGGTAATGACAGGTTGTTCAGTTGTCCCTACGGCAACACCTGAGCAAAAAAAGATAGCGATTGAAATGTCCGCACCAAGCGACAAAGCAACTTTGTATGCGATCCGTAACGATAAAGGGTCGTATCATGCACATCAATTGGAGTTAAAAATTGGAAGTGAAACCTTATTGACTCGTGGAATGTCGTTTGCCGTATTCTCTTTAAACCCTGTAACTGGAAAGCTTGAAACGGATATTGGTGGTATTGTAGGCACTGATGCTGAAATCCCGATGGATTTAAAAGCCGGTCAAAAATACTACGTTCACGTAAGCCAACACTTCCGCCCTTTAATTGGTCCGAGAGCAGAACTCGTAGAGCTTTCTGAATCCGAAGCGGTTCCATTGTTGAAAAAATTAAGGATGGTTGCTGAGCCCGAAAAAAAATCGATTAGAGCAAAATAAAACCTTACGAATAGACAGTTTTCTGTATTGAAAAAAACGTATATTGACTTAAGTTCAAAGAACGAGTTTTTATACTGATTTAAATTATAATTCCTTGTTAAATTAATTACTAACAGTCAATACCAAAGGCATTTTTTTCACTATGCCAAATTGGGTTAACATTGGGACATTTCCTTTGTTATGTGATGTAAAACCGTACATCCAATGCGGAAGCTTTGAATGAAATATTTCTTTGTCTTTATTGTAGTTATGGAGGCAGGCTTTAGTCTTGCTTCTACACCCTCCGAAGTAAGGATAATAATCAACAACGCTTCCAACCCACACTTTTTCGCTGTTACCCTTGATGAAACCTGGTTTATTGACTAGCGTAAAATTGACACCAGAGGGCTTTGTGTAAAAAATGTCTTTGACATCAATTTCAAAATTACAATCTCTAGGTAAGCCATTGCATGATGCAATGTCTAACTTCATATAATCATCAGAGCCAAATAAATGCTTGTGTGAAACAGGTTTTCTTGGTCTGTCTCCAGCAGTATCCATGACGGCACGATATAATCCCGAGACAACAAGCTCCTGGGCTTTAGTCTTAGTATCTGCTAGATATTCAGGGATAATAAAAATCGTGTATTCTCTCTTTATAGGGCTTTTAGGGTTCGTCGCTCCTACAATAAAACCAGTTGAGAAAGCATCTATTAGCCCAACAGAGGACTTAAGGCCAAGTAAATTCCCCACCCCAACAATGGCGGATGAAGTAGTGCCAACCTCTATTCCTGTCGTTTCCTTAACCTCGGAGATATTAACTTTGACGTCAGAGAATTTCTCAGAATTTTCAACACCTGCAAAAGAAATAATATTAAGACCCTCTGATTTTGAATTGTCGTAAACATATCCAGATTTTGGCTCTGGTTTATCAGGCATAACCCCGCAACCCGATAATGCCGAGAGCGTTGCTACTCCAATTAGTGTTTTTAAGCTTATGACATTCATAGTTATTCCTTTTTTCAATTATTTTCTATGAGTAAAACAACAAAATCTAGCTATAGCCTCCCACCAGTAGCTATTTAAGAAAACCGCCGCTTCCCAGGGGCTAGGGATTGGGGTCGAGGTTTCATGGTGCAGATGGCACTCTGAGGCCATCCCTTCTACATTCAAGCCAATTAGGTGTGTCTTAGTTGCTCGGCATTTATGTATATAGGCTTGTTGAAGTTCAAGCTCTGAATTAATTTCTTCTTGAAATAACATAGACATAGTTAAAAATTCTCCTGATAGCTTACATGGAAGGCTCGATCATAATGGTCAGCAAATACTTTGGCTTTTACCTTGTCCATGTTTAGGTAAGCGGCGGTTTTAAGGTTTTGACTCGATAGGTTCATGTTTTTGTTTGCGTAGGCGATACTACCGTCTCCTGTTGATTGTGGTAGCTCTAAACTTAAATTTAAGTTTTTATTTTCCAAGCCTGTCATAAATCCATAAGAGATGCCTTTTCCAAAAGCGCCATCAAAACGAACAAATGCAGACTGTGTTGTTCCTTTCCACTCTTTTAACAGAGCAAAACCATCTGACATTTCTTGTGCGACTGAGTATCCAAGTGCTAGGCCATTATTTGATTTGTAGGCCAGTTCGAGTCCATTAGCATGACGCTCATTCGCGCCATAAAAAAGGCCTTCAGCGTCTTCTTTTGAAGAATAAGCGTTTAGCTCAACCCCTTTATAACCAACCCCCATCATGATGCCTTTAGCATTGGTTTTGTTTTGCGCTGATGTATCTCCCCCGATGTCGCTTAAATTTGCAGAAAATGCATAACGGTAATCTCCTGTCGTTAAAGACATGGATTGGATGTTTCTTGAGCTTCTGAACATGTCATATCCAAAAGGTGTCACGCCAGCCATTTGGTCGTTAGATTGTTCTAGTGTGCTACGAGAGGAGAAAGAAGCAACCATGTCAGAAGAAAGAGCGAGTTTTGTTTCATTGAATGAGTTGTTCATAGAAGACGCTTGGCTTAAAAAACTCGAAGTGCTATTTTCTGAGGTTGTCGTAAAGTTAGCGGTAAAGTCTCTCCCATAACTATCTACAAAAGCGCTTGAAAAAGAAACCTCTCCATAGCCCGCAGGTAATCGAATTGAAGCAGCACTCATTGGCAACGAAGCCCCTCCCATTGGAATGGAAGTCATACCGACTGGGCTGAAAGCGGCTTCTAAGTCGAGCAGACCAGCTCCATGAGTGGTTGGGTTGTATCCAGGAATGTCTTTATCCGCTGTGTCCAGTAAAATCTGTGCTAACTGGGTTGCGGGGGTAGACGACCATCTCCCCTTCATTAAAGCAAGTGAGCCACTTACATTTGCCGCAGCACCAGATGTCCCATACGAGCTTCCCCCTACGACTTCGCTTTGAAACGGAGCAAGAATGAATCTTTGTATAAGAGCTGTTGAGCCGTCAGATGGATAGTCAGAAAAATCAGAAAGTTCGCCGTCTAAATCCACACCGCCAACAACCAAAATGTGTTCAGGAAGGTCTCCCACAACACTCCCATAACCATAATCATAGCTATCGTTTTCCATTCCGTTGTTTCCCGCAGAATGAACAATTACAGCGTTTGAGTCATCAATGGTTTGAATGGCGTTTCTGATTTGAACATCAACGGGCGTCATTGAGTCCTTGTTATAGTTGGTTTACGTCCAATCGAAAGATACGTTAATGATTTCCGCGCCTTTTCCGATGCCCCAAATTGTTCCGAATAAAATATGCGGCGCGTCAGTAGATCCATTTTTCGAGATAACTCCGTGGAAGATTTGCGTGTCTTTGGCGATACCTTTTTCGTTATCCCCAATAATCGTCGACATATCAAACCCGTGGGTGAGAGGCGAATATGTTGCCCCCCCATCTATCGTCGGATTTACTATAGTGTCATTGGTTATACTGGAAGAGTTAGTGTCTCGAATATAAGTGCCGTCAACATCTACTGTTAGGTATAAATTCTCTAGGCCAGAGACATCAAATCCAGGTTGAGAGCCACTAGTAATTCCTGAATCTAAAACTGCAACAGTTGCCCCCGCCCCTGTATATCCAGCCTCCGTCCATACTGAAGCGTTGATTTGCTCTCTGTTGTCAAACGCCATAGGTATAGTTTCTGGTTCGGTTGGTCTAACGTTTGACCCACCGCCGCCGCCGCCACCTCCACATCCTTGGATAGTTAAAGCGATAGCGGATAAAAACAATACTCTTTTGTTCATGAGAAACTTCCTTGTTTCGGGCTTTCAAGTAATAACTGCAATTTCTATATTAAGCTGCAAGTAAAAAACTTAATGCAAAAAATAAAAGCTGATTATTATAAATAAGTAGATTAAGTTTCACAAAAAAATAAACTGCATTGATTTTCTGGTTTTAAAATAAACTATCCCAGTTTTCCAGAGAATCTCTGTTGTGGACAAGTATATTTAATTCTGGCTTAAAACATCTTTTAATAAGGTACAACGGGGTATCCAGTGATTTAGCGCCACTTTCTATATAGCCATCCAAGCCCTGTTGAAAACAAGAACAGGAAAGCCGAAATGTAAAACTCTGTCTGATATGGATTCTGCCTCAATGTGTCAAACTCTTCTGCATCACATTCAATAGCAGGAGAAAAACTCAGTAACCCTGAAAAATTTCCCTGATTTGGATAGTGCAGCATACCTTTAAAACATTGAAGCCCACCTGCACTCTCTTTAGGTATCTGATAATGCTGAGCGACTTTATGTTGAATTAATGCACTTTCTTGATAAAACTGTTTGCCACTGTAAATTGACATAACAAGCGTACTTAGCATGACAATGATAATAAGCATCATCAAAAAACGTTGAATCCATA
>JGI11705J14877_10000818_pt1 | contig 18782 bp, 11 predicted proteins | sample Etolaghawater15m_FD_14877 | JGI IMG/M metagenome (IMG submission 14877)
TTGAGCGCCAGTGTGTAAATGCGGGCGCGCATGGACTTCAGATCGACGTTTCCGGCGATCATGACCTGTGGCGGCGGTACAAGCCGTTGTTCGGAGGAGCGGGGTTGTAATACTGTCTCGGGTTGCTGTTGAGGTGGAGCCGGAGCCTTTACAGCCGCGGGTTGTGAGGCACTTGCTGAAGGAGTACCTGCGTTGATCGTGGATTCAATGTTTGCGGCCGGGGAGTGACCGGGCGTTTGAGGAGCTGGTGTGACCGGTATTGGATTACGGGTAGCCCCTGATGAGGACGGTTCGTTGGCCGGCCTGACAGTGCTAGTCTGAGGGTAGGCACTCTCGTCCTCCTCATCGATCAACGTAGACATCAACGAGACCTTCCAGGGGTCGCCCTTGAGGCACTCGTCGATGTCGTATTTCAGGCGCTCGATTGATACCGCGGGCGCCTGCTCTCGTATCCTGTCAATGATCAGGTCCGTGACTTCCAGTGTGGCCTGGCTCATATCAAAGTCCGGTCCATCCAGCTCGGTCAGGATGTGACTGAACTCGGCAGTGACCTGGGCATCGCGCGTGGCATCGTCGAACAGGCGGTGCGCCTGAGCGAGGCACTGGAAGGTCTGATCGAGACGTTTCAGGCGTTCGACCATGGGCTTACCCATACCGGACGCCAGGGCCAATGGAATCGCCGGTTCCAAGACTTCCAGGGCGTAGTTCATAGAGCCTAAAAGAGGTGTGTTCACCGATGCCCCCTTTTGCTTGAGTAACTCCGCCAGTTTGCGCTGGCCCAGTTCGACGCCATTCTCCTGCTCGTATTCCAGCTTGAAATCCCGATAGCCGCGAGCCTTGTCTATCAAGGTCATGCGGCCCTGGGTGGTGTTCTCATTTAAGTGTCCGATGATGCAGTCGGATTCGCTGGTCCAGGGCATGAACAGGCAGTCGATCGTCTCGAAGCGGGAGTCGCCAGCCTCGTGTACCAGCATTTTCATAATGGCGAGTCGGGTATTGCCTCCGCGCTTGATCATGTAGCGCTCAGATCCCGGTCGGCGCGTCACGGTCAGGGCTTCCTCCTGCCCGTTGGCGCGTAGTGACTCGAGGATGGAGTCATACTCCGGGTTCTTGCTGCGGCGTGGGTTGCGGTCGAACGGGTCGATCTGGTCGATGGGGAGCCGCATAGGTGTTGGATCAAGCGGGTCTTGAGGCTGTATCTCGCGATTGTTGCCAAAATATCCCGCGCCGAGGACGTTTCTTACTTGATCTGCGGAAGGGGTTTTCGTGGCCACTTTACTTCTCTCCATGGTTTTCTTGTTGAATGTTCTTGTCGATCGAACCGCCCAGATGAGGGAACAACTCGCGTGCTATCTCGTGCATCGTGATCCATGCGCTGTCCGTAGGACCTGAGCGTGTCCGCTCATAGCGGTGGACGGGAATTTGTTCAGTCGCTGCCTTGGTGTAGGTCGACAGGGAAGGGACGATCGTGTCGAGAAAACGAATGCTGCCGTATGAAGGGTTGTATTCGAGCTCTCGAAGCTGGTTTGAGATCAGTCCCGCGACTTGGGTTCTGTCCTTGCGATAGATGATGCCGTTGATGGTACCAACCGGCGCCCCCATGGTGGCCATTGGCCGGAAACGCTCCAGCATGGCCATGGTGCCTCGGGCAAATTCCTTGGCGCTGATGGTCTCCGGCATGATGGGGCTGATGAGGAAATCGGCCGCTATCACCCCTACATCCTGTAAGGAGCCGATGGCGCCCTGCGTGTCTATCAGGATGATGTCGTATTTATGGTCGAGTCGCTTGAGTAGCGTTCTGAGTCGAAACCGCCCATCGAGGGAGTGAAGAATCCAGTCACTCAGCCGGTCGTCTGCGTCATCATTGATGACGATGTCGCAGCCAACCGTCGTTTGACTGATGGTTGTCTCCAGGTTGTTTTCCATCAGCAGGGAGACAAATCCGTTGTCGGCCTGGTAGGAAAGAGGGTAGAAGCTGGACAAACTGGGCTGTTTGTCCGCATCTATCAGCAGCACCCGCTGCCCCAGATCGGCCAGCAATGCCCCAAGGTTCGCGGTTAGGGTGGTTTTGCCAACCCCGCCTTTAGAGCTACAAATCGTTGCTACGATAAGTTTGTTCTTTTGCACGTTTACCTCCGCACACAAAAAATGGTTGTGGTCTGGGAGGTTCGCTCGATTTCAAGGCGTCTAGCGTCTAGAAAGAAGAATTCGTATTGTGTATCCTGACTCGCGTGGTCACATGACCAATCGAGGGCTGGAATGTTATGAGATTGGGTTGAAGGGCAGTTGACTTTTAATCAATTGGTCGGGCGTTCGAATCGCCCACGACCCACCATTTTCTCCTTATGGATCAGTAATTTGGCTGATCCATAAATTTCCCAGTTTTTAATCTTGTTCCTAAATTGTTCCTATTTAGGAACAAATGCCTATTTTGCCGGTTTGTGGCGCTCGATCTTGGTCTTGTAGCGTTCCCTCATCGCCTCGCTCTTATGGCCTGCTATCCGGGCGTCTCTGGCGTCGGAAACACCCTTGGATTTGAGCTTGTGCAGGCTCCAGAAAATATCACCCAATCCTTCGGACTCCATCAGTTTTTTCAGTCTCTGCATGGCAGTGTCCAAGGCAGATTTTCTGAGCTGATGGCCATGGCTGCCGAGGATGAGTGGTGCATCGATCGAGGCTATCTTGTGTTTGGCATGTAATGCTTTTGCCGCCAGGTAGGCCTGGTAAAGGCGATCTGACCACTCGATGAAATTGTCCTTGCTGCCCTTGCGGCGATGAACGTAGATGCCACCCGTATTCCGGTCTGGATCGATATCGGTCAGCTTGATGTCCAGCGTCTCTATTCCTCTTGAAGCGACCAGGTAGGTTATTTCGAATATGACGGGCAGGTATTCAGCAATTCTCGCTGCCTGCTTGTACTGGATTTCGTATTCTTCATCCGTTACATAACGCCGGTTCGGCTCTTCCTTGAATTTTATGATTCTGAATGGGTTTTCGATCAGGCCGAGATTATCCAGATAGTTCATGGCCCATTTGGTGGCGCTGGACAGGAATGTGATCTCCCTGTTGACCTGGACAGTGCCTTTGCGGCCTTTTGCCTGATAATCATCCAAGCGCTTTTCTGCCAGCCTTCTTACCACCGGCTTGCTGATATGAGTGATTTGCAGATCGCCGAGAGTGCTGTCCTTGCCATCGATACTGACAGGATGATCAAGAATGCGGGAAAGCACCTCGGCCTGACGCTGGCTTTCAATTGCCAGGGCTTTGAATGACTTCGATTTCTTGTATTCGTCGATAACCCACCGCAGCGTGTGTTTGACCGATCCAATTCGAGCTTCAAGGCTTGCCTTGGCGGCCAGATATCCGTTCAGGATGTAAGCCTCAGGATCGCCTGGTTTACCGAGACGGACCGGGGGCCTTAAGAACCCTGACTTGTCTGTCGCAATGAGATGCTGCCATTCTTTCGGAATTCGCGGTCGGTAGACAATCCTGCCATTGGATTCGGAGACGTATTTCGGAAGGTTTGGAATACGGGTTCTTGGTTTGGGTGGCATTATTTGATCTCCACTATCGGTGCTGGTACATCCTGGCTCGTTTCGGCAGATATTAGCCCCATGGCGCTATTGAGTGCAAACTCGGTCGTGAACGGGCGGCCTCGTTTACCGATGAGGTATCGGACGCCCAGTTGATTCAGCCGGACAATGACATCTTCAACTGAGCGTCCGCCCAGGTGCTCCCTCAAGTCGTCGTAAGGGATGATCATTGGGGATAGCCGTAATCTACTTTCCCAGGTAGATTACGGTGATCTGTATGCGCTCATGCCCCAATTCTTGGCTAATGGTCAGGCGCGCAAACAGGTCGATCGATCGCTCTTCAGGGCTCATTTCCCGTGTCGATTTGCCACCCGCGAGAGGCGCTTTCCAACCAGTCAGTTCCAAGTAGCGAGCCTGCGCGTACTGGTGACGCAGTCCATGGGTGTTACCGATTCCCGCAAGAGCCGTTTGTCTTTCAAAGACGCTCTTGTGTTCGACATAGCTTTTACTGGGCGGAATCAGCGAACCACTTCCGGCGAACTCATGAATCCTGTCCAGCAGATCGCGTTGGACGGCATTACGGATCGGTATTTCGCGGACTTTTCCTCCTTTACACCAGCTTCCCTTCAGGTGGATGTGATTGCCTTTATCCGCAGAGTGGACGATGAACTTCATCGCTTCTTCACGGCGCAATCCAAACGCTTCTTGCAGCTGGACGGAAAAAGCGACATGAGGATCGGTGATCCGGTCCAGTATCTGCTGGTCCAGGGATATGGCCCTCGATCGCTCCGGCATGTAACACCGTTCCGAAATCCCGCATGCCCGGTTCGACTTTGGGATAATGCCGGGTTTTCCAAGCTTGCGGGCGAGCCAGCGCAGGGCAGACATGCGGTTTTTCAAGGTGCCTGCGGAAACGCCGCTTTCTTTCCAAAAATCCAGCAATGCATTGATATGCCGGCCCTTGAGATCGCTGATGCTATCCAGATTGAAGCCGAGCTGCCGCAGTTGTTGAGAAAACATTCTCAACAGCTTGCTTCTGTCGCGCTGGGTCTGATAGCTACCATCCTTGTTTCGGGAAAGAATTTCCCGGATTTCCAATTCAATTTTGGTCATAAAATGACTCCTGAGTTTGGTTAAAAGGAACCCATCTGGGGGAAAAACCCCGAATAGAAAAATCGGGGAGGAGTCAAAGAGAGCGTCATGAGTTTTGACGCGGATTTAGAATCTAATGCGCCTTTGTATAGCGGCGCTATAAATGTGCCAATGTGGAAATACTGGTTAGCGTATTCGACCGGGTGAAGTCGCCCTCAGGCGAAATCCCGTTTTAAGGTCAAGGGGCCGATGAGCAATCATCGGCTTGGGCGCCAGACAAAGCCGCTGGCAGGCATGAAACCTGTACTGCTGCAATTCAATTTGAATCGCATTGACCCGGAATTGGGTCAATCAGGCAGTATGTTTTGGTGCTCGTTGTTGCAGATAAATGCGTCAGAGGTGCATGAACCGCTTTTCGAACACAATTTAAAAATATCTGAGCAGGTCAGAATTTGAGAGCAAAGAAGAAATTTAACTTTGCATGCCCTGAAAAATCACAGGTGATAATTTCAGCGCGTCGTTGAAAGGAAAAGACTCCATGACTAATTCAATGTCAAGATGACGCGAAGGTGAGCCGAAGCACGTCATGCAAAAAATCGTAAATCAAACTGGGTGCGATTTGCAACAACTATTTTCATGGGTTGCAGCAAAAAAACCGTCACTCGCGCATCACTCCGCAAATTGCGCCATCGGGCCTTATGTGGCGCAACTTGTGCCCGACGTCACTCCCGCGCATTGGAGTGACGTCGGGCCTGTTTGCGGCATGCTGCACCTGATTGAATAAAATTGCCGCATGAAAATATTCGCATGCTGTAATTGAATTGCGCCAAGAAGGAATTGGAATTGGTCTGGATGGTCAATCTGAGAACCCAATAACCCAGATAGGGTTCGACGAGATATGTCTCAGATAACTGGAGAGTAGACCTCTTAATCCGGTCAATCTTCAGACATGTGCTGTTCTGGCGCATGGTGCGTAACGAGTCTCAGCCTGCCGATCGGGTCGAGGCGATCTATCTGCGCCATGATGTCCTCCTGCGTAAGAGGACATCCTGTCTTGAAGCGGGTCATCTTCAAATCGATGATTTCATCTTAGAGCAACTGACGCAGCCTATTTATCGCTTCGGAGTCTGTCATGGCTTCCGAGTCTGAGTTGGTTATGAATGTTCAAAGTAGAATTCTGGAACTGTTTTGAATGATACCTGGCCAGGCCTCCTTCTTGAGGTCAAAACAGCTCTATTCCACGCAAAGTAAATCATCCTTGACAGACAGAATGCCCGCCACAGAATGGTAGCCAAGACGGGATTGGGTGTTGTCAGCCTCAGTTTCTGGGCACTTCGATATTGCGTTTTCTGAATATTTGGCTGCACATCCCGAAGTAACCCAATCCCTTCTTGGTGGACAGGATTTCGGCGGGCATTCTGTCTGTCAAGGACGCAGCCGCGTAGCGGTGATTTACGTCGGTATTAGTGCATATAGAAAAGTAATGAGTTGCCTTGTTGTTTCAAGAGTAATGTGGCCGTGATGGAGTATTTTAAATCGTAATTTATCGATACCCTATCATGGCATTAATAAGCGAACGCTTTAACGATCGCATCTCGGGGGTCCGAATAAAACTGAATGTCGATCTTCGTCGCCATATCATCGGATAGGTCAAAAAGCTGCCGACGGCAGGAAACCGGCATCAAGAGAGCCGAGGCACCTTTTTCAACTGCGATCTCAGCAATAGTTACGGGGTTGTGAATAGGCTCGATAGATCCGCCCAGGTTAATCTCTCCCACGATGATGAGGCCGCCGCGAACACTCTTCTTCAAGAGAGCCGTGCAGAGCGCAATGAGTGATGCCATGCCGAGTTTCGCGCCGGACTTGGATGCGTCAAAGGCTCTGAGTTGGGCGGTGAATTCGTGGTGACGAGGGTCTTTGTCCCCGAGCAGTTGCATCGCCCGGGCGTAGAGGTTTTGCTCGGCGTAGCCCATGCTTTCCTTAAAAGCGGGCGGCACGGGTTTGTTGAGGATCTTGACGCCGGAACCTGGGCCTTCATTGATCTCGATACGGTAAAGTCCCGGATGCTCTTCACCGCCACCTGGCGAGATGGTCCAGACCTGGCCTGGCTCAAGGGGGTCGCCACCAATGCTGTTTTCGCTTTGCAGTTCTGGAGTCGAGACAAACTTTTCTACGCCATCAGCCCCCATCACGTAGCTGAAGTGGGTATTACGGAATTCCGCCGCGCCGATGCGCTTCTGCTGTTCCTTGACGCGACGCCTTGCCTCCATGGCGATATGGACGGCCCACTCGATGTCCTCATCGGCCGTCTCGCCTTCACCGGGATAGATGAGCTTGAGCAATCCGCTCACGGTTTTATTGACCGCGTTGGTATCGCGCCCTGATAGAGCGCCACCGAAGAACACCCGGTTTTGCAGTACGCTCACTCGGCTTTGATTGCGAAGCTGGCTCCAGCACTCGGACAAGAAATCGCTCACCAGACCGAAGTGATTCGTCAACAGTTCCTTGCTGATTTTTGGAACATCCCAGCCGGGCAGAAAGGCGTGGATTCGGTCCATGAAAGCGGTGTCGTCTTTCATCTCGGGGGGCATGGGGCCAAACAGGTGTCCGATGCGCTGCTGATGTTCAACATCAACATCGAAGTTGCCAACCAGGACGATGCTGCCATCGGCCCGGATGCTTTCCTTGCCACGACTGAATTCACCGGACTCCATGTATCCCTTCATGATGTTCACGCCATCTTTCTGGTCGAAAGAGACGCCGGACACCTCGTCGAAGCAGACCACATCGTATTGGCAGACCAATCCGCGCTGGCCGGTTGCGTTGTTGACGAACATCCGGGCAACCGTGGCCTTACCCCCGGAAATCAGATGCGCATACGGAGAAACCTGCTGGAAGAGATGGCTCTTGCCCGTTCCTCTGGGGCCGAGTTCCACCAGGTTGTAGTTACGCTCGACAAAGGGAACCATTCGCAGCATCAGGGCATCGCGTTGCCGCCGTGACAATCCGTTTGGTTCTATGCCGATGGATCGAAGCAGAAACTCCTTCCACTCGTCGGTAGTGAAGGACTTGCGAGCCTCGGCCAGGATGTCGAGCACATCTCGTTTGGAAAGTTGGATTTCCCGGAGCGACTCAACACCGAACGGTCTGCCTTTGCTCTCCTGGGCGATAGCCGCATCGTAGTTCAGACTGATTTCGGCATAAAAACCGCCGGTCAGCATTCGCTCATGTTCATTCACCAGTTCCGGGCTAATGCGGACATCGGTCAGTCGCAGGCTAGGCAGTGTCGCGATGTAGGAGTCGGTCTTCGCATCCAGGCGAGCGGTGATGAGGTCGATGATTTTGACCTCGCCATTTTCCCTGGCCCGAGCCTTGAAAAGCTCTTCTTCCCCGGCTTTGACCGTTCGCGATTTGAGTTGCCGTTGGACGATCTCGAGACCCTCGTCGATCTCATCCTGCTCAGTGCTGGCGCAATACCGGCCGAGTAGAAACTCGACCACATACGTCGGCACCGGAAATTGGCGGCTAAACGTCCGGACCAGATCCTTCCGGACCAAGTACCCCTCTAGCGAGGAGGCCGCTTTTTTGTCGATCTGGTCCAATTCAATCATGTATTACCTCCACCAATTACTGTGGCGATTTGCGCAACCAGCGATCCATTGGCATCGATCAGGACCACTGTTGCTTCACGCCCCTCCATGTCCTCGTCCTCGACGACTACAGAGGCTGTTCCGTTATCTTTAAGCGGTTTGCTGCCGACGACCACACTGGACAATGAATTGCCAGCTTGGCTACGAACATCAAGTGATAAACCCGAGAAGTTGCCATCCACGGCAACGGTACAGCGCAGACCCTTCCAAACCACGTCGGTAAATTCGACAGATGCCGCAGCCTGAGCAGATTCGCCCCGCGTTACCGTCAATTGCAGCGTCAGGCACTCTTGCAGGCTCAGGCCGCCATGGGTGTACTCCTCGCCCTTTTTGAAGCAGCTCACACCATCAGCGAGGGCAAAATACTGGTTTGGATTCCAGTACCATGGGTAAAGCCGCTCCTCGGAGGTGGCCCCTGGTTTTAATGAGGCGCATCGGCCCCACTTGTTATCGGCCAGGGCGCTGGGAAGATCGATTTTGGGCAGACCACCGGGCAGCAACAGCCATCCGTGGTCTGTAACAACCAGAACACGCTTCCATCCTGCTGCCAAGAGTTCCGTGATGCGGTCACAGATCTCCAGAATAAGGGCATCGATGTGCTTGGCTAGTTTCCATCCACGGTCGTGACCTTCATGGTCGATGTCTCCAAATTCACACCATGCCATGCCCTGGCCATCGCAAACCTTTTCAGCATTTTGGGCAGAACGCTCAAGGATCGACCATCCCGCGTCGGCCAGTAGCTTCTTCAGGTGATAGCCTCCTTTTAATGACTGACCAGTATCTGCTACAGACGGCTCAAAATCTGGACTGCCATCCTCACCGCGAATCCTGTCTCGTACCGGGGTTACCGCCGCCTTGCCGGTTGCCGTTACACTCGGCAGGGCTGTCCAAGTAGGTTCCTCGGAAATTTCAAATCCGCATGCCTCTAAAGAGCCAACCAAACGCTTTCCAGTATCAAAACGGAGTCCGTCGACGAAGAGAACGCAGTCCCCGGGACTGAAAGGTGTTGCCTTTGCCGTCAGGCAAGTGCCTCCTGGGTATGATGCGCCATCAACCAACTTCTGGAGATAGCGAGCTGATTCTTCCACCCACGATAGGTAAACGGATCGGATAGCGGTCGTCACGGCTTCAAAGTCAGAAGAACTATCGACCTGCGCCAAAGCCCGAATCACTCCGTCATCGACCCGCCATCCGTGGCTTCGATAACCCGCAGCGAGGTCCTCCACCGAACCTGCTGAAAGGTCGCTTTTCGTGATCTCGGCAATGGTCGCCAGGTGTTCCAATGCACTGGCCAAGGGGGCATCACCCAGTTCGGCCCAGACCAAAGAGCGCCTGCGACCGTGCTGTTTTTCTAGCTCCCTAATCTTCGCTCTCGCCTCGTGAGATGGCACTTTGGCAAGAGCTATAAGATCACGGTGAAGGTTTTTCTCCTGGTCGTCATTCCACTGAGGCCAGCCGTCGAAAGAACCGTCTCCCATATGCCAGAAAATGGTGTCACTTGGTGGACGACACTTTCGGATTTGTGCCGGAATGTTGGGGTAGCGCTTAGGTGCTTCGCAATAGCGCTCCCAGACGGCATGCCACGGACCTTCATGGTTTGCGAGCTTGGTGCTCCCGGCCAAAACGCCTTCGTTCTGGGGGTTGAAGGCCAATTGGGACTTAGAGACCTCGACAAAGGCCTTCCATTCGTTCTCGCCACGACTCGCCTGGAATGCGTCCCCCTGATCAAGCCATTGCAGCAGGTCGCGAATCGGGTCGCCACCCGTCAACAGGGTGTTGAAGTAGTCCTTATCCAGGCGCTTGCCTTTCAGCAAGGAGACATCCTCGTCGAGGAGCCGATACAACGCGAGCTGCATGGCGTTCTTGGCATCGTTGTCTTGGGCGACATCCAGCCCAAGCCCGCCCTGGTCGGATTTCAGATAGGCCAGGATCGTCCAGTCTTTCGCATTGATTTGTGACCAGATCACGCCCCGGTATTGCAGTTCAGCAAGCGGCTTCAGGTGATCCGGGCAACTTTCGACAGCCCGCAGGTCCTGGCGGCTGACGCCCGGCAGATAAAAAATCGGTGTCCGATCCTTGGGCAGCGAAACATCCTCGGCACGACCGGCAATCACGCAACGCAACCAGATGGCAGGCCCAATACGCTTGTCTGGCGCATAGTCGCCCAGGATCATGAGTTCAGGCAGTTCGGCCTGAAGAACGGGTATAACGGCTTCCCACTGACGGTCACGATCCGGCCACAGAATACAGGCCGGAGCGACCTGAACCTCCGGGTTGAAGACGGCGGCATCACGAACCGCTTTCAGGAGATGATCAAGCACTCTCATATTTGAAGTATCCCTACTCTCATTGCCGCTCCCTTCGCCGGGGCAATTCGGCCGGGGCAACAGGTTCGTATGCTTTTAGCCCCTGGTCTCCGGTGAGTATCTCAACCTGAAAATTCATCTGTGCATAATATTCCGCAACATCCTTAATCGTCGCATCGCCAAGAGATAATTTTTGGGCAGCGAGATCAGGCCAGGCATCAGCCAGATGAATGAGTTTTTCCGGTGCCCAGAGTATCGACTGTTCAGAAAACGCGGCCCAGGGCGTTTGCTCGTTGGCGCTTTTGCGCATCAACTCTGCCAGCGCCTGACCACGTTCCCGACGGCTGTGGGTCGCCTGTGAGATGTGATTTCCCGTTTCGATAATACTGGCCAAAGGCAAAACAAATGTAGTGTGGGCTTGTTCTTCTACCTGAATCTTTTCGTCCAGACGCTGTTTGTTCCATTTGTCGTCTTCTGGTCCACAGTCATCCATCCCCGGCACCTCAAGCCAGACGCAAAGAATACTGGTGTCGATAATCAGCACCTTTTTCATTGATTGTCCTCCTGCTTCAGGGCGGCTTCAATTCGCCCGCCAGCAGAGAGTTGACCCAACGACCCGCTCGCCATCAGCTTGGGCAATTGCTTGATGTCTTCAAGTTGCATTAAGAGGCTTGCCCCACTGGTATTATCCCGGTGAACGACAGTAATAAACGGCACCATTCTTGCTCCTGCCGCATCAAGCAGAGCAGGGTTATGGGTGGTCACAATCACATCAATGCCGCGATCTTTACCAAGGTTTCGAAGCATTTCGACAAGTACATGGGCACGCGAAGGATGCAGGCCATTATCCACTTCTTCGATCACCAACAGGCTGCCAGGCTGACGGGTTAGCATCGCAGTCACTATGGCCAGGTAGCGCAAGGTTCCGTCCGACATGCCACGAGCATCTACCGTATGAGATAGCGTACCTGTCCAGCCTTCTTCACAGTAGAGCATGGCATCGGTTTGAAACTTACCGACCGGCTCCGTCCAGATGCGCTGAATATCCCTTTCAGGAAGCGCCTTGAGATATTCTGTAAGAATGTCTTCGACTTCCTTTTTTCGTGTTTTATCAAGAGCTGCCAAGACGCCCGCTATATTGGAACCATCCGCCTGTAATTTTTCTGAAAACGGCGTGTAATCCCGCATGTGGCTTGGAATCGGGTCAAAGACAAAAATCTGTTGCAGCTGGGTAAGAACTTGTTTGACCCCCTCCTGTACCTCTTTCCGCAAATTCAGCGCGTCGGATTGCGCCAGCACAAGGTGCGAGCGATTCACATCAATGCGTTTACCTGGCCCCTTGGTACCGGTTGTAAAATAGGCAGGGATGCCAGGAGCTGCGGCTTCCTGCGGCTGGGTGTAGAAAAGACGGCTCTCACGGGGTGTTTTGCTGCGCGGACCGTACTTCAGCAGCGTCAGTTCCTCACGCGCAACCTCTGCTTTTGCTCCATTGACTTGCACAGTAAGCTCATAACGATAATCTTGATTCTCAGCGTCACCACCTAGCGTGAGCACCAAAGAAAACTCCTTTGCCGGTTTCCTGCAAACCCATTCCATGCCGCCACGAATAGGGGCAAGGTTCACATCACCGTTAATTGCCTGAAAAATCCCCACACCGGATGCTGTCCGCTGGAGGAACAGCAACGCATCAAGGGTGTTGGATTTGCCACTCGCATTGGTTCCTATCAGAATCGTCAACGGATCAATAAAGAGCGTTGCTTGTTCAAAACTCTTCCAGTTCGTTAATTTCAATTCTTTGATCATGCTTACCTCTCCTCAACTCTGGCTTGTCGTTTTTCAGCCAAAGTCAGATGGTGATCATTGATGCGGTCGCCGTCAAAGACGTGATACCAGGGGGCGGACTCCACGTCTTTGCCCCGGTCCTTGTTCCAGTTGATGTTGGGTTTGTCGCGCAGGACGCCCGCGCCTTTTTTGCCGACATCGGGCACGCTGAGGAACGGGCGGATGTTGAGACGCACGCCGTCGTTGAGATCCGGGTCCCAGCCGATGGGCTGTTTTTCCAGTGGTTTCCAACGTACGAAGATGTCGTAGGGGGATTCGCCCTCTAAGATCAGCTCCAGCTTTTTCTTCAGGGCCTCGGCGGCGGCCAGGCGTTCCTGGGCTCCGTCGACGTGGCTTGCGATGTCCTGCTTCTGGCGCGAAATCCAGTCGCCCAGGTAGGTGTAGATCAGGGTTTCCAGCAGCTTGGCGTCGAGCTGGTGATAGTTGACCAGGGCGGCGAAGCCGTCGCGCAGGCCATCCCAGATGTGCCAGATGAAGGGGCGGTGCTGGAACAGCTTGCAGTGCTGGGTGAAAAACTTCTCCCGCAGCCAGGTCTCTAGCGTTTTGCCAGCGTGATCGGCGCTTTTGAGCAGTGCGGCCAGGGTGTCGTTGGACCAGGCATCTCCGTAGGCGGCGGCCAGCAGGTTCAGCAGGCGGTCGGACGCAGAAGCCTCGCCCCGTACCGGCGGGATGCAGACGATGCCGTCATCATCGGCGTAGCTCGCCAAGGATTCGCAGCGCTTGACCCATTCGCGCTGCTCGTCGGCCAGTTCCATGTTGGTATCCAGTTCGGCAGGCCAGCGGTAGCCGAGGAGGCGGGCGACGGCGACCTGAAGCACCGTCTCGTCCGTCCGCAGCGGGCCGTGGGATGTCCACTTCTTTTCCTCATCCCAGACAACGGAACCGCAGGGGTGGCCGTGGAAGATCCATTGGGTGGGATCGTCGGTGTAGGGCTTGGGCAGACCGTTGGGGTATTTTTCTTCAGCGACTTTGGTCCAGTGGGCGAGGTCGAAGGGGACTTTGACCAGGGTGGCGTTGGTGACATTCAGCTTTTGGTCAATTCGCCGCACGGCTTCGTTGTACTCGGGCGAAGAGCAGAAGCACCACGCTGCCGGGAGCAGCGATCCAGCTTTCAGAATGATAGCTGCTGTATTGTTGTCGAAGCTTGAGGCTGTATGCAGTGTTACGGGAATTTGACTCATTTGGGCGGCAGCGACGCCCCATTTATCCCATGCTTCTAACCCTTGAACTCTAGCCGATGGCGATGTTGCTAATTCTCCGTTCCCGTCTTCCCAGTACAAAACATTCATCTTGCCACCGAAATGACAGGTTTCTTTAACAGTACTCTGCTGAAAGATCCAATCGACGCTATCAATAACGTCTATCTCCCAGTAACAGCGACCAAAATGTGGATAGTCAGCCGAAGCAATTCCCTGAAATCCAGACGCAATCGTCCCCAATAGAGCGGTGTCGACTGTAGTATCTAGTGCCACTCGCGCATCTGGATTCTCCAACTGCTTCGCTTGTTCAACGCTTTTGATTTCCCCTGTTAACAACTGCGTCGCTTTCTCAGCTGCGGTGCGGGGCTCGGATACATCCACACCCCGAATCAGGTTGCCTTCATTGACGTCGCCAAACAGCCCGCCCGATTCTTTTGTTGAATTGCCACGGCTAAGGCTGATCAAGATGGCTTTCACCACCTCGCCACTAATGGTTTCAAAGGCACCCGGCCCTAACCGTGCAATCAAATGCCAGGTGTCATTCTTCAACATCTTCTCACGGAATTTCTTGTAGGTGGTCAGGAAGAGCCAGTTCTGTGGCAGCACAATGCTGGAGGTTCCGCCCGGAATACATAGCTCCAGACAGCGATCAAGAAACACAGTGGCTAAATCATTTTTGGCGGAGGGGTAATGTCGCTCACAAAAATCCTGCAGACGCTCGTTTTGCTTTCCTCGTGCCAAGTACGGCACGTTGGTAATCACCCATTGATAGCGCCCGGCAAGCAGGGTTGCTGCCTTGGCCAGCCCTTGGGCAACAACAGCAGCCTCCTGTTGTTCCTCGCTTTGCTCCTGCTTCAACGCCTGCTCTAGTGCGCTGGAGAGTTCATCCCACTGCACCAGCTTGGCGGCATCGGATTTGGCGGGATTGAGTAGACTGCCCAGCACCGGCGCATCCTGAAAGGTGTCGTGCAGCCAGTCGAGGGCGATGGTGAGGTTGCGTTTGCCGAGGCCAAGCTGTTTCCACTCCTCTTTCGCCACGCTCACGGACAAACCCGAGCAGGCGATATTCAATTCCGGCACCACACGGTAGCCGCCAGCGTTCGGATATTTCCATGCGGTCAGCGCCAGAGCAAAGGCGGCCAGCTCGACGCAGCGCTGATCCAGTTCCAGGCCATGGATGTTTTCCCGCAGCACCGCGTCCACCGCCTCCCTGGCGGAAAGACCGTCGAGCGCCATGCGCATCGGCACCAGCATCAGGAAGGCCGCCACCAGGAAGTGGCCAGAGCCGCAGCAGGGGTCGAGGGTCTTCAGGTCGGCGAGTTGCTCCGGCCAGCCGTCAAAGGTTCCTGCCGCCGGTGTCCAGGAGCCGTCTTCCTGCTGCACAAAACGCAGATAGTCCAACGGCACACCGGGGATCGCCGCCTTCCGGCGCAGTTCCTCTTCGCTGCTGGCGTTTTGAAGGTCGGCCTCGGTGAGCCGTCTTGCTGCCCACCAGGCCCCCAGGGAGTTGTCGAGCAGGAAGCTGACCATGTAGGGCTCGGTAAAGAGCTGGGTGACGGCAGGCAGCTCCCGTGCGCCTATCTTGACCTCAGAGGCATTGACCTCGTCCTTCTTCTTGGCCTGCCAGAATTGATAAACCCAGCCAAGGCTGTCGGAGGCGGTGAAGACCGGAAGCTCCAGGTCGGCCACCAGCCGCTCTAATTTCTGCTGATGCTCCGGCGGCAAGCCCAGTTGAAAAACCGGTGAATCGAGCCGGAAGATCTGCGGCAGCATGCGGGCGGCAAACCGGGCGGCCAGCTCCCAACCGTTGGCTGCGCCTTCATCGGCAGCGAGGTCTTCACACTCCTCTAACGTAACCGCCACCGGATCGTCCGGGTCGGGATACATCAGCAGGTTGTTCTCGGCCAGGAAGCGGGCAAACAGCATGCGGTGCCAGTGCTCGTAGGCGACCTCTTCGATCAGCCGGTCCATGGTTTGGATCTTGCCGCCATTCAGGGAATCACCCAGTTGCCGGCCGTGAACGCGCAGTTTACGGCGCAGCTCCCGGTCCTGTTCGCTCAGGTGAGCAAAGGGCGCGGCCTCACCCACACCGAGCTGTTCCAGCGCGGCACGGGCGGCGTCTTCGGCAATATCACGCGCATCCTTGATGGTGCGTTCGAGTCGGTTGCGGAGGGATTTATCGAGAGGTTGCATCATGCGGCACCTCCCGCGACACGGCTTACTTGGATATTGGGAAAGGTGATATTCCAGGTTGCTCGATTCGCAACGGCACATAAATGCGCTAATGGGCGCTGCCATCGCGTGGGCTGTTTGTCTGTCGGCAATTGATTCTTGAGCTGGTTCATTAAGTAAAGCGTCTGGGCATTATCCAACTCCACCAGGCACTGGTAACGAACTGGCTTATCGAGTTTGTTCTCTGCCCAACGGTAAAGAAAAGTGTCACGGAACTTTGTTGTCAGGTTTTTAATAAGTGCCGATTTGTCCTGTTCGGACCCGTATCTGTTTGGGTCTTGGGGATTTTTGATCTCAACGAACAGATAATGGTCGTTATACTCGACCACGAAATCGACAGCTTTCATGCAATGTGACAGACCATGATAGGTCGCCAATGTTCGGGCCTGTTCATCAAATTTGAAGGCGTCTATCGCACCGGCAAAGTCAAACTGAAGCGTTCCTTCCTGCAGAATCATATTTTGTCACCCTTCATGCTTTTCTGGATTTCTCGGGTGACCAGATCGCCGAAAGTATCGTCAATGGCATTCGGGACGATATCGAGATAGTTGGATGTGGTAGAGCGCTCTATCTCGTTACTTTCACTATTTCGAAACAGGCTGTGAAAAGAAATCTTGTCATCTTCTTGTGACTGGAGATCAAACTCCTTGAGAATCACATAGTCGTGGGTTGTCAGAAAAATCTGCACACCGATGCGCTGCAACTCGAGCAAAATGCCCACTATAGCTTTCATCAGCTTGGGGTTGAGGTTGGTTTCCGGCTCATCCCAGAATAAAGCCGAACCATTCAACAGCGTGCCGTTTTGAATCAAAATCCAAAGCAGTCCAAGTTTTCTGTACCCTTCTGCTAAAAGCGTAAACTCTAGTTCCCCGTATTTATTTCGTAAAAAAAACTCTTCGTTTTTGGCAATAACCTTGCCATCCATCGCATCTTGCAATAGCTCCATAAGTTTCTTGCGTTGACCATCTGTCGGGCCTTTCAATGCGGGTAAAAACGCCTTGCGAATAATATCGACATAGATCTCTTCAAAGTGGATTTCCCGCTCTTCGTAAAGGGAGCGAAAGCCCGGAGCATTGGCCATCATGTCCTTGACGGGGATGTATGCTGCCTCGAATGGGGATTCGAGCCACGCTTTTGTCGAACCCGACACCGTTGCATTTTCTGGCTTGGTGGTGTGGTTTGAAAGTGACAACCTGAGATTGATCGATTTTTCATCAAGTTTTCGGGTAACTTCAACAAACCCTTTGCTGCTTGTTGATGAGCGCTTAATCAACCGTCCAATCTGCTTCCCCGATGGGTAAAAAACATTATTGATCTTTTCGGCAAACCCTCCTTTGCTTTTGGCAATGTCACATGCCGCATAGGCAGCCTTCAAGATGTGGGTTTTGCCTGTTCCGTTTTCACCGACAAAGACATTAATTCCTGCAGAAAACTTGACTTCCAGTTTTTCGAAGGCGGTAAATTTTTCGAATTTGATCTTTTCTAGCATGCCAAGCCCTCCTATCGAATCACGGCTATTTGATGATCACAGGCCCGTTTTGCAGGGCGGCCTTGAGTTGTTGTTTCACGTCGTCGACCCAGGCATCGATCTCCTCGTCGGTTTTCAGCGTGCGGCGCGGCACCTGAATGAATTGAGCCTGGGGTTCACACAGTTCGGCGGCCCCGCTGGCGACGTTGTCGAAGCGGGCGGGCATGGCCGCCACGCGGTCGCCAAACATTGACAGGGCGCAGTTGTCCAGGGTGGTCAGCACATCGCTGGTTGACTGCACCTCCACCTTGGGCCGGGCAGATTCGTGCAGGAACTGGGCGGACATGAGCTGGTAGCGCTGCTCCGGTTCCAGTTGCTGCCAGTTACTGTCGTCCGCCAGGCGCTTGAGACCCTCCGCATGACGGGAGGCATATTCGCCATCGAGCTTGTTGAGCTCATCGCGCAGCAGTTGGGTCAGGTTGGCAATCAACGGTCCGACCAGGTCGGGCTCTTCCAGAAGCTGGCGCTGCTGCTCAATGGTCTTCACCTGGGCCAGGATGACCTCGGCGTCCTGAAGCCCGGAGGCGTGGGTCATCAGGCGCTTCAATACGCTCCAGTTGGGCCAGCGTTTGGTGATGCGCTCGGCAAGGTCGGTCCAGCTATCGATGTTGCCGCCCAACTCTTCCCGCCGGTTGTAGAGGGCAAGCAGTTGCTCATTGCCCGCAGTAAGGCGGATTTCGTCGAGGGGCGTGGTGTCCGGTCGGGCCGGTTTCGGTGCCTCGCCGCCAGCCTGCTCAGCAAGCTCCACCATTTTCTGCAGGAACTGCGGTATATAGGCCAGCTCCTCGCCCTGTTTGGCGGAGAGGCCGACCTTCTGCAACAGCTTGCGGATCTGGATACGTTGGGCAGTGGTGACGGTGGCGGATTCCACCTTGAACATCACCTTGCCGATGGTTTTGCGCTCCAGCTCCTTGGGGTCGAGGGTTTGACCGCGCTCGTCCTGCGCCCGGATCAGCCCGGCCACCAACAGCACTTGCAGGCCGCCGTCCACGGCGTCCCGCGACCATCCGTAGGGTGAAGACTCGAACTGGGTGCGGATATCCGCGCCTTTTTTGCCACCGGCGATGAAGCCGAGGATGGCTTTGCATACCGGATTTTTCGCAGGTTCGCCTTCGTCACCGATGGCCTTGAGCGCATCAGGAGCGCCTTTCTGGGCTTTTTCATAAACCTTGGACCATCCCACGTGGTCGGCGGTATGGAACTGCGGGTAGAGCCGTTGCAGCGCGTTACTGGAGGCTTCGAGCACCATCTCTTGCAGATCGTTGCCAAGTATTTCATTGCCGCCGCCCTGAAAGACGCGGGCTCCGGAGAAGGCTTCTTCGAGCAGTTCGCGAATCTTGCCCTCGGCGGTCTGCTTGGTGGTCTCCATCGCCGCTCTGGCTTCGGTGCCTTCCGGCGTG
>JGI11705J14877_10000819_pt1 | contig 18744 bp, 12 predicted proteins | sample Etolaghawater15m_FD_14877 | JGI IMG/M metagenome (IMG submission 14877)
CACCCTATAAAAATGGCAACTTTTCTTTTTCCGCCATTGTCTATATTTTCTTCATGGGAATTTAAAAATGATGTTTTTGTAAGACTTGGCAGCAATCTATCTGTTTTTAACATTGGAAGATTAAAACGTGACTTCATAGAGTCAATGTCTGACTTTATCTTAAAACCACAGGTCTGAAAAGTCCAACCAAGTTTAAAGGCCAAATCATTTAGCCATCTATGACGTAAAAGTAAAAAGAATGCTTTTTTATACCAAGCGATTCCAAATTTTTGAGCAATATCTGAGCGAACTTGTTCTATTACCATATCTGTAGGAATAGACTTTGGACATGCTTCTACACAGGCTACACATAAAAAGCACGATTCAAAAATATCTTTTGCGTTTTTATCTAGGTCTAATTTACCTCTTTTGTAAGCACCAAGTAAATCTAAAAATCCACGCGGTGAAGTTACCTCATCTGGATTTATCTTATGAATAGTACAAACTGGGATACACTTCCCACATTTAACACAGTCATCTGCTGTGTAATCAAAATTAAAAATATCTTCTAGTTTACTCATATCTACACCGTCTTTGAGAATGTTTTTTTATTGGCACTATGCTTATGCATATAAGAATCAAAAGCCATTGCAATATTACGAATTAAAAGAGAACCTGTCTCACTACATTCAATATGTTTGTCATCTATGCTTAAAAGGTCTTCTTGCACAAATGCTTGAAGTTCTACAATTGCATCAGCAAAATAAGTTTTAAAATCCACATTGTAAAGCTTTTCAAATCTTTGAATATCAAACTTAAAATTACTCATTAACTCCATAATAACATATTGACGAATCAAGTCATCTTCGCTTAAAATTACCCCTCTCTCAAAGGGAAGTTTTCCAGCATCAATTGCTTCTTCATATTCGCTCATCGTTTTAAAGTTTTGGTTGTAGCTATCTAGTCCTTCACCAATAGAAGTAAGCCCTACTCCAATTAAATCAGCCCCGCCTTTTGTAGTATAGCCTTGAAAATTACGGTGAAGTTCCCCTTTATCTATTGCTTTAAAAAGCTCATCTTCAGGCTTTGCAAAATGATCCATTCCAACCATTTTATAACCATTTGCAGTTAAAAAGTCGATTGTATATTGCATAATCTTTAACTTCTCATCAGGTAAAGGAAGGGTTGTCTCGTCTATCTTTCTCATAGTTTTTTTAAGCCATGGAACATGCGCGTAATTAAACACTGCAAATCTATCTGGATTTAAAGTAAGTGCAAGAGAGAGTGTCTCTTTAAAAGTCTCTAGTGTTTGGTATGGAAGTCCATAAATAAGATCAGTATTCACCGAAACCATATTGTATTTTCTAGCTAAGTCCATAGCTTTTTTTGTTATCTCATAAGACTGCACACGGTGAACTGCAATTTGTACTTTTTCGTTAAAATCTTGAATACCAAAACTTACACGATTAAATCCTGCTTCATTCATAACTTTCATCTGATCTTCATCTATATGACGAGGGTCTATCTCGCAAGACACTTCAGCATCCTCAACAAAATTCGGAAAATAAGACTTAATATTTACAATAATCTCTTTTAATTGCTCTGCTGAAAAAAATGTAGGAGTTCCTCCGCCAAAATGCATCTGAATCACTTCTCGTTTACAGTCTAAATGTTTTGAAAGTATCTCAAGCTCTTTTTTTAGATACTCCATATAACGAAGCATCTTGTCTTCCTTTGAAGTAAACACAACATTACATCCACAAAAATAACAAGCATTCCTACAAAAAGGAAGGTGAAAATATAAACTGATAGGGCGAGAACTCTCTTGCTTTTGAATCTTTTGAATGTACTCATTATATTCATAAGAATCACTAAACTCTAAGGCAGTGGGATAGCTCGTATAACGGGGTCCTGGTTTAGAGTATTTTATGAATTTTTCAAAATCGAGCACATCATGTCCTTAGGGATAATTCTTTTATATTTGAAATAATAGCAAAAGAAACTTAATACAATTGGGTTGTATTTTAAGATATTTTTACCTAATTTTTTTCATTAAGTCAAACTTTTAAGTACTTTTTGATAATATATATTAGAGACTAACTTCAAAATTGGAAAGCATCAATGAATAAAGAAATCACACATGAAATTGGAAACTATTTACATCAGATAATCAGCCACTCTGAACTTATAGAGCATAAGCCAGATTCTATCGATGTTGTTGAGTACGCTAAAAAAATTAAAAAAAGTGCTTACACTATAGACGCTATGATAAGTGATCTTGTTGGTAATAAAGAAAAAGCAGATCAAGTTAATCTAGACTTTAGTTTCATTGATATAGAAAAATTTCGTGGCATGAAAGTACTGATTGTTGATGATATTGATGAAAATATCCAAATCATGAAAAATATTTTCAATACATTTTCATGTGATATAAAATCAGCAAAAAATAGTGCAGAAGCACTTGATATATATAAAAGTGGATTTCATCCTGAGTTTGTATGTATGGATATCATCATGCCAAAAACTGATGGCTATGAAACAACCAAGCAGCTTAAAGATTTAGGTTGTGATGCTTTTTTTATGGTAGTGAGCGCTCTTAAAAACAAACCAAACAAGGCTATGTTTTTGTTTGATTATTGGCTAGCGAAACCTTTTAGTATGGATGATATTATGTATGCCCTAGTAAAATACGAATCTAGACAGCACCACGAAGAACAAACAGAAGATCTAGCATTTGTACTAGATTTGAGCCAAGAGATACAAAGTGAACTTTTAGAATACGCTAAGAGTGGTGCATATACTTCACTAAAACGTCTTATTCAAACACTTCCAGAGTCCTCCTCCAAAGAGTTTTTGAGACTTGCGCTTGAGAAAATGAATTTAAAATCTATTATAAAATCCATAGTTTCTCCATAGTTTGGTGTTATTATCCTCACACATAAAGAGTGAGAGAGCAAATAGAGGAGGTTTATCTTGATTCATGATGATAATATTCCAAAAGTGTTACTTGTTGATGATGAGCCTGAGAATCTCTTCATTTTAGCAAATATGTTAGAAGATGTAGATGTGGATCTTTTTGTTGCTAATGATGGCAAAGAAGCATTACGAATACTACAAATGCAGTACTTTGATCTTATTTTATTAGACATTGTAATGCCGGGAATGGATGGTTATGCCCTAAGTGAAACAATCAAAAACAACCCAAAGACTAAAGATATACCAACTATTTTCATCTCTGTTCTTTACTCCATCGAAGACAAGATAAAAGCTTTTAGTTTTGGAGCAGATGATTACATCTCAAAACCCTTGATACAAGAAGAATTAGTTGCTAGAGTACGCTTACATCTTAACAAAAGTATAGTACTTAAATCGCTAAAACAGTTACTACGTAAATCTTACCATGAACTTTATAATCCTTTAGCTATTTTAAACACTTCACTAGAGATGCAAAATCTCAAATATGGTCCAAGTCGCTATATGGATTCCATTGCAGTAGCTTCTAAAACACTACAGTTGGTTTATGATGATTTATATTATTCCTTAAGTATAAAAAAGCAAAAAGAAAATTTTATATTTATTGATTTAGTTAAATTTGTGAAAGATAGAATCAAGTTTTTCTCTTTCCTTGCCAATACAAAAAATATTATCATTGAATTTTCTTCCCAAGCAGGCAACTTTGTACAAATGCGAACAGTAGATTTGCTAAGGGTCATAGACAACACTTTATCTAATGCTATAAAATATGCAAAAATGGGAACGACTATTGTACTTGAGATTATTAATAATACAAATAGTATGTTATTTATATGTAAAAATAGTGGAAGTGTTATTAAAGACACAAAAAAGATTTTTGACTCTGGCTATAGAGAAGATTCTACTCAAATTGGGATGGGGATTGGCCTAGAGATTGTTGCTTCTATTTGTCATTACTACAAGATACAAACACAAGTTGTATCACAAGATTCTGTGACTACATTTAAGTACGAAATACCAAAACACTTTAAGGTTGAAAAATGAAAGCAATTTTACTAGAAGATGAATACTTACTAAATAACAACATAAAAGAGTTCTTAGAATTAAAAGGTGTCTTTGTTGAGTCTTACCTTGATGGTGGTGAACTTTTAGATAATTGTGAACTAAAAGCAGATATCGCAATTTTAGATATTGAAACACCTGGAGCTACAGGGTTTGAAGTTATCGAGTGGATAAAGCAGGTAAATGGCACTATGCCAGTTCTGTTTATAACTGCCTATACAGATATAGAAAGCATAAGAAAAGGTTATCATTTAGGCTGTTCTGATTATCTTAAAAAACCATTTGACTTAGATGAACTTTGGCTACGAGTACAGCAACTTGTAGAAAGTTTAGCCTACACTAAAGTTTTGCTAAGTGAAAATGTAATTTTTGATTTAAAAGATGAACAACTGTATAATGCAAACACTATAGTAAAACTAACAAAAATTCAAAGAAAAATTTTAAAACTATTTGTTGAGCAAAAAAATACAGTCGTGACCTACGACTTACTAATGAGTGAGGTATGGAGTGATTTTTTTATAAAAATAAACACTATCGCTTCTCATGTCAAGGAAATTCGAAAGTTCCTTCCTGCAAATATGATAGAAAGTGTAAGAGCAGAAGGATACCGCTTACATCTATATTGAGATGTTTATCTGACGTTCTGTTGTAGAGATTGCGTATATATTTCCATCTTCACCAATCAAAGCAGTTGCTGTGAGTAAGATATCTATAATAGCGCCTGATTTTGTCTTTCTTTGTGTTTTATACGGTTCCATGATTTCATGTTTACCAAGTTTTTCTAAAAGCTCCAATTCTTCGGCATTTTTTTCATCTGGTATTCTATCTTTTATATTGAGTTGGAGTGCTTCAGTCTCACTCCATCCATAAAGCTTCGTTGCCATAGGATTCCACGCTAATGTATTTCCATCCAAATCTTGTACAGTAATAGCATCATTCGCATCTCTAATTACAATAGCCATGCGTGAGAGTTCTCTGTTTGCATCACTAAGAGTTTTTCTCATTTCTATGATTTGCGTAATATCCACAAAGGTAATAACAGCCCCTTCGATAATATTTTCTAAAGTCCGGTATGGCTGAATACGCATCATATACCATTTGCCATCACTCGTCTGCAACTCTATCTCTTTTGGAACCAAAGTGTCGAGCGTTTTTTGGATATCCTCCACCAAGCTGTCATAGCCTAGAAGGTTAGAGGCTATATGATTGAGTGGTCGTCCCAAATCACTAGCAAGAAGATTGATAACCTTTGTAAGAGCTGGAGTGAAACGGAGTATACAAAGCTTTTGGTCAACAAACACCGTCCCTATATCTGTACCTGCTAAAAGATTGTTCATGTCGTTGTTTGAGCGTGATAAATCCACCACCTTAATTTGCAGTTCAGTATTCACCGTTGAGAGTTCTTCATTCACCGACTGAAGCTCTTCTTTTGAAGTTTCAAGCTCTTCATTTGTAGATTGCAACTCTTCGTTCATAGACTGTAACTCTTCACTAAAAGATTTCAACTCTTCATTTGAAGTTTCTAGTTTTTCATTTGCTGTTTTTAAAAACTCTTCTTGGTCTTGAAGTTCTTTTGTAAGTGTTTCTATGCGTATACCGGCATCAGATTCTGATATATTGTCTGCTTTGCTAGCTAACTCTTTTTCTTCCTCTTGAGAGAGAAAAACATCTTCAAAAACTACCAAAAATAGTGAAGTTTTAGCAACATTTACCTCCTTGCTGTCTACAGGAATAACAGAAATATTTACCTTTACAAAATTTTTATTGACTTTTACTTTAAGACCTAAACTACGAACAATCTCTTTTGTTTGAACTGCCTTATGTAATGCAATACTAATGCCACGTTGTAAACCCTTTCGTGCCATTTTTATAACATTGTTCACACTTGGTTCACCGGATGGAAGTTCGAAATAGGTTCCCGTTTTACCATGAAGGTAAAGAATATCACCTTTATCGTTTACAAGTGTAGCTGCATAGATAAGATAATCTATAAGAGTATGTTCTGTTAAGTCTTTTAGCGATATTTTCGAGGATGAGAGATCTTTTTCAATAATTTGTGGTGTAGATAAACGAGGAATATCCTTAGTTGGGAAAATTTTACTCATACCAATAGTATGTGAGTCTGTCACATACTCTTTTCTTTTATAAATATTTGCTTTACTATCGACAACTGATAAAAGATTTTCACAATCACCTATAGTCTCAGAACTTCCTAAAAACAATATTCCTCCAGGATTAAGTGCATAATGAAAAAGAGGAATTATCTTTTTTTGTAAATTTGCTGTCAGATAGATTAGTAAGTTTCTACAACTAATAAGATCAAGTTTTGAAAATGGTGGATCTTTAATAAGGTTTTGTTCAGAAAATATCAGCATGTCTCTTATAGATTTATCGATACAATAGGTTCCATCATTTGCTACGGCTTTAAAAAAACGTGACAATCTTTGCGTAGATATATCTAGCGCAATATCACTTGGATAAATTCCTGCACGTGCTATAGCTATTGCCCTTGGATCTATATCTGTTTTTTTCCAATTTTAAGCATATATTCTTTTATAAGAATTGCTATAGAGTAGGCTTCTTCACCGGTTGAGCAGCCAGTAATCCAGACTCGTATACTATCGTTTGTAGACTTATTCATAAAGAGATTAGGAATAACTTTTTCAAGTGCTACAAAGGCTTCAGGATCACGGAAAAAATTTGTTACACCTATGAGAAGTTCATAAAAAAGTGCTTCAACCTCTCGTGGTGTATTTTGAAGATAAGCCACATACTCTTCTAGCATCTCAATTTGTTGCAATGCCATACGTCTTACAATACGACGATTTATAGTGTTTGCTTTATACTGAGAAAAATCATGTCCTGTGTTTGAACGGAGTATGATAAATATTTTATTGATTTCATTTTCATACTTTTGGCTTGCAGTTAATTCAAATGTATTTATGATAGTTAACGTGTGTGTAGCATAAGCAATAATTTTCGCTGGCATCTCAGCAGGTGGCAACTCAAAATCAACTAAACCTGTGGAAATTGCACTCAAAGGCATTCCGTCATATTCAGCTGTATCTGGCTTTTGCACCATAACCATTCCACCTTCTTCTTTGATAGCCTTTACCCCTTGTGTTCCATCACTTCCAGTACCTGAAAATATAATACCAATTGCCTTTGCCTGTTGGTCTTGTGCTAAAGAGCGAAAGAAAAAATCTATAGGAAGACGATGACCTCTTGGTGTTGGAGGATCGAGTAATTGTAGTTTTCCGTTAATTAAAGCCATATCATAATTTGGTTTAATAATATAAGTGCAATTAGCTTCTATCTTCATACCGTCTTGAACTTCAAAGACTTTCATTTTTGTATATCTTTGAATTATTTCTGTGAGGATACTTTTATGATCAGGGGCAAGATGTTGTACTATGATAAAAGCCATGTTTGGATCTATACCAGAAGGCATAGCAGAAAAAAAAGCTCCAAATGCTGAAATACCACCGGCTGAAGCACCTATTCCAACTATTGGGAAATTTATCTTACGTTCTTTTAGCATACCAACCTCTATCTCTATTAATTATTTTCACCAAAATAGTATCTAGTTTATTCTTCTTAACTACTGATAGGAAACTTAATTTTAACTATAGTTGTATCCTTTACAGAGTGTAAAGAAATAGTGCTTCCTTTAACTTTTTCTATCATCTTTTTTGTCATATACAAACCAAGTCCAGTGCCCTTACCCTGCTCCTTTGTTGTAAAGTAAGGATTAAAAACTTTACAAAGAACATTCTTGGCTATTCCACCTGCATTATCTTCTATACATAATACCGTAGCATTCTTCTCTGCTTTTGTATAAATGTTTATTTTACATTTTTTTAAACGTTTATTCTCAGCAAACGCATCTCTAGAGTTGATAAAAACATTTAATAAAGCATGCTTTATAGCTGTTTGATTATGAAATACGCGTAGTTCTTTGTCAATATTTATCTCAAGTGAAATAGATTTAGTTTTAAATTGAGGCAGAGTAATATCAACAGTTTTTTCAACTATACGCAAAAGAGAAAATATAGCTGTATCTACACTTTTATTAAAATCCATAAACTCATCAATAGTATCAGATATCTTTTTTGTTACTTCTTGAGTAAATTTAGCATTTTGTGAAATTTTCTCTTTAGGGACATCGCCCATCATATTTAACAAAGAAAGCTCTACTGCAGCACCAGAAATTGCATTAAGTGGTTGTCTCCACTGATGTGCTATCATATTCACCATTTCACCTAACTGCGCTAAAGTCGCCTGTTCCATCAACAAAGAGTCTTTTTCTCTAAGCTCTTCTAGTTGGCTTGCCACCTCATCTTTGAGACTCTCATTTAGTTTTTGAATTTCTTCTTGTGCATTTTTATTTTGTGTAATATCCATAATCACTATTCGAATGTATGCAGAACCATGTAAGCCTTTCTCCATAGTAGCGCATATCTGAACCCAGAACTTAAACCCTTTATAGTTTTTCATTCGTAGTTCACAAGAAGTTTCTTTGTTTTTTTCAAGAAATTTTGTGCAACAAAAATAGTAAATATCTTGATCTTCTTTAGAAATCAGATCTGTTATTCGTTTTTTTTGCAATACTTCTTGGCTTACACCAAACATCTCAGATACTGTCTTGTTGGAGTCCATGATTAAACCATCTTCGTTAAGTGTACAATAACCTACTGGAGCCTTGTTGTAAAGATCATAATAACGTTCATTAGATTCTTTTAGTTTACCTTGGGTAAGTAGTAATTCATCATTTTGCATCTCTAGTTCAATCTGATGCACTTGAAGTTCATGAATTAACTCTTGTACTTCTTGTGGTAAAACAGTATTGGTAACATCTAGTAATTCTGAAGCTGTATTTTTGAAGGTTTTTTCAGCTTGCTCACGAATATATTTTTTAGTGCTTTTGGAACTAATATCATCAGGGCTCATTTTCACTTCTTTAGTATCACAAATTTTTGATTATTTTTATTATGCCATAATTTTTTCGCATTGTAAACATATTCGCATGATGGTGAAGACACCACCATGCAAATATCTAGCAGTTATTTTCATACACTGCCTGTCTTAGCGTTTTCCGCCACCGCCACCACCACGACCTTGCATAGATCCACCCATGCTATTGGATTTAGAGCCTTTCATATTAGAGTTTGCGCTTCCATTTCCATTCATATTAGAATTTCCACTTCCTTTTCCACTCCCCATACCATTTTGCATTCCATTGTTGCTCGTACTTGTAGAACTACCTACTGGCGGAGGACTTGTGTATTGGTTTTGGTTTTGGTTTTTGTACTGATACTGATTTCGATTTTGAATCATTTTTTTCGCACCAACACCTGTACCTGTACCCACATTTGTTCTAAGCTGCGTTTGCGTCTGCTCATTCACTTGTGTTACATCCCCATCTGCAGCAAAAGCCGCAACATTTAATAATAAGAGCGTTGAAGAAACGCTTAAAAGTAACTTTTTCATTTTCTATCCTTTAATTTTAGATGAATAATTCTAACGAAAGTGTGTAAGCAAAGTATTAGCTTACGCACTTGCTTTAGAGCTTAAAAAACCAATACAGCCGTTGCATATACATTATCATAATTTCTAATTCCTGATTGTGCATCATAACGACTATAATCTACGCTTAGCAATACATTTTGACCAAAAGAGTAACTCGCTCCAAATGTATATGCATCATAATCATAATTTTTAATAAATTCTTGATTTATCGCTGCAACCTCCTTATTTGTATAGTTTAAATATGCCATTTTCACTCCAAGGGCTTCTATAGGATTTACTTGCAGTTCGACTGAGTATGCTTCGTTATCTGTATTTTGTAGATTATATTGTCTTAGAGGTGAAAGCGGATCCACCTCAACAATATTTTTTTGTACACTGTTAAATGTCAACATAGTGTTCATATCAAAAATATCAGCACTCATCTCTAAGTCAAAACCATAACCCTCTTTATGAACATTTACAAGATTTGCCCTACCATCAATAACTATGCCATTGAGACTTTGATCACTAGCTTTAACATCTCCCTTAAAACCATAAGCTCCTATCATAAAGTTCGAGTTTCGTATTGGCAACTCATACGATATTCTGTAAAATGGAAGTAAACTCTCGCCTGCATCTATACCTTCACTATTTTGGCTTGGCAATGCCAAACCTGCAGTTAAAAAAAAGTTTGTATCCCCATAATAAGCTTGCAAAGATGTAGCAGGACCAGAACCTATTCCTGTAGCCTGTGCTGCATTTGTTGTGTACGCATTTTCAAACTGCTTAAGAGTTGTATTTAATCCTGTGTTGTGATTTTCCATACCTGAAAAAACACCATTGAGTTCGGTTGAAGACAAAGCCATACCCATATATCCATCACTCATTGGATAAGCCATAATTACTTTTGCGTTATAGACTATGTTACTTTTATCAGAAGAATCCCCTTGTATGGAAGCTAAAGCACCAAAATTGTTTGCAATTAGTCCTCCTAGATAGACTCCTGAGCCATTTAAAATTTGATACTCGCTGGTTTGTTCTTGATCATCTTCTATATAATGCCCCTTAATCACAAGCGATACATTTAAAGTAGAAGGTAAACCTAGAGCAACTTCACTTCCCTCAACTAAAGCTTCATCCGTGTTATTTTTATCATAAAAAGCGTATCCTGAGAGGGAAAACTCTTTTCCATAACTATTTAGTTTTGGCATATTTTGCATATGACATGCCATACAGTTTTTACCTGTTTGTTGTGAAAACATAGCCAAAGCGCTAAGAGATTCTGGTAGAAGTAAAAACAAAACACCTGATGTTACTAGTAGTATTTTTTTTAATGATTTCATTGCAAGTTCCTTTTAAAATGCTACAGTCATAACTGCAAGTAAATCAGAATAGTTTTTGATATCTACTCTGTCTGGGTGAACTACAGAGTACTCCATAGTAAACATCACGTTTTGTCTCACTGAATAATCAAATCCCAATGAGTAAGCAGTTTTATCTTTTGCATCCACTTTATCCAACTCATAGGTATGCGGACCTTCATCATCAAGTACCAAATACGCTACTTTAAGTCCAAGTGAACTTAAAGGATATATCTCAAATGAAACTGAATGTGCTTTCATATCTGCATCTTCTGGTTCTCCATACACCTGGTTTGTTGTTGGACCGACTAAATAATTCATAAGTAATGGATTATCTAATTCCGTTTTATTCTTTAAGACTGCATTGATTGTCAACATAGACTCCATAGAAAACACTTGGCCCTCAAGCTGTAAATCCAAACCATAGGCCTCTTTTGTCAACTTCACCTTAGATGATGGAACAAGACCTGAGAGCGTGTCATCAAAAGTTGTATTATCTGCTGAGACACTTCCCTTGACTCCATAGGCTCCAAGAATAAGGTTTACATTTGCAAATCGTTTTTCTAAGGCTACACGAGCAAAAGGAATCATCCCTCCATCTATAGATATTCCATCGCTGTTGTGCATCGGAACATACGCTCCAAGCGTTGCAAATAAAATATCCCCTGCATAAAATACTTGCACTCCAGTAGCTTCACCTGAGCCAAAATCTGCTGCTTGTGCTGCATTGGTCAATTTATGATTTTCAAATTGTCTAAGTGGTTTATATAAACCTGTGTTATATGTTTCCATACCAGAAAATAACCCATAATTATTAGTAGTATAAAGTGCCAAACCAGAATAAGCATCAGCCGTTTCAAATGAGCTTATAATTTTTGCCCCCAAAATAGCTTTTTTATCCTTTTCGCGCAACTCTACAAGAGCACCAACATTATTTGCTACTTTACCACCTAGGTTTAGAGTCGAAGTTTTAAAGATTTCATATAAACCTCTGTTGGAGTCCAACTCTTCATCATTTGATGTTTCTAAGACATAACCTTTACCGTTGGTTACATCATAGCCTTTGTCAATTCTTGCTTTGAGCATCAAAGACATATTTAAAACTGTTGGTATATCAGCTCCTACTCTCTCTCCTGATACAAGTGCCTCAGGATTATCTACCTTAGTCATTTGATAAGAAGAACGTGCAAAATTACGCCCAAATGCATTTAAGCTATTTTGCTTGCTAGAATGGCACATAAAACACTCTAAGCCCGTTTGTTTAGTAAATGCAGGAACAGCATACAGACTCTGTGAAAATACCAAGAACACTAAACTCCCTAAGAAAATAAAAGACCGATTTATTTTTATAAAACTGTACTGCATCCTAATTACCTCTTTAATTTTTCAAGTTAATGATGTACTTTGCAAATTCATCTGTATCTTCAAGACTTAAATTTTTTAACTTCACTTTGTGCATCGCAATATAATTTTTATATAAAGGAGTAGAACCGTCTAAAATCTTTTTAAGACTTAATGAAAGTTCATTCTCTTTTAATAAAGAAAGCTGCGGTGAACGTTTTATAGCCTTACGATTACCTTTTTCACCATGACACACTACACAATGCTTATATAACTTCTCACTCTCTATAGCAAATGAAGATGTAGACGTAATCGCTATTAAAAGTATGACTTTTTTTAATACTCCAAACCTCTGTTCTACACTACTAAGTTTCTTTTTATATTTATACATATCAACTTTCCTTCAACGTTTTATATTTTTAAACTAGTCAAATTTTATATAAAAATTATGGAGGAATTATGGAGCTATAGAGACCTATATTTCTTCATAATTCCTCCATTTTTCCTTCATTATTTCTCCATAGTCTTTCTATAAAATTTTGCTCAGTTTGCAAACAGAAACGAAAAAAACATTTTCATTTAAATTTGAAAATACCTAAAAGGAAAATAGTATGATGAAAAGAAAATTTATATGTTCAAGCATTACGTGCTTAGCATTGATTGGAACAACATTTAGTGGATGTAGTTCTGGTGGTGGAACCGATAGTGCAACAAGCGCGACAACTTCAACAGGGACTTTTGTAGATTCAGCTGTTGAAGGTTTACGCTATAAAGGCGCTATTAGTGGGGTAACAGATTCAGACGGTCACTATTCTTTTAAAGGGTCTAATAAAGTTGAATTTTTTATAGGAAATAAACTAAGTTTAGGTACTTTAGTGCCTAAAACTTCACCAGTTTCTGTACTTGATTTCTTTGATGGGGAGTTGAGTGTGGGAGATACAAAAGTACAAAAATTACTGGTCTTACTCCAATCTCTAGATTCTGATGGTGACTCTAGTAATGGTATTACAATTACAGATGAAGCTATTGGGGCTTTAGAAACTGCTTTAGATGGTGAAGATTTAGAAACTTTTGATTTCACAAGTCTTAGCGTTGGTCAACTTGCAGCATTACTTCAAGAGGTCGTTGATGCTACAGCATCTGATGATGACGCAGTTGTTGATCCTGATGATGCAACAGATCACTTCACCGATACACTTTATGGTGCACAACCTCCTGCTGCTGAGATTAATGGTACAGCCTTGGCATCTTGTGCTGGAGATTATCTCTCTAGTGCTGATTTTGCAAGTGATTACAATGCAAGTGATTCAGTAAAAAAGAATATCTCCTCTAGCGGTGTAGAGGGAGACCTAAGTTATAATAGTGAAGATCCAACTTCACACAACAGTCTTGAACGCATTGGTTTTACTGTACCGGCAAAAGATGCTAATGGCACTTTCATTTCAGATACTTCATTCCATCCTATCATTGTAAGTTACGGACAACAAGTGGTTGGCGACTTTGAAATGGGTGATGGAAGTGCGGATATAGGTGATCCTACACATCGTGATGCCCTGTTTTTTGCAAAATCTCTTGACAATGGGGATACTTGGCAAAATATAAAAATTTCAAATTCTGAAGATAAGAATTCTACTCAAGTAATTTGGGATGGGGAGCTTATAGATTATTACGGACATGTTCAAAAACCCACTATGGCTGTAGAAGGCAACAAAATTCTACTTGCGTGGAATGATAAATACTGTCCAAGTAGAAATCCATTGAATCTGGCTCTTCCAGAAGATGAAGATACATCGTATCCTGATGACTTTTTTGGTGTTAACGGAGACCAGGGTTCTATTCTTTATACTGAAGAGGATGGTGGTGTCATGGTTGCACCAAACGGTAAAAAAGTGTATGAAGTGCCTTTCTCATGTGTTTGGACAGCAAGAGGTGTTATGGACGCAGCAGGAGATGTGACTTGGCATAGACCTATGCAGCTTACCACTGGTGTAAGAGATTCTAATCATATCTGGGTAGAAGGTTCTGAAGCAGGTTTTGCAATGTCGTGGCAAGAAGACACGGCAGGATTACGTTCAGGTAAAGGTGCGGGACCAGGTGAAGGCTGGAGTGGTGCAACAACAAATCGTGGTTCAGATATCTGGTATACATCCATCAAAATGGATGACTTTCTTGCAACAAGCGGTGTAATCGATGAAAAACAGATATCTACAAACAATTTCCACTATCCTGTACGTATCACAGATAATGAAATGTGTTCAAGCACTGATAAAAAAGCTTACTGTGCTCCATTATGTACTACGTATGGATCTGAGAGTTATACTACACAGAACAATTCAGAAACACAAACTGACAGATGCTACACCTATGATGTAGATATGCTCGATAATACGAGAGTTCTACTAAACGGTGATACGGGAGCTTCAAGACCAGCACTTAAACTTCTCAAAACAAATGAGGATGAAACTGTAGTTGTTCTTGCTTATGAAGAAACAAAAGGCTTGACTGAACGTATACCTGGTGAAGGTGATCAAACTCAAGGTGATGATGATACGGCAATTGAATTTGAAGGTAAATCTGTTTACTTTGAAAGCTTCAACTTTAATGCAATTGACAGCTTTGATCCAACTGCTGAAGGGTTTGATGCCAACGATCTCAACACTTCTATCTTGGTTACGGCTATGCCTCTTGTAAGTGCTGGTAATATAGTAAACGTAAAAGTACCTTCTCAAGAGGATCCGACACATTTCATCTATGAAAATGCCCGCCGTGTAGTTATAGGTACACATATTGACTCTTGTAAAGCGCAAGATTATACATTTGCTATAATGTACAAACAAGGGTTTGATGTTCAGGGAACATCTTCAGATATGTTTATACGTGTGAATGATGGCTTCACTTATGATTCGTTTGTACCACTTACCACAGGCTATGGTGATGAGTTAAATGTAAGCAATGTAAGTGCTCAGACGGTGAATGGACCGGTGACAGATATAAATGATTATACTGTAGCTTGGAGCGCAGGCAATCTTGATGACAATACCTATGAGAACTCTTATGAAAACACATTTTCTCCTCGTATTTTCTTACGCGGCGATGGTAACGATGGAGCTGACAGTGGAGATGGTGTCGGTGGAGATGATATCTTTATAGGGTATGAGTACACGCCAAATGGAGTAGTTGTAGTAGAAGGTGAAGGAACTTTACCAAGTAACTTCCACACACATATCTATTCAAATGGTAAATGGCAAGGACCTGTAAATATTACACAAGTTGTGGTGCCCTCAGCTACAACAGTCGATGCAAGATTCTTCACAACACCAAAAGGGATACCGACAAGTGCCGGTGGCTTGGAATCAGACCTAGGTGATCCAAATGTTCTTTTTGTGACATGGGGTGAAATTGGCTGGGTAATTGACGGTCAAGACGGTCTTGGCAAAGCGGAGACTGACCTTTTCTACAAACGTGCTCTTTATGATGCGAGTGCAAGTGAGTGGGTATGGGATACAAACTCATCTAAACTTGCAGCGATAGCTGGTGGAGTGATAGAAGAGAAAGAGGTGCAAAGTCTTGCAAGTCCTGATGGTAAAACTATCTACAATATTTGGATACAAGAATCTGATCCAGTTCTTGTACAGCAATATGAAACAGCTAAAGAGATAGACATCAGTGATCACGCCCAAGGTGTTGACAGCTGGTTTGGACGTGTTGATTTTAATATCACAAATCCTGACTAAGCTCTACTTATAAACCCGCTGCCCGCATCATCTGGATGTGGGCAAAATAAATTTCATCAATATATTCTCCATATTTTCTCCATCATCTCTTTATACAATTTGCTTAAGTTTTGAAATACAAACTAAAAATAATTTCCATGTTCTATTGGAAATATATAAATGAAGGTGGTAATTATGAAAACGAAAATTATATGTTCAACCATTGCAGGATTAACCTTAATGGGAGCATTATTTAATGGATGTAGTTCTGGTGGTGCTACAGATAGTACAACTGCTACAACAACACTTGATGGTTTTTTTGTAGATTCAGCTGTTGAAGGTTTAAGCTATAAAAGCGTTCTAAGCGGGATTACAGATTCAAATGGTCGCTACTCTTTTCAAGGAGTGGATAGGGTCGAGTTTTTACTCGGAGATAAACTAAGTCTAGGAACTTTGGCACCTAAAACTTCAACAGTTTCTGTACTTGACTTTTTCGATAATACTAAAACTATTGATGATCCGGAGATACAAAATTTATTAGTGCTTTTGCAGTCACTAGACTCTGATGGCGATGTAAGTAATGGTATAACTATTCTTCCTGAAACTATTACGATTTTAGAAGGATTACTTGCAGCAGCACCTTACAACGTAACTGACTTAACAACTTTTGACTTTAGCACAATGACTTTAGTTGACTTAAACACTCTCTTAACAGCTGTCGTAGCCGCAACCCCTAGTCCTGATGATGCACTTGTTGATGTTGCAGATGCAATTGCTCACTTTACACAAACACTCTATGGTGTGCAACCGCCAGTAACACCGATAGTTGGTACACTTCTAGCATGTGATGATGCTGCAAATGCAACTGAACTTGGTAACAATGTTGCTGATGCGGCTGATTATAATGCAAGTGATGTACTAACAAGAAATATTTCAGCCAATGGTAATACTAATCTAGAAAGAGAAAAGGGAAATTCTCATAATAGCTTTGAACGCTTAAGTGTAGTTGTTGACGCCACAAAAGCAGATGGAACACCAGTTGGTGGAGCTCAAGTACATCCACTTATAGTAAGTTATAATGAACAAGTTGTTGGCGAATATGAAATGGGTGATGGCAGTGCAGACATTGGTGATCCAACTCAACGTGATGCATTGTATATTTCAATCTCTTTAGACAATGGAGATACATGGAAAAAACAAAAAATTTCACATTCAGAAACTCATTCATCTAAACAAGTAACATGGGATGGAACTCCACTTGATTATAGCGGACATACACAAAAACCGACTATGGCGGTAGAAGGCAATAACATTTTACTAGCTTGGAATGACAAATTTTGTCCAAGTAACAATCCATTTAATCTCACGCAAGATGCTAATAATAATTTTCCAAGTGATGTTTTTGCTGTAAATGGTGAACAAGGTTCTATTGATTATGAGGCTATAGTCGCTCCTAATGAGAAAGTTGTATACGAAGTTCCATTTTCGTGTGTTTGGACAGCAAGAGGTTTCTTTAATCCAACAGATGGCAACGTTACATGGCATGCACCTAAACAATTAACTTCAGGTACAAGAGACTCTAATCATATTTGGTTAGAAGGTTCAGCAGTAGGTTTTGCTATGTCATGGCAAGAAGACACCATTGGATTACGCTCAGGTGAAGGTGAAGGTCCCGGAGCTGGTTGGAGTGGAGCTACAACAAATCGTGGTTCAGATATCTGGTACACGTCTATCAAACTTGCTGACTTAGATGCCCAAGCTGGAACAGATTTAGAAATAAATAAACCAATATCTCTAAATAACTTTCACTATCCGGTACGAATTACAGATAATGAAAAATGTACAGATAATGACACCAAGCCATACTGTCAACCTATGTGTGATGGATACGGATCTACAAGCTTAACGAGTGGATCAGGAAGCACTATTACAAGATGTAACACATACGATGTGGATATGCTTACTAACACTCGAGTCGTTCTTGATGGAGATACAGGTGCATCTCGTTCAGCAATAAAAATTTTAGAAACTGATGCAAATGAGCATATAGTTATAATGGGATATGAAGAAACAAAAAGTCTCTCTGAGGACGATACGGCCACGAATGATACTAACATCTCAGTTGAGGGAAAATCAGTTTACTTTGAAAGTTTTCCATTTGATGCTATAGATTCTTTTGACGAAAACAACGTATCCACAATCTTAACAACACCTATGCCAATAGTTAGTGCTGGAAATATTATAAATGTAAAAGTACCTGACCAAAATACTAGTGAACTTATCTATGAAAATGCTCGTCGTTTGGTTATTGGGACACAAATAAATTCTTGTGATGCAGATAAATTTACCTTTGCATTTATGTATAAACAATCATTTGACACTCAAGGTGCATCTTCAGATATGTTTATTCGAGTAAATAATGGTTTTACTTATGATTCTTTTATTGCAATGGACGATAGAAACGTTACTAATGTAAGTGCTCAAGTGCCAATAGTTATTGACGACATTACAGACTACACTGTTAATTGGAGTAGTGCGAATCTTGATGACAACTCATACGACAACACAAATGATAATACATTCTCGCCTCGTATCTTCCTACGTGGGAACAATATATATACAGGTTTTGAGTATACACCAAATGAGTCTGAAACTAAACTAGAAAATATGCCTAGCAACTTTCATACACATGTCTATTTGGACACGGATGGAGGTTGGCAAGGACCAAAAAACATCACTCAAGTAGTTAAAACAGGTGCAACAACAGTTGATGCAAGATTTTTCTCTACACCAAAAGGTAGCTCTAC
>JGI11705J14877_10000822_pt1 | contig 18725 bp, 18 predicted proteins | sample Etolaghawater15m_FD_14877 | JGI IMG/M metagenome (IMG submission 14877)
CTGGCTGCACCGTTTCTTTGCGGTCATCACATACGGTTGCGTGCTGGCGCACATTATCTGGCTTTTCTACTTTAAGCTGGTGCTCAAAGGCAACATCACGGGTCCCCAGTCCCTGTTCCCTAGGGTCCGAGACGTAAAGGACATGTTTCAGCACATCGGGTATTTTTTCGGCAAACGCCACATCCCCCGGTTCAACCGGTTTACCTACTGGGAAAAATTTGATTATCTGGCGCTTTTCCTGGGCATGAACACCATGGGACTCACCGGACTGTTTCTCTGGTTTCCGGTATTTTTCACCTCCTTTCTACCGGGCTATTTCATCAATCTCGCCCAGGTGCTTCACCTCTACGAGGCCATACTCGCGGTGGCACTGAAATTTGTGGTTCATATTTTGACGACCCACTTAAGACCGGAAACATTTCCCGTCGATAAGAGCATCTTTACCGGGAAAACCACCCGGGAAAGGATGATCCATGAGCATCCCGGGGAATTGGAGACCATCGAAACATGAAATGCAAAAGGTCTCGCGCAAAGGCGCCAAGACGCAAAGGTTTTTTCTTAGCGGCTTTGCGGCTTTGCGTGAGTTAAAACGGATCAGGAAGGCATTCGAATAGAAGACAGGAAAACAATGGCAAAACGAGCACTTGGAAGGATCATCAATATTTCTATATGCCTGATGATGTTTGCGGCATCTCTTTTAAGCTTTCCGACCTGGACGGTTTTGGCCAGTGAAACCGGCCCCATGATGCCCCCGCAAGTGGCGGGGAAAACCCGGGACTGCCTCGACTGTCACCGGTATCCCAATGTGGAGACCAACGCCGGTGCCTTTGCTTCTCAGGCTTTCTGTTTAGAGTGCCATCAGAAGGAGACCTGCAACAAAACCGTCGGGAACGAAAAAGTATCGCTCAAAATTGACCCATCAAAGATTCGAAAGGGTCGACACGCCTTTGTTGCGTGCATTTCTTGCCACACGGACGTTGCGAAATCCCCCCATCAGTCTACCACAGGTGCGAACTGCTCCGCATGTCATCCATATCACAATGGCGCAGGTGAAATTCATGCACCCCACCTGAGGGTCAGGTGTCAGGCCTGCCACGGTGTTTCCAAATTTGTCTACCTTGACAAAAAGACCAATGAGGTTCGCCTGGCCCACACCAATGCCGGTAAAATGCCGATCGGTTTGACGGACCATGATCTCCAGGACACGCACCAGGCCGATTTCTGTAAGCGTTGCCACACAGAAGACAATAAAGTAGGCGCATCGAATGCAGTCCTTCCTCCCAAGAGCTTTATCTGCATCATGTGCCACGATGTATCCGTGACCATGGGAGGTGCTGTCTTTTGGGTTGCTTCTATTGTATTTATTATTGGAATTCTGCTAACCCTTCACTTCTGGTTTCAGGGGAGCGTTCAGGGTGAAGAAAAATCGATGCATCGCAAGATCGGGCTGGCATCTGAATCCATCTGGAGCACTATCTTTTCAAGGGATTTCTTTACCATCCTGAAAACCTTTTTCCTGGATGTGATCCTTCAGCGGCGGCTGCTGCAGGAAAGTGTGAAAAGATGGTTCATTCACTCCCTCATATTTTTGCCCATCCTGCTTCGTTTCCTGTTGAGCGTGTTTACCTTTTTTGTCTCCCGCATCGGCCCTGAAAGCTCCCTGGCTGTCACCCTGATTGACAAAAACAGTGGTTTCATGGCCTTTACAAACGACCTGTGCGGCATTCTCATCCTGACAGGGATCGTGCTTTCGGTGATTCAAAGAATCGTCATCAAGCCCCCCCACGTCACCAGCGAAACCAAAGACAATCTGGCACTACTCATCATCGGGCTTCTGGTTCTGCTCGGGTTCATGGCGGAAGGGGTGCGAATACTGATGACCCAGGTTCCCTGTGAAGTGGCCCTCTATTCCTTCATCGGATACCCTATTTCCAGATTGCTTTCGCTTTTAACCATTCAGTGGACTGCACTCTACCCGTACCTCTGGTGGTCGCACGCCGCTGTGGGGGCCTTTTTTGTGGCCTATTTGCCTTTCGGCAAAATGAGACATATCTTTAATACGCCCCTTACATTGCTTTTGAATTACAAAATGAAATGAGACAGGTCGTCTCACCTAAGGAAGAAAATGGCAGAAAACGAACTCACACACCCCTCTTCGCCTTCCAAGGAAGAGAAGGTCCGCGACATCCTGGTCAGCAACCTGGACATGCGCCGGCTGATTGAACTGGATGCCTGCACCCGTTGTGGAGAATGTCTTACCTGGTGTCCGGTTTATGATCAGGACGCGAAGGAAAGCATTATCCCCAGGGCCAAAGTCACGGATTTTCTAAATATTATCCGTTCCCAGAAGGGCCTGGTCGGGCGCATCGCCCGAAGCGAAAAAGGGCCTGGCGCCCTAAAAAAACTCATCGCAACGGTTTTCGGTTACCGGGAAGTTACCGATGCGCAGGTGCAGGATTTTGTTCGGAACCTCTACGAATGCTCCACCTGCGGACAGTGTCATATCGTCTGTCCCGCCAAGATCGATACCGTCAATCTGTGGGAAGACATCCGGCGGCTCATTGTTCAAGCAGACTACGGCCCTCTGGAGACTCAGAAGGCCCTGGTCAAAAGCGTCAAAAGCTACGATAACCCCTGGCAGCAACCCAGGGCCGGACGGGCCAAGTGGGCCAGACGGGCCAAAAAGGAAGGGCTCATCGCAGACCTGCCCAAAGAGATGCAAAAAACGGGCGGCAAGGTCCTGTTGTTTCTGGGATGCACCGCGGCCTATGACATCAACGTCAAGCAGGTGGCGGTCAGCACCATCAATATCCTTGAAACCCTGGGCATTGATTACGGCATCTTCGGGAAAGACGAAAAATGCTGCGGCAGCGTCATGCTTCGCATGGGGGACCCTGAATTTGAACGAATCGCCGGGGATAATATTAAAATGTTCAACGACGGGGGTTTTGAAACCCTCATATCCTCCTGTTCCGGTTGTTTTAAAACCATCAAGGAAGACTATCCCAAGGTTGGCAACCTGAACTTTGAGGTCCTCCATACGGTGGAGTTCCTTCGACGGTTGCATGAAGAAGGGAAACTGAAATTCAAGACCCCCGTGGAAAAGAAGGTCACCTACCACGATCCCTGTCACCTGGGGCGTGCCTCTGGTGTCTACGATGACCCCCGTTACATTATGGAGGCCATTCCCGGACTGGAACTTATCGAAATGCCGCGAAACCGCGAGTATTCACGTTGCTGCGGCGCCGGCGGCGGTCTTAAATCAGGATATCCGGACATTCAGAACAAAATGGCGCAGCGGCGCATACGGGAAGCGGAAGAAACCGGCGCGCAAGAACTGGTCTCCGCGTGCCCGTTCTGCTACCAGGGGCTGCAGGTGGGCATCACCGCTACCAACTCTCCGCTCGTAATGCGCGATATCAGTTTCCTGGTGGAAGCAAGCCTGCAGGATGAAACGCCTGATGAGCCCAAAAAAGAGCGAAAGGTAAGAAAGGCCCGGAAAACACGGGAACCGAAAACCGAAACACCCGCCCAGGAAGAAACCGATGGAGACTCATGAGGCCCTCAGTCAACCGTAATCTCCACCAAGCCCGTTTCCAAATTGTAACATGCCCCGGCTATCTTCAATACCCCTTGGTCTACGGCCGTCGCCAAAATGGGCGAATGCTTCAACTGCTCAACGAGTAATTCGATCTGCGCTCGCACTGCCTGATCCCAGACATCGCCACCGGCTTGTTTTCCCCGCTCCACCGCCGGTGCCAGCGCTTCCACAAGATACTCTATCTCTGCTTCCGCCACCCCGTGTTTCTCCAATGTATCCATCGCGGCTTTGACTGCCCCACAATGCTCATGGCCCAACACGACCAGCAACGGAATATTGAGTTCAGCCACCCCGAATTCCAAACTCCCCAACACCGCTTTATCCAGCACTTGCCCCGCCGTTCGAATTACGAACAAATCCCCCAACCCTTGATCAAAGATGAGTTCCGGAGGGACTCGTGAATCGACACAACTGAAAATTGTCGCAAAGGGCTTTTGACCTTGAGCCACTTCTACCCGTCGAAGCGCCGATTCGTTTAACGTCGACTTACTGGACACATAGCGCCTGTTGCCTTCAAGCAATCGTTTTAGAGCTTGTTCTGGCATATTCGTTAACTCCTGTTTTTGAAGTCTGATTTTTCAGGTCCCCATCCCGGTTCAACAGATTATGAGAACCTCGGCCTTCACATGTCAAGGGAAAATGGTGTTCTCGCTATAAAAGGACTTCTCTCTATTTTTCGCATCATTTGTTTTCCAACCAGCGCTTAAGGGTCTCATATACTTCCGGCCGATTCAGCAACTCCATATGACGCATATCACGGGCGACCCACTGATGAGTCTCCGGGAATAAAAGATTCCAGTCAGCCTTTTTGTGGCGACCCAAGGCGCTGTTTAATGTTACCAGTCCATCTCCGATAACCCGATCCCCAAGGATGCTCAATTCTTTGCGGGTGGTTGCAGCAATTGTGTAGCACTGCGGGCCGTCCGGTAAAGGTGAAACGCTTCGGTGATCTCCAGAACATTCGAAACGGTCGCGTGCTTCCCAATCTTCATCCAGTATATTGCCGTAACGCAGATCTGTTACTCCGGCACTCCGGACTTTTCCAAGGCGGGAAAAAGGTGCACTGTAGGGGCTTATTTCAAGAATGACGTCGATCCAGTTGCCTGCACGCTCCAAAAGCGCCCCATGATGCGGAGTGCCCAGAAAAACGATCTTCAGCAAACGATTTAACCAAGAATGGCCTGAAACCTTCCCGTAATGGCAGGCGCTTCGTGAAACGAGCCCGCCCATGCTGTGAGCAATGATTACCAGCGCTATGGGTTGTGGCAATTGATTTATGAAAGCTTCAAGCAGCCCGGCAAATTGACGGCCGTTTTGGGAAATGTGAAGACCCGTATTATAATGCAAATAAACCGGAAGGTATCCCAGATCGCGGGCAAGTGCTGCGCCATGATCATGCCCTTGCCGATTCCATTGCAAATCATTCATACAGGACCCGTGCACCATCAAAGCGATTTTGCCTTCAGCTTGTTGAACGGCCTGTTTAAAGGTTTGATCGTCCACGGCTATTGGCTCACCATTCCGACGAAATTGCATTGGGATGTTAAGTGGGTTGTTTTTAGCTGCAAGGTGATCACCCAAAACCCCATTTAAAGCAGCCAGAAAAGCTTCTCGTTCCGGTGATGAATACTTTTCTCCGAGTGTCGATGAGAACTCTTTAAGCAACAAATCGATGCCATCCCCTACCCATCCGGATACTGTCCGAATGTTGCGGTAAACCATTCCCGTGATGCCTGTCGTCCGAGTTTGACTCGCTCCGCCGGGTATTCCGCCTAAACTGGCAATGGTATGATGCAACGCTTCCACCAAATCGGTGATGCCGGTAATAGCATCAATCGTCAGCTTTCCAGCGCCACGAATGTCCGATTCGTTTTTAATTTTTGCCATATTCTTTCACACATTAAATATCTATGAAGCTCTTCTATTGCATATTTTAACAGAGAACAATAGGTTATTTACCTTTTTGGCTTATATTGTTTGATGAGAATAGGGTTATTCCGGCNGTTCCCTGAAGTTGTCGCGAAAGATTGACAACGCTTTATTTACTGGCATATTATCATAGTCGTTAGGGCCTCGGCAAAAAATAAATGCGCAGGATGGCGCCGTATTTTGGTTCGTCTACAAGGCGTATCCACCTGTGCATATTTGTGGATATGTGCCGGTGGATGCAACGCAGTAGGCGGGCCAAAGGACAAGTCAGGTTGTGTATTTATTTTTTGCCGAGGCCCTTAAATCGTTTCACAGCACGCTTTCAAACGCCTTTAAAACACGGAATATCCAAAATGGAAAGGCTTCCAACATGAAAAAGTTTGCACTAATAGCATGTCTTTTGGTTCTGTGCTCATTGCAGATAAAAGATACCGTTACAGCCGAAGAAAAACCCGTTCGCATCGGATACCTGCAAAGCGATATTCATCAATTGGCCTGCTGGGTGGCCATGGAAAAGGGTTTTTATGAAAAAAACGGCGCGAACGCCAAAGTAGCCGGCATTTTCAAAGCCGGGCCCGAAGAGATGAGCGCCTTTGCCGCGGGCGCGCTGGATATGGGATATGTGGGCGAGGCGCCTGCCACCACGGCGGTGGCCAACCGGGTCGCAAAAGCAACCGTTATGGCCCAGGTTAACACGGAAGGCTCGGCCATCATGGTGAAAAAAGGTTCCGCCATAAAAAAACCAGCGGACCTTGAGGGAAAAACCGTTGCCATCCCCGGCCATTCAACAGTGCAGGATTTTCTGCTGCAAAAAGCCTTGTACAAATTCAAGGTCGACCCCAAGAAAGTCTCCATTATTGTTCTGAAACCCCCCGAGATGATCGGAGCCCTTAAAACGGACCAGATCGATGCGTTCATAGCCTGGGAACCTTATCCTGCCAAAGCACGGACCATGGGAGTGGGTCAGGTCCTGCTGACGTCCAACCAAATCTGGAAGAACCATCCCTGCTGTGTCCTGATCGCCGATGACAAATTCCGAAAGCTGCAGCCCGGCGAGGTTCGAAACATGGTCAAAGCCCATGTGGAGGCCACTGATTTCATCAACCAATCTCCGGATGAAGCCGTCAAAATCGGTATGAAATACACCGGAATGGACGAAGAAACGGTCCGAACCGCCATGAAGAATGTGAACTACACCTATGATTTGAGCATAGACGGCGAAACGGAATATGTGGATTTTTTGTCCCGTCTGAAATATATTGACGTCCCCAATGCGGAGACTTTTGTCAACCGGTTCATCGACCCCTCGGTGCTTGAAAACGTTATTGGAAAACAACAATGAAAATCCGGTTTTTTATAGATCGGGAAACCAACCAGCCGCACATAAACAAACACGGCGTATGGGAAGATGAAGTACGGGATGTGCTCGAACGCCCCGTCGAAGACCGGCCCGGAAAAGAAGGTTCCCGGGTCGCAATCGGGAAAACCGATTCTGGAAGATATCTACGTGTGATATATGTTCCTGATCCGATTCCTCAAAGCGTCTTTGTCATCACCGCATATGAACTGAAACGTAAACCGCTGAAAGCATATCGACGGCGTCAAAGGAGGAAAAAATAATGGAGAAGAAGAATAACTTTCCCCCCGGATGGGACGAATCCCGAGTAAAAAGAGTTATAGAACACTATGACTCCCAGACCGAATACGAATCGCTTGCAGAAGATGAAGCAGCCTTCGAGACTTCAGGACTCACTTTCATGGAAATACCCAATGAACTGGTCCCCGTGGTTCGAGAACTCATCGCAAAACAGACCGCTTGTGAACCAAATGTATAAGTGCAATAATCGGGGTTCGAAATCCTCAAAACAGCCATCAGAAAATGAGGTTTGACCGGTACATTCTACTGCTTATCCTGCTCGTTTTGTGGCAGGCGCTGTGCAGCCTCAAGCTGATACCGACCCATCTGCTGCCCTCTCCCGTTAAGATAGTGCTGGGGCTAAAGGATTTGCTNATCATCGGCATGCCCCCCGGGCATCTGCTGCCGAAACATATTTTCTACAGCCTGTACCGGGTGGCGTTAGGCTTTGCCGCCGCCGCACTTCTGGGAATTCCCATAGGGCTCTGGATGGGCTGGTCGCCAAGGTTAAGGCGCATTGTCAACCCTCTGGTGGAACTGGTCCGGCCCATCCCGCCCCTGGCGTGGATTCCCATTGCCATTTTGTGGTTCGGCATCGGCATGAAATCGGCAGCCTTCATCATTTTCCTCGGTGCATTCTTTCCCATTCTGCTCAATACGGTTTCAGGCGTATCGGCCATAAACCCTATCTATTTCGAAGCCGCACAAACCCTGAACGCCAAGAGAAAGGATGTCTTCTTTAAAATACTGGTTCCCGGGTCCATTCCTTCCATCTTTGTGGGGATGCGCATCGGCGTGGGGATCGGTTGGATGACCCTTGTGGCGGCCGAATTCACAGGTGTCAGGAGTGGCTACGGCCTCGGGTACATGATCATGACGGCCCGCGACATTCAGAGGCCTGACGAAATCCTGGCCGGCATGCTGGTGATTGGATTGATCGGCTATCTGATCAATGGTGGGCTGAAGGCCTGTGAACGGAAGTTTGTCAAATGGCGGGACTGACAATTGCGGATTGCGGAATGCGGATTGCGGAATCAAAGAAATATCTTCTGGAAATAAGATTTGAATCATTCGAACAAACATTGACATGGCATCACACAAATTGGAAGAAAGCACCATCATTGAGTTTTGCGACGTAAGCTTCGGGTTTTCCGTGCTGACGCCGCTCTTTGAAGGGATATCCATTTCCATAGAGAAAGGTGCTTTCTATTTGATCCAGGGCCCCTCAGGGGTGGGGAAAAGTACTTTTCTTCGGTTGATGAACCGACTTGAAGAACCGGTTTCAGGCGAAATACGATTCAAGAACAAACCGCTTTCAGACTTTTCGCCCCCACGCCTTCGCCGGGCAATCTTATACGTTCAACAGACCCCAACGGCAGTGAATGGATCGGTGGAAGACAACCTGCTTCTGCCCTTTTCCTTCAAAACCAATCTTCATCTTAAAAAACCAGGCCGGGAAAGGATTGAAGCGCTTCTGGAAAATGTACATCTTAACGGTGTGGAAATGAACGACCATGCCCGAACCCTTTCCGTGGGGCAGCTCCAACGCCTCTGTCTGATCCGCGGCCTGCTGTTGAGCCCCGAAGTTCTGCTGCTGGATGAGCCCACCAGCGCCCTCGACAAGGAAAGTGCCATCGCCGTAACCGCACTTCTTGCACGACTGAATGTGGAATCGCACCTTACCGTTCTTTCCGTCACCCACCGAACCTACGGTCAGGAGAATGTTCCATACAGATGTTTAGAGATGAGGGACGGCCGCATGGAGGAGTCCCCATGACCGGAACCGTCATTGAAATCGGGCCGTACCAGCTCATCCTGGCGCTGGTGTTCATCCTTTTGGCCGGAGGGGCATCCCTGTATCATGGCCTCAGGCTGGAGAAAGACCTTCTCGTGGGGACGATCCGCACCTTTGCCCAACTCTTTCTTCTGGGCTACGTGCTGAAATTCGTTTTTCGGCTGAATTCAGTCTGGCCGGTCCTGGCCGTATTCCTGTTCATGATCGTTTTTGCCACCCGTATTATTCGAAGCCGAATCAAGGAAAAACAGGTGGCCTTTTTCTGGCCCATGCTGGTATCCATGGTCATCAGCTATGCATTGGCGGCCATACTGATTACCGGCGTGGTCATCGGGGCCAAACCGTGGTGGAAACCCCAGTATTTCATTCCCCTTGGCGGGATGCTGATTGGCAACTCCATGAATGCGGTGGCCATTAGCCTGGATCGCTTGCTGAGTGACCTGAAAGAAAGGCGGCAGGAAGTGGAAATGATGCTCTGTCTGGGCGCAGACTACCATGAGGCCAGCAAAGACATGGTCAAAAATGCCATGCGGGCGGGCATGATTCCCGCCATCAATTCCATGATGGCGGTGGGCGTGGTGTTCATTCCCGGCATGATGACCGGCCAGATCCTGGCCGGGGCAGACCCCCTGGTGGCCATCCGCTACCAGATCGTGGTGATGGTGATGATTGTGGGGGCCACCGCCATGCTTTCTTTCCTGGGGGTCCGCATAGTCTGCAAACTTTGTTTCGGCCCGGCGCAGCAGCTTTTGCTGAGACCGGAAAAACATGGCAAAAGAGATTGACGGTTTCCAGTTACCGGTTTACAGGCGATAATCTGAAAACCATCACGGAGAGAATTCATGGGTCTTGAAATCATTGGGCTTTGCAAGTCCTTTAAAGACCAGAAAACATCAGATATCGTCGAAGTGCTGGATGATGTCCATTATCACGTTCATGGCGGTCGGTTTGTGTCCATCGTTGGACCCAGCGGCTGCGGAAAAACAACCCTGTTAAGGGTTATCGCGGGCCTGGAAGAACCCTCTTCCGGAAACCTTCTGCTGGAAGGGCGCAAAATCTCTTATGACGTGGACCGGATCGGCCTGGTCTTTCAGGAATATGCCCTTTTTCCGTGGCGCACAACCCTTGAAAATATCGAACTGGGCCTCGAAATCATGGAGGTCCCCAAGGAAGAAAGACGCGCCGCTGCCATGGACTATATTCGTTCTTTTGGCCTTAAAGGTTTTGAAAACCGCTATCCCCATGAGCTGTCGGGCGGCATGCAACAGCGGGTGGCCATTGCCCGCACCCTGATCACAGATCCAAGGGTGGTGCTGATGGATGAACCCTTTGGCTCCCTGGACAGCCAGACGCGAAACAATCTGCAATCTTTTCTGCTGGCCTTATGGCAGAAACAGAAGGTGACGATTATCTTTGTAACCCACAATGTGGACGAAGCGGTTTTTCTAAGCGATGAGGTGCTCGTCTTCTCCAAAAGACCTGCAAGGCTCACCAACCGTTTTGACATCACGGCACCACGACCCCGGGACCGAACCAGCACGGAATGCAACCGAATGCGAAAAATGATATTGGACGCACTTGAAGCCGAAAGAAGTGATCCTTTACTAACGGAGAAATCATGAATTTTTCCATTGCCAAGCTCCTTACGGAAATTCAGAGCTTTGGCGTAAGAATTGGGCATGGCGCCATTAAAAGGATCGGTGGCGCTGGCCCTGCCGAGGCAGGTTCTTTAATCATCGGAGGCTTTGCCGTCAGTGTTCCCACCAGCAGTACCTATGTGGCCCACTCGCCTTACTCGCTGAAGGCCCGGGGAAAAGAGTTGTTTCTCTGTAAAAACGATGCTTTAATTTTACCCGTCCAAACCGTACCGCGACCCCGTTTTTACGACGAAACCACCAAAAAGGGAACATCTCTCCAGAAAATAGCCCTGCTTCACGGAACCGACTGTCTGGCCACAACCGTCCTTCAGACCTGCATCTATTGGAATACTAGCAAGAGGTGCCAGTTCTGCGGCATCGAGCTCTCCCTGGCCAACGGGAATACCATCCCCCTTAAGACGCCCGCCCAGCTGGCCGAGACCACCGCGAGGGCAAAAGAATTGGACGGTATCCGCCACATGGTTCTAACCACAGGAACCGCCGCTATGCCACAAGACGAGCTATATATTCTTGCTCAAAGCGCTCGCGCCATCAAAAAGAAAACCGGGCTTCCCATCCATGCCCAGTTCATGCCCCCCCAGAATATCAAGGAACTTCAGGATCTGAAAGAGGCGGGCGTTGATACGGTGGGTATCCATATTGAAAGCTTTGATGCCGGGATCCTTAAAAAGCTGGCCCCTATCAAGGCCGCCATAGGCCTCGCGCGATATCTGAAAACCTGGGAAGAAGCGGTTCAACTATTCGGAGCCAACCAGGTGAGCAGTTTTATTCTGGTGGGGCTGGGTGAGTCACCGGAGTCTGTTATTTCAGGAAGCGACCTGATGGCGGATATGGGCGTTTATCCGTTTGTGGTACCGTTGCGGCCTATCCCCGGTTCCCGCATGGAACAGTGCCTGCCCCCGGACCCGGAAATCATGGGATCCATCTACCGTGAAGTTGCCAATACCCTTTCCCGAAAAGGTCTGTCATACAAACAAAGTCTCGCCGGATGTGTCCGGTGCGGCGCCTGCTCCGCCCTGCCGGCCCATGAAGTTGCAATGGAGGAAATCGTCTGCCACCGGTCAAGAAACCAAGGGGAGCGGGAAAAAGCTTTTTCCATTCGAGAAGCTGTTTTCGTTCAGGAACAAAAAATTTTCAAGACCACCGACGTGGACCAGAACGACCCAAAAGCCATTCATCTGGTGGCCAAGTACGAAAACCGCATCATTGGAACGGTGCGCGTCTACCCGGCAGGGACCGGTAATGGCGACTGGATCGGTGGTAGGCTCGCCGTCCAAAAAGGCTTCAGAACATCCGGGGCCGGTGAACGGCTGGTTCGCGAAGCGGTGGCAGTTGTAAAAAGAAAAGGGTGCAGTTACTTTACCGCCCACATTCAGGAAAAAAACATTACTTTTTTTGAACAACTGGGCTGGAGAAAAATCGGCCCTGTTCGGGAGCATTTCGGCAGACCCCACCAGTTGATGGCCGCGAATCTCGAAAACAAACCCACCCCACATGGAGAATGATCCCTTGAAAACCGATCTTGTTGACCTCATCAAAAATACCCGCGAATACCTGGGGCTTCTACGCAAGCGGCCCATCGCGGAGGTTTACGACAAACTCATTCTGCATGGTGTTTCCGGCCCCCAGCTCCCCAATTACGGGGACGACGCCGCCGTCATCCCCTTCAAGGACGAATATCTGCTGCTGGCCGCCGACGGCATGATGACGAAGCTCCTTCAAAATGAACCCTATGCGGCCGGCAAAGCCTCGGTGATGGTCACCGTGAACGATATCTATTCCATGGGGGGGCGGCCCCTGGCAATGGTCAATGTGCTGGCCAGTGGCGATGAAGCGCAGCGCTCGAAAATTATCGACGGCATCAAAAAGGGATGCGAAAAGTTGAATGTCCCCATGGTGGGAGGGCATCTCCATCCGGATGCACCCCATGAAGCCCCTTCCCTTTCCGTGGCCATTCTGGGTCGGGCAAAGAAACTGCTTCGAAGCCATCTGGCCGAACCCGGCGATGAGCTCATTTTCGCGGCGGATTTAACAGGCCAGACGGGCTGTTCATCAGTGACCAGCTGGGACGCCAACTCCGGAAAAACCACCGATGAACTGCTGTTTCGCCTGGAAGCATTGCCCATTATTGCGGAACAAGGGTGGGCCTGTGCCTGTAAGGATGTGAGTAATGCGGGACTTCTGGGGACCCTGTCCATTATGATGGAAAATTCCGGAGCTGGCGCGTTGATCGATCTGGACCTTATCCCCTGCCCTGCCCCTCTGGAACTTTCCCAATGGCTGATTTCCTTTCAGAGTTTTGGGTTTATCCTGTCGGCCAAACCGGAATTTTCATCCCGGATTATAGAACTGTTCAGAGAAAGGGGCATTTCGGCTGCGGTCATTGGAAAGGTGCTGGGGGGTAACACCGTAACTGTGTCAAGCGCGTCTAAATCCCAGGTGCTGTTTGATTTCCAGCACGACAAAATCACCGGAATAAGCCGTAGCACCCGATAGCAAACAAAACGATTTTGGCAAGGCTGCATCTATTTTCAGTTCCAGGGGATACCGGATGTTTATACCAAAGGGGGATAGCATGAAACGGCATATTTTTCAGGTAATGTCTGGGGGGTTGATTTTTTTGGCGATTGTTTTTGCCCTCTCGTCGGGGTGGGCGAAGACCGACAAAAGCCCCAGCAAAGAGCCCAAGACCTCAACGGAAATTTCCCAATCACTGGCACAATCGCCCGCCATTGTCATGATCCACAACCGGCCCATTGTCATCTTCTATGCCTCTCTGTTCGGAAATAGTCCGGAGCAAAGGATGAAATTGTGCGAAGAGCGGATCAAAAGAGTCCTTTCGGGAAAAACCCTTGGCAAAGTGACCAGCAAAGAGACGGCTGCGGGAACCATTATTTCCATTGGTGAAAACGATCTTTTGCTCATCACCCCGGAAGACGCTAATCCGGCCCTGGGACAAAATAAAAAAGAGATCGTGGATCGAGCCGTAAGGAATTTGAACCTGGCAATCGAAGAGGTTAAGGAGATGCGCAGCCCCCGTCATCTCCTCATGGCCGCCATTTATACCTTTCTGGCAACCCTTCTTTATGCTGGAATCCTGTGGGGATTGGCAAGATCCTCACGTTGGATAGAGGCCCGGGCGGAAAAGCTTGAAAAAAAATGGGCGGGCAAAGTTGAGATCAAAGGCGTTTCGATTCTGGAACACCTGACCCAGATCACCCATTTTCTGCTGAGGGGGGCCACGTGGGCGGTTGGCCTCTTCGCCACCTATTCCTGGCTTGTTTTTTCTCTGACGCGCTTTGCCTATACCCGTCCATGGGGGGAGAGCCTGGGCAATTACCTTTCCGGCAGCTTAGAGACGATTGTTATGGGTGTCATTAAGGCCTTACCAAGCCTTTTTACCGTTGTCCTCATTATTGTCTGCACGAGAATTCTTGCGAGGCTGGTCAAAAGTCTCTTCCACGCCGTTGAACAAGGTCGCGTAAAATTCATGGTGCTGGACCCGGAAGTGGCCAGACCCACATCCCGGATCATCATCGCCATGCTGTGGCTCTTCGCGCTCATCATGGCCTACCCCTATCTGCCGGGCAGCGGAACCGCCGCCTTCAAAGGGGTCAGCCTCTTTGCCGGGCTCATTGCCTCTTTAGGCACAACCAGTATCGTCAATCAGGCGGCTGGGGGGTTGGTGCTAATGTACTCCCGGGCCTTCAGGCCGGGAGACTATATCAGGGTCGGTGAGAACGAAGGCGTGGTCACCAACCTTGGAATACTCTCTACGAAAATCCGCACCCCAAGGAAGGAAGAAGTGACGATTCCCAATGCCGTTCTGGTGGGTAACACCACCATCAACTATACACGTCTGGCAGGTGAGAGCGGCGTCATGATCCACGCATCGGTCAGCATTGGTTACACAACACCGTGGCGCAAGGTGCAATCGCTTCTGTTATCAGCAGCCAGTAAGACCCGGGGGTTGCTCACCCAACCGCCACCTTTTGTTCGACAGGTCGGCCTTTCCGATTTCTATGTGGAATATCAGTTGACGGCCGCGGTCTCCAAACCGGAAATACGGAGTGAAACGCTCTCCGAACTCCTCGGCAACATACAGGACGTATTTAACGAGCATGGGGAGCAGATCATGTCGCCCCATTATGTGGCGGATACCCCTGAAAAACAGGTCATTCCCAAAAGCAAATGGTTCGATCTGCCGGGCGGTCGTATTAAGGAGGAGGTTTAATCCAGTCTGGGAGCTGGTCAAGAGTATTTTTGGCTTTTCGGTTTTGCCCAATGAGACACAAACCACCCCGCCCCAGTGCCCCGTCAATCTTGCGACATTTCATACATGCCTTGACACTAAAGGGTTAGCACCGATTCCTGATATTGGGAAACGGCTACGTCTACCGTAAGGAGCAGCATCCCTTCAGAACGTGCCTGGGCCAGCAGCAAGCGATCAAAGGGGTCTTTATGAAGCGTGGGTAGCGTCTCGACAGCAAGGACATGTTCGGCATGCACGGGCAATTCCCTGTATCCATGGGTGATCAGCAGTTTTCTCAAACGCCGCGGTTCCACCTTAAAATCCTCCCGGCCCAGACCCCGTTTGATCACAATTTCCCAGATACTGGCAACACTGAAATACAAAGCGTTATCAGGCGTTGTCAAGAGCGTTCGGGCTGATTCGGAAAGCTTTTCAGGCTGCCCCGCGGCCCAGAGAAGGATGTGCGTATCCAGCAGCAGTTTCACTTGGCTTTTCCTTCAAAAAGGCTGATGATTTCCGTTGCGCTAAAGGAATCGAAATCATCAGGCACTTCAATTTCTCCTGACATGAAACCCAGTTTCTCGGTCCCTTCCAGATCTCCATCCGAAAGCGGCAGAACCTTGACCATGGGCTTACCTGCCTTGGCAATGATGAAAACATTTCCCTGCGCGGCCTCATCGACCAGACGGGAAAGGTGCGTCTTCGCTTCGTGGATATTGACCGTTTGCATGGAATACCTCATCCAGATGGGTTAATAGGACTTAGTTTACTGAACCCATTGGGAATCGTCAAGATGATTTTTCACGGTAAAGTCATTTTCCTGAGCCGTTTTTTCAGATCACCGGGAACAGCAGCATTGGCGGATTTCATACTGATTTTCGGTATCCCGCCCAATACCTGGTAGGCCCGATTAAGGACCCGATCGTCCCAGATGGTGTTGATGTCGTTTCGTTTAAGCTCCTCCGGCGTCAGTGCCGCCAGCCATCCCCCCAGTTTGCCCACAACCCAGTGATTGCCGATGCTGACAATGAACTGGCTTTCGTAAGGATCGCTGAAGATGTCCTTTTCCGATTCGGGGATGGTTTCCCGGTTCAACAGAAGCCAGGCCAGAGACGTCATATCGTGGGCGACCACCGATTGGGAAGCAATCACCAATCCTGTTTCGGGCTCTATGACGTACCCCTTGTCGGGACCAAATGAGGTGAGTATTTTGTCCGCTGCACTGAGAACGAGACGCTGTTTCTTGAGCAGTGTCCCCACCGTGTTGCCTTCCGCCGTTTTCTCCTGGAAGGTTGCGGCATCCTTATGATACTCCAGCCGGGTATCGGTTCGCCAGTAGCCGACGGCAGCTTTAAGACCCAGCGTACTTCCGGCCAGAACGTGACGTGCGCATCTGGGCATCAAAATGATGTGATCCACCTCACGCAAGATATTGGGCATCATGAGGCCCGCTTTCCANTTGGACCCCGATGCGGGCATATCTTCATAAAAGGCGTTCCAACCGGCTTCTTCGGGAAAATGAAGTTCCGCTCCAGCCTTCTCTGCAGCCGCTGCCATGCCGGAGGATTTCATCAATTTCCGGGAACTGCCCCGCACCCCTTCCGGGGTTAATTTTACATGCTCGATGCCCGACATGTCCCCCAAGATCACCCTGCCCGCCCCTTTTTCAAGGAGCAGCGTTACCATGGTCCCGATGGCCTCAGGGCTGGTGGTGGCCGGATAGGGGTTCCCTGAATTTAAGGCCGGCTTGATGAAAACCGAATCCCCCTTGGACAGCCACGAAAAATCCGTCGCAGCTTCAGCCGCTTCCCGAACTGCCGTTTTGTAAGTTTCTTTATGGGCGCCGCGAGATATTCCGGCCAAAACAACCGACGTTTCGGCCCCATTTCCAATCCTTTTTTTCAAATCATTGGGTTCCGATCGGGCGTTTAACACGGCTGGCGGCATAAGGGAGGAAACCAGGCTCAATGCGGACGTTTTCAGAAATTTTCTTCTTTTCACCGGCTTCACCCTCCATTCTGTTACTGCGTCACCTCAACGTCCACCCAGTCAATATCCCACCAGGGACCCTGTGCAATGCCGTCGGGATCATCCATGGCAAAATAGAACCGATAATTTCCCGGGGGCAATGCCCCGTTCAATACTTCGTAGGAGGAAAGATCGAAAATGGGGTTTTGAAGGCAAAGATTGATGCCTGCCTGCCATCCGGTGGGGTAAACATAGGCGTACCAGTCGCCGGGATATGCAAATGGCGTGGTGGCAACCACCCACCAATCGGCGTTTTGACCCGCGGCACTTCCTGAAGTGATGTTGATTTGAACGGATAGCGGGGTCCCCTCCGGGACCGTAACCGAATCATCGGAACCGTTGACTTTGATATCCAGATTTAAAGGCACGGCACTCCCTGCCCCGTCCCAGCCCGCAATGCGCGCCAGCAGCCACCAGAATGCCCTTCCCTTGTTGTCGCAACTGGCATAATTGGTATGTGCGGCATCATCCCCTTGATACTGCGGATGTTCCATGGGGATTCCATTAACGGTGTATTGTTCACCCCCATACCAGCAGTCAAGGTCCGCAAAATCAAAAAGGATCTTACCGTTTTGCCGGCAATAATCCCGAATCTGGTTGTTGCGGTCCACCCGGTTCTGTTCTTCACTCTGCGCGTTCCCCGTAAAATAAACAAATGTGACACCAGGGTACTGACTCTCCAGAAGGCTCATTGCCGTTAAATAGGCCTGAACCTCGGAACTGCTGTAATCGTCCAGTTGCGTACACCATGCCCACATGGAAATATTGATATCATGGGAGTTGAGCATCCCGCGGGTGATATCAAGGGCCGAATCGCCCTCCCAGTAATAATCCGGCGTAATGTAGGTTTCGCAGTAATCGGTGATGGTCTGGCCCTCCATCATAGCGAGGGCTTCCGTGGTTACCGGCATACTGCAATTGTTCGGATAGAAGGCATATTTGGGGTTGCTGCTGGACAGCCGGTCCAGGCCCACATAAATCTGCTCCCCATGGGAAGTATGCGCATAATGGACCTTCAGACTTGCCTTGATCTGATTAATCCAGGAATCGGGTATTTGGGATATATCCGTACAGGTATGGTCCACGGTGAAGCCCCGCGCGTTTGCACCCTCGCCCGGGAAAAGTGAACTGGCAATCATCACTGCAAAAAGTGGAATAAACTTCCGGATTGAAGATTTCATGACGATTCCTCCAAATTTTAAAAAAGCCAAAATCAGGGTTTATCGGGCAGTGACCATATTTGCACTATGCAGGCGAATTGTCAAATAAAGCCGGGAAACGGCTTCTGGCATTCGTAAGGGTGGTGAGGCGGTATAGAAGACGCTTAATGGTAATCAGGTTATGGGCGAACCGTTGTTTGAAAGTTATTGATCTTGTCCGAATAGCGCCTTGATGAATGTGGTCGATGATCTTCTGAAATATCTTTTCCTCTTCATCCAGACGCTGAAAAACGGTTCGAAAATCGCCTTCCGAAGCAGCCAGAGAAACCAAAAAAATCGTTTCCACCATTTTCGGCAAAAAATCAGGGTCGATTTCAGCAATGACTTCAATTGATTCCGCATCCACCACACCCATCCCCTCGCTCTCCTCCGCCAGAAGACGAAGCTGTTTCAGCCAGGTTCGTACCGGCAACGCATCATCGGCCGAGAGCTCCACCTGCTTCAGCAGGGTCTGCAACGTGGACTGTAACGCCGTCACATCCAGAGCTACCGGTTTGTAAACCATATTGCCGTGAAACCGGGCGGCGATTTCCTCCCCGATGGCGGCGAGCTTGGTTTCAGCCACCCGGAGGCTGCTCGAAAACCGTGCCAGCAGGTCTTCAGGCC